>Ga0194121_10000076_pt1 | contig 150981 bp, 117 predicted proteins | sample TA2MahCa50mmetaG_FD_148609 | JGI IMG/M metagenome (GOLD analysis project Ga0194121, IMG submission 148609) | Freshwater microbial communities from Lake Tanganyika, Tanzania - TA2015020 Mahale Deep Cast 50m | ecosystem: Environmental > Aquatic > Freshwater > Lake | place: Tanzania: Lake... | reverse complement strand
TACGAGGAACGGGGAACGGGGAACGGGGAACGGGGAACGGGGAACGGGGAACGGGGAACGGGGAACGTACTTTTGTCGCCCTCGTTCGTTCAACCAATGCGAAGCCCGGATTCGACGACAATTGATCGACATATCCACAAGGATTGATATAATCAGGGGAAACTCGAAACTTGTTTCGGACTACCTTTCCGGCCGAACTCGATTACGAGGAGACGTAATGCCACAGCGAAGTGGGTTCGAACCGGAGCGACGAACCGAATTCTGCGATAGTCGATTGGTGGGGGGCCGGTTGTCACGATTGCCGACGCTGCTTGCTCTGCTGCTGGCGGCGGTTGCAATCGGCAGGACCTCGACGGTCGCCGGCCAGGCGTTTACGCCCCAATCGCCGCTCGTCTTGCGCGGTCATTTTTCAGACGTGTTGATGGCTCGGTTCACGCGCAAGGGCCTCGAGGTTGTCACTGGCAGTGCCGACGAGACGTTACGGCTTTGGGATGCCCGGACTGGGGTCGAACGGAGGCAATATCTCGGACACACCGGACCGGTGTATTGCCTGGCGTTGAGCGAGGACGGTCGGACGCTGGTCAGTGGCGCTCAGGACAATACGGTGCGGGTTTGGGATATTCCCCAGGCGGTACCGACGTTGCGACTGGGCGCTCACGACGGGGTCGCGGGGGTGCTGGTATTCAGTCCGGACGGTCGATTTCTGGTGACGGGTGGCGTCGACAAAGCGGTTCGACTCTGGGACGGCAATCGATTGCAGATGCAACTTGCGGCGATGGGCGACAAGCCCGCGCCGCTTGACCGTTCGACGGCGTCGAACCGGGCCGGACATCTGGCGGAGGTTCGGGCGGTCGCCTACCGTGCCGACGGGACGCAGTTCGCGACGGCGGATACCCAGGGTCAGATTCTGCTTTGGAGTCCGTTTTTGGATACGCCCGTCGGCTCGCTGGGCCAGCATGCCGGCGGAATCGATGCGTTGCTCTTTCACCCCAACAACCAGAACCTGCTGTCGGCCGGCGTCGATGGGACCCTTCGTATCTGGCAATTGCCGCCGGTCGGCGCGCGAGAGATTGTGGTGGGCGCACCGATCCGCGACCAGCTGCTTGTGCCGGGACAACTGATGTCGGTGGTCGCCACCGAGGACAAGTCGTTGCGTCTGGTCGATGGCAACACGGGCCAAATCGCGCGAGAGTTTCCCAAGCAGGAGCAGGCGACAAGTGCGTTGGCGATCGCTCCGAACGGCGGAGTAATTGCGGTGGCCGACGAAGTGGGCCGAGTACGCATGCTCAATTTTGCCGACGGCGCTGATCGAGGCACCCTGGCCGGCCACACCGGACCGATTCGCGATCTGACAATTCTCGCCGACAACCAGAAGCTGCTGACGGCGGGACAGGACGGAACCTATCGCACGTGGGTGCTGCCGACGCCAGTCGTGCCGGTCAATGGTCATAGCATGCCGGTTCGGGCAGCGGTTTCCGCGGCGAGCGGGCAATGGTTCGCGACGGCTGGCGACGACAAGACGGTACGGATTTGGAACCCGCAAGGCCAGCCGGTTCGGAACATGGGGCAGCATCAGCAGGGGATCACGGCACTGGCGATTCGTCCGGACGATCAGCAGCTTTGCAGCGGCGATGCCGACGGAGTTGTCTGGTTCTGGAACGGGGCCGATGGTGCTGTTCAAGGGTCGGTCTTCGCTCATACGGGCGCCGTGACGGCGATGGACTACGATCGAGCGCAACCCTGCTTCTGGACCGCTGGCGCGGACGGGACGATCAAGCGCTGGCAGTTGCCCCTGGTTCCGCCGCGACTATCGAGTGGCCATTCGCAGCCGATTCGCGCGATTGCCGTTTCCAGCGACGGTCGCTGGAGCGTTACCGGCTCGCAGGATCAAACGGTGCGTGTCTGGGATCAGACGACCGGTCAGCAGGTGCGAGCGCTGCCGGAAACGAATCTGCTCGGACCTGTGACAGCGGTCGCCATCAGCCCCGACAACACGTTGGTCGCGGCGGCAGGCGAAACCGGTCCGATCATGGTCTGGAATCTCGCGGACGGGGTGATTCGCATGCGCCGCATGGCCTTACCCGGTGCGATCCACGATCTGGCCTTCCTGCCGGATGGAAAACGGATCGCGACGATTTCGCAGGATCAGGCGGTTCGCATCTGGAGCCTGATCGAACCGGTGAAGGAACTGGCAAATGACGCTGCTCCGTACCTGGTGGCGGCGAGTTCCCTGGACGGCAAGCGCATGGCGATCGCGGGGACTGCCGCGGGCAAGCCGGTGGTCTGGATACGCGATCGCGATTCGGGGCAGACCTTGGCGACACTTGGTGGCCATGAGGCTGCGGTGTCGGCGATCGCATTCAATCGGGCTGGAACTCGAGTCATCACTGGCTCGGCCGATAAGACGGCGCGAGTTTGGAATCTCGAAGCGGGGGGCGCCGAGTTGAAGAAGCTCGAAGGGCATACCGCCGCGGTGCTGGCGGTAGGACTGTCCGACGATGCCAGTGTCGCCTGGACCAGTGCCAGCGAGAATCCGATTCGGCAGTGGACCGTTGCCGACGGGAAGGAAACACGCCAACTCGCCGGCCACACAGGGATCGTTCGCTCGTTTGTCGTACGGGGTGCCTTGGGATTTTCCGCGGCGGATGACGGGACGGTGCGCGTTTGGGATCTGACGAGCGGCGCCGCAACGCGGGCGATGGCCCACGGCGCAGCCGTTCGTACGTTGGACGCAAGTCCGGACGGTACGCGGCTGTTGTCCGCCGGCGCGGATCGGGTGGTGAAGCTTTGGAATGTGGCAGACGGCGCCAACCCATGGAGCGTGCCGGCGGCGGCGAGCGACCTGACGGCAGCCAGCTTTTCCGGCGACATACAGAAATTCGTGGTTGCTGCCGGCGACGGCATCCGTGTTTATCAGGTGCTGGATGGCCGGCTGCTGGAGAAAATCGATGAGGCCCCCACGACACTTCAGGGCGCGGTCTGGAACGCCAATGGTCGCTCGATCGTGGTTTGCCGCGGCGATGGTCGGTCGGCGCTGCATTCGCTCGCCGTGGATCAGGCGGTCGCGGCGCCCGACCCGGACACGGTCGCCCTTGCGGTTTCCGCCGATGGGAAATGGCTGGCGGCGAGCGGCTCGGGCAAACTGATCCGGCTTTGGCCGATCGCCGACGGCCGGATCGGACAGACCGCTCCGGTTCGGTCGCTCACCGCGGGTACCGCCAAAATCACCGATATTGGCTTCAGTCCCGACGGTCAGTTTTTTGCGTCGGCCAGTGAGGACAAGACTGTTTCGGTCTGGGAAAGTGCCACGATGCTCGGCGCCGGGGGGGACGTGGCGCCGAAATGGAAGCTGCTACATACCGCCCTCCCGCGCGGGTTGGCGATCAGCAACAGCGAACCCCGACTTGCCACCTGTGGGGACGACGGCTTTGTGACGACCTGGGACTTGCGGACGGGAAAAGCCGCGGAACGGATGACGCAGGCTCAACCGCAACGGTGTCTGGCATGGGCCGGCGGCCGATCGATTGTCAGCGGTGGCGCGGACGCGGGCCTGCGCACCTGGACGCCGGCGCTTTCCTTTGTCGGCGAAGTGTCGACCGATGCTACACCGGATCCGATTCTCCAATTACATGCCACAGCCGGCGAAGCCGCAGTCGTCGGCATCACGCAGCGCAATCCGGCAATCTCACGCTGGAAGGCCGATGGCACGCGGCTCGCGCCGTTGGCCTCGCCCGCCGGCCCCATCAAGCAACTCGCCGTCCAGCGTGACGGTAGCCGATTACTGGCTGCCGCCGCCGATGGCAATACGGTGGTCTGGTCGCTGGCCGACGGAGCGATGCGCGGACCGTTCGCATTCGGGCCTCAAATCAGCAGTGCGGTTTTCGGGCGCGACGGAACGGAAGTTTGGGTTTGCGACGCGCAGCAACGCGTGCGCGCTTTCGGTTTGGAGCCGTTCCGCGTGAACGAGGAGATTCCTTTCGCGTCGATGGTCAGTCGCGGGATTGTCACCGGCGCGGAGGGGCGGCAGGTCGTAGCATTCGGCGCTGCGCCGCAGGGACTGCTGGCGAATCGCGCCTTACTGCGTGTGGGCGAAAGCGGTGCTCCATCCGCCACGGCGGTCGCAGCGACAGCGGACGGCGCCCGCGCGTTCATCGGCACGGTCCAGGGGCGGATCGCGCAGGTGCGACTCGCCGACGGGCAATTGGAACGGAGCCTCGACGGGCATACCGATCAGATTCACGAACTGCTGGTGACCGGCAATGGCCAGACGCTGATCAGCTGTTCGCGCGACAAGTCGGTCCGCGTCTGGAACCTTGCGGACGGCAAGCAATCCCGTGCGATGGTGCGTCCATCCGTGCCGCTGAGCATCTCGTTGTCCGCCGACGGACAAAAGTTGGCGATTGCCGGCGACGATGGCCGTGTCGACGCTTGGGACTTCCTCGCCGATCAGCCGCTGCAGTCTTTTGTCGGCCACGCAGCCGGCCCGCTTTCCGCGCGATGGCACAGCGATAATCTCACGCTCATTTCCGCGTCCGCCGACAAGTCGATCCGGTTCGGCAAGCTCGCCGCGCTCAGCACCATCCGCATGTCGGACAAGGAACTTCTGGACGTCATTGCTTACAACGGCGGCACGCAATTGGCGACGCTGACCGCGGACGGTCAGGCGACGCTGGTCAATCTCCTGGCAGATGGGCAGATCGTCCGCAAGGTGACGATCCGTTATACGCTGGGCGAGGGGCTCAACGACGCGCGCGCGCTGGCGATGCGCCCGGATAGCCAGCGGGTTGCCGTGGGCTACGGGGACGGCCAGTTGCGGATCTGGAATGTGGGCAACGGCGAGTTGTTGCAGACGATGAAAACAGACGCGCCGGTCCAGGCACTGGCCTGGACCGCCGACGGCACGCGACTCGCCGCCGCCACCGCGGTAGGTCCCTCCACCGGCGATGCGGCCGCACCTGCCTCGCCCGCTACGGCCGCCGCGCCCGCAGGGCCGCCTGTTTCGGCACTGTACTTTTTCGGACCACCCCTGCCACCGCAGAATCCGCAGCCCGGCAACGAGTTGATCCCCCACCAGCGCACCGAATACGATCATCCGTTCACGCGAATCGGATTCGACAAGGACGGACGTAATCTCTGGAGCGTTCACCCGAACGGCCAGGTTAATTCCTGGGCGTATGCTGCTCTCTCATTTGTGCGCCGGTTCGACCACGGTGGACCCGTCTACGCGGTTGCCGTGAGTCGCGACGGTAACACGATCGTCTCCGGAAGCACGGATCAGACGCTGCGCATTTTTGATGTTCGGACCGGCCAACAGCGAGCCCAGTTGACGGGCCATACCGCCGCCGTGCATGCGATCGCCTTCACCCCAGACGAATCGATGGTGGTGTCGGCGGCGGGAGATCGCACGATCCGATTGTGGGATGTTACGGGCGGCCGGCAACTCAAACAGCTGGCCACGTTCGACGAGACGATGTATGCGGTCGCCGTCCATCCTAACGGCCAGAGCGTGGCGGTCGGTGGCGCGGATCGCAAGATCCACCTGCTGAATATCCTCAGCGGCGCCGAGGAGCGGGTTCTCGAAGGACACAACGACTTCGTGCATTGCGTGAGCTTCAATGCGACCGGAACTCGTTTGCTGTCGTACGGCTACGCCGGTAACCTTAAAGTCTGGAACCTGGCGGATGGAAAACCACTGTTTGCCGAGCGTGTCGGACGCGTCGGCAATACCGCCTATTACCAGTCGGATGATGCGCGCGTCGTGTTGGCGAACGGAGATGGCATGGCGCGCGTTGTGGAATTGCCCGGAACGGCACGGTAGATGACAGCAGTTGAAATTCGGGATTGCCCGATCGCTCGGCAGTCCCTTGCAAGGAGTCGCGGAATGAAAACAAACGGTTTGTCGGTATTACGCCTCGGGACCTTGGGTGCCGTTTTGTCGCTTACCGCCGCTGCGGCGGAACTCTTGGCAATCGATCGGCCCGGACTTGGCCCGAGGGGCAGTTTGACCGCGGTTGAATTCGAGCCCGGAGGCGTCTCGGTACTGGTAGGGCGTAATGCCCGGAGGCAACTGCTTGTCACCGGCATCTATTCCAGCGGGCAACGCCACGACCTGACTCACGAAGTCTCCTATGCGGTCGACAAATCGAACCTGCTGACCGTTTCGGCCGAGGGGCTCGCCACGCCGCTGGGCGACGGCGACGCCGTTGTCACGGCGCGCACCAGTGACGGTCGCACCGCAACGATGTCGCTCAAGATTGAAAAGTGCGGAGAGGATCTGCCCGTCAATTTTGTCAATGAAGTGGTCCCCATCTTTACCCGACTGGGCTGCAATGCCGGTGGCTGTCACGGAAAGTCGGATGGGCAGAACGGGTTCAAGCTCTCACTGCTGGGCTTCTATCCCAACGAGGATTACGACTTTCTGGTCCATGAAAGTCGTGGTCGGCGGGTTTTTCCGGCAGATCCCGAATTCAGTCTCTTGCTCGCCAAGCCCTCCAACCAACTGCCGCACGGCGGTGGTCGCCGCATGACGGTCGGCTCGTATGAATGGGAACTGCTGGCGCGTTGGATCCGGCAGGGAATGCCGTACGGCAGCGAGTCGGACCCGGTCATCGAGCGTATCCAGGTGGTACCGGAAATGCGCGCGATGAACTTCGACGGTCGCCAGCAGCTTTCCGTCGTCGGGCATTACAGCGACGGCTCCACACGCGATGTCACGCGACTGGCATCGTTTGAATCGAATCAGATCGAACTGGCCGCTGCCGATAATTCGGGACGCATCACCGTCGCCAAGACGCCCGGCGATGCCGCAATCATGATTCGCTTCCAGGGACAGGTCGCCGTGTTCCGCGCGGTGATTCCCCAGGGACTACCCGTCGCGGCAACGCCGCCGGAAAAGAACTTCATCGACCAGCTGGTGATGAAGCGATTGCGGCAACTTGGAATTCCGCCCTCCCTTATGAGCGACGACGCGATGTTCCTGCGGCGCGTCACACTCGATATTACCGGGAGCCTGCCGACCTACGAAGAAGCCCGGGCGTTCCTCGACGACAAGGACCCGCAGAAGCGGGATCGGCTGGTCGATCGGCTGGTCGATAGTCCCGGCTACGCCGATTACTTCGCCAACAAGTGGGCCGCGGTCCTGCGTAACAAACGCCGCAACGGCAACGACAACGTTTACACCTATCGCTTCCACAGCTGGATCCGCAACGCACTGGATCGCAACCTGCCATACGACCAGTTTGTTCGCAGCGTGCTGACGGCGACCGGTGACGCCGAGTCGCACCCGCCCGTCGCCTGGTACAAGGAGGTTACCACCTCGTCACTGCAGATGGAGGACACCGCCCAGTTGTTCCTGGGAATGCGCCTGGCGTGTGCCAAATGCCATCATCATCCGTTCGAGCGCTGGAGCCAGCAGGACTATTACGGATTCGAGGCTTTCTTCACCCAGGTCGGGCTGAAGAACAGTCGATTCAATCCGGATCCGAACCAGAGGCTGCCCGATATGGTTTTCGTCCGCGATACAGCGCCCGCCGCGACCAATCCCCGCACCGGCAAACCGGTTCCACCCACGCCCCTCGGCGGTTCGCCATTGAACGTGCCGAACTGGGAGGACGCCCGGCAGCACCTCGTCGACTGGATGGTGGCATCGGACAACCCGTTCTTTGCGCGGGCACTCGTCAATCGCTACTGGAAGCACTTTCTGGGGCAGGGGATTGTGAGCCCCGAGGACGACCTGCGGGTCACGAATCCGCCGTCCAACCCGGAATTGCTCGACGCAATCACTCGTCACTTTCTCGAACGCCGTTTCGACATGAAAGACCTGGTACGCACGATCTGCAAGTCATCGACGTATCAGCTGAGTTCCGAACCGACGGAAGAGAACAAGCTGGATCGCCAGAATTTTTCCAGTTTCTATCCGCGGCGACTGACGGCGGAAGTTTTCTACGACGCCATTAACAGCCTGCTGTCGACGCCAGCGACTTTCGGAGGCGTGCCCCAGGGCACGACCGCCGTGCAATTGCCCGACAACGGCTTTAACAACTATTTCCTGACGGTGTTTGGAAAGCCGGAGGCATCGAGCGCCTGCGAATGCGAACGCAATCCGGAAGCCAATCTCGCGCAATCTCTGCACCTGCTCAATTCCCAGGAAGTTCAGGGACGGCTACAGAACGGGAATGGACTCGCAGCACAATTCGTACGCGCGGAGAAACGATCGATCGACGAATTGGTCGATGAACTCTATCTCCGCGCTTTTGCTCGACGTCCCACGGCCGCGGAGATGGAACTGGTGAGGACGCATCTGAGCCAGGCTGCCAACAAGCAACAGGCCTGGGAAGATGTGCTCTGGGCAATTCTGAACGCCAAGGAATTTCAGTTTGTCTGGTAACGGCGCCCGCGTGAATGCACCCGACGATCAACCGGGGCAAGGTGACGGAAGGAAAAGATCATGATGAATTCGAACGGTCGAAGGATCGCTTGGGCAGCCCTGCTGATCGTCGGTGGTGCCGTCGGGCCTAGGGCCGGATTGGCCCAGTTGCCCGCAACGAGGCTCGACGCGGTTTTTCCGGCGGGAGCCGCTCCCGGAACGGAACTGGAGCTGACGATTTTCGGAATTGACCTGGATGACGTCGTTCAATTGCAATTTTCCCATCCAGGCATCGCCGCCAGCCGCAAGATGGTTGACCCCGGCCCGTTTGACCAGGGAAAGCAACCGGTGGAGAATCGGTTTGTGGTATCGGTCAAACCGGATGTTCCCGTCGGCCACCATACGGTCCGGGCGCTGGGACGCTATGGCTTGTCGAACCCTCGCACCTTCATCGTGCACGCCTGGCCGACCGCCTTGGAGAAAGAGCCGAACAACGATCGGGCGGAGGCGCAGGAAGTCCAGCTTCCCGTGACGATCGACGGTCAGTTTGCCAACGGCGCGGACCAGGACTGGTACCAGTTCGCGGGACAAGCCGGTCAGCGATTGACGATTGACGGCTTTGGACGACGTATTGATTCGCGCGCCGATCTGCAGATGGTGCTCTTCGCGCCCGATGGACGGATCGTTGCCGCGAGCCAGCCTGGATGGTCGAAGGATCCATTTATCGAGACGTCATTGCCGACCGCGGGTGTCTACCGGCTGCGGGTTCGCGAGTTGTTTCATGGCGGCGGCAACGAATATCCTTATCGGATCGCCGTCGGTGCCGGGCCGATCGTCGCGTTTGTCTTTCCGCCCGCCGGATTGCCCGGATCGAATGAGGAGTACACGGTCTATGGACTGAATCTTCCGGGCGGTCAGCCTTCCGGACTTTCATCCGGCGGTCGCCCTCTGGAGCAATTGAAAGTCCGCATCGCGATTCCGGGAGATATTCTGGGGCGTATGGCGTTCAGCGAACGCCTCGACGCTTACCAGTTCGCTTTGGATGGCGTCGAGTACCGAGTCGCCGGTCCTCAGGGGCCATCCAATCCTGTGTTGGTCACCGCCGCGACCGCAGCCGTGGTCTTGGAACAAGAGAATAACTCGCCGCAGACGGCGCAGAAACTGGTGCCGCCTGTCGAAGTCGCTGGTCAGTTCTATCCTCAACGTGACAACGACTGGTATTCGTTCGACGCCAAGGCCGGTGACGTTTACTGGATCGAAGTCTGGTCCCACCGCCTGGGGCTACCCACCGATCCGACCCTGGTCATTCAACGCGTCGCGCGCGAGGAGGACGGAAAGGAACAAGTGACGGTCGTGGCGACCGTCGATGACGTCGATCAGCGATACGGCGGCCGCGAATTCGACCAGCGCAGCTACGATCCGGCCTATCGCTTCACGGCGCCTGCGGACGGAACCTATCGCATTCTGGTACGGGAGGGATACAGTCAGCTGTACAACGAGCCGTGTCTGGTCTATCGGCTGTCGATTCGCAAGCCCGAGCCCGATTTTCGGCTCGTTGCGGTACCTATGGACGTGTCGGGCGCCATCCTGATGCGCAAAGGAGGACGTGAGGTTGTTCGCGTTATCGCGGCGCGGCGCGACGGGTTCGACGGACCGATCACGATCAGCGCTGCCGGTTTACCGGCCGGCGTCACGGCACCGGAAGTAACTCTCGGACAGGCCGCCAACTTCACCAGCCTGATTCTCACGGCGGATGCTGGGGCGGCGGTGGGAACCGGCGCATTGCAAATCACGGGCAAGTCGACCGTCGCGGGCAAAGAGCTGGTCCGCGTAGCGCGCGCCGGCATGTCGCTCGACGCTTTGCAATTCGCCCAGCCTTTTGGCGAAATCCCCAGTACGCGGTCGCGGCTGGTCGATTTTATTCCGGTCAGCGTTTCCGCCGATGAAATTGCGCGACTGCAAGTCACTCTGGGAGATGGAAAAGTGATCGAGACGGCGCGCGGTGGTGTCTTGAAAATCCCCTACACGGTGACTCGACAAGACGGCGCGGCGGGAACACTCACCGGATTCCCGATCGGACTGCCGCCGAATATCGGATTGCCGCAGGTCCCGATCGGTACCAACAATGCGGGGGATTTCGAATTGCGGCTGCAGGCGAACACCCCGCCGGGAACGTACACGTTTTATCTGGCGGGGTCGGCGCAAGGCGTGAATTACAGCCGCAATCCCGAGTCGGCCGCGAAAGCCAAGGAGCGCCAGGATCAGCTCGCCAAGGCGGTCACTGAGACGCAGCAGAAACTGCAGGCGGCCCAACAGGCAGCCCAGCAGGCGGCTACGGCGCTGACCACGTCGACGAACGAAATGGCGACGGCCACTCAAGCTAAAACCACGGCCGACCAGCTTGCCGCCACAACGGCGACTGCTCAAAAAGCGGCGATGGAAGCGCTGGCCGCGGCGACGAAGCTGTCGGCCGCCACTCCGAACGACGCGGCGTTGAAGGAGAAAGTCGTTGCCCAGCAGAAGGAAGTCGCCGAGGCCACCAAGAAGGCAACGGCCGCCGCCGACGCCGCCAAAGTCGCCGATACCAAATTGACGGAAGCGACCACGAAACAAAAACTCGCGCAGGAAGCAAAACAGAAGGCGGATAAGGATCAGCAGGACGCCCAGGCACTGACGCAACTCGCCCAACAGGAAAAGCAACGTGCCGATCAACGCGCACAGCAACTCCAGCAGCAATCGGCGATGCGCGGTTACAACGTTAATTTTCCGTCGACCCCGCTGACCATCAAGATCGCCGAGTATCCGGTAAAGGCCAGCGGCACGCCCGACAAACTGACCGTCAAACAAGGTGCGATGCTCGATCTGCCGTTTCGCGTCGAGCGACTCTACGGGTTTGCCGCTGAGGTCACCACGCAATTGGTGCTCCCGCCTGGTGTCGCCGGACTGCAAGCCGCAAATGTGTCGCTGCCGGCTAATCAGGCGGACGGCAAGCTGGTCGTGATGGCGCAACCCAACGCGACGCCCGGCGTCCATAACGTCATCGTGCGCATGACGATAAACTTCAACGGGCAAGGTTTAACCTTGGATCAAACGGTCGCACTGACTGTGGAGAAGGTGGAACCGGCCGCCAAGTAGGCAGGGGTCAAGTTGACGTTCGGAACGAAGTAACGGAGACATGCCTGTGAAGGTCTCAACAGACAGCCGCAATATCCACTCCCGCTTTAGCAGCGGAACCACATGCGGTCGCTTTTTGATACTCCTCATTGTCCACGTCGTGCTGCTGCTGGGCACACCCGATGCGCCGGCGGCGCCGATTCCGATCGCCGCGGTACAGCGCGCCGAACCTGTCGTATTTGAGCGCGACATCCTGCCGATTCTGCAGCGCAGTTGTCTGGCTTGCCACAGCGCCAGCCAGCGGAATGGCGAGCTGAGCCTGGAATCGCCCGACACGATGAAAAAAGGCGGAGATTCCGGACCGGCGATCGTCGCCGGAAACGGCGCGCAAAGCCTGCTGTTGAATCTCGCTTCCCATACCGGCGAACCGGTCATGCCTCCGGTCGGCAACAAAGTCAACGCTCCACCGCTCAGTTCGGAAGAACTGGGATTGATTCGTCTCTGGATTGATCAAGGCGCGAAGGGCACGGGCGGTGTCGCCAATCTCTCCCCAAGGCAGATGCAGGCGATCGCTCGGTCGTTCGCGCCGGTCCTGACCGTAGCGGTAACATCCGATGGCCAATATGTCGCCGCCAGCCGTGGTAATCGTCTTTATCTCTACCATGGACCAAGCGGGCAGCGGGTCGCCGAACTGGGCGACCCGGCCCTGGCGTCCAACGATCCCTCGGCCGTCGAGCCAGTTGCGCACCGCGACCTCGTCGAATCGCTGGCGTTCAATGTCGAGGGCGACCTGCTCGCCTCGGGCAGCTTCCGCGAAGCCAAGATCTGGCGCCGGCCGCGCGACGTGCAGCGAACCCAATTGGCGGTGGGGGGCCCGGTCACCGCGCTGGCCGTGAGTCCGAATCTCGAGTGGATCGCGACTTCGGGGCCGAACAATACGATTCGCGTCTGGAACTCGAAGACGTCCCAGCCCGCCGCGACACTTACGGGACACACCGACCGTGTCACGGGACTCAAGTTCGATGAGCAAAACGCGACCCTGTTTTCGGTATCCGTCGATCAAACGCTGCGTCGCTGGCGCGTGGCGGACGGAGCACTCGTCGGTCTTATCGAATCTCCTTCGCCGTTGAATGCTCTGGAAATCGTCGAGGTCTCGCCGCCGGCCGCAAATCCACGGCAACCACCGATCGTGGTCACTGGCGGTGCCGACAACCAGATTCGGACCTGGGCGATCCCGGACGCGGCTCCGGAAAAATGGACGCATGGAATTGCCAATGCGCGGTCGTTGGCCCTCAGCCGCGATCGCAGCTGGGCTGCAGTCGCGGATACGACGGGAACGGTACGGCTGTTGCGCGCTGCGAATGCCGCCGGCAACGCGGCCGGTGCCGCGGCCGGCAACCCCGCGGACAACGGGCGGACGGCGTGGGCGACGGTTGCCGACTGGAAGCTCGACAAAGGGGCACCAGTAGCGCTGGAACTGGTCGGCGGATCGGCCACCGAACCACCCTTGCTGTTTACCGCTTCGGTGGATGGCATGCTGAGCGTCCAGAAGATTCCGGAGCAGACTTTGTTGCGGCGCTGGCGAGGGTCATTGAATCCGGTGACCGTTCTGGCCGTTTCCGCCGACGGGAAGCTGGTTGCATCGGGCGGTGACAAAGGCGAGACTTCAACCTGGAAGAATCTGTTCGGCGAACCGGCGAAAGTGTTGTGCGAGCCGAACGCGATCAGCGGTGTGATCACGAGTGCCTGGCACCCTCAGCGGCGCATTGCCGCGGTGGCGGGGACCGTCGGCGGGCGCCATGGCGTATTGATTCGCAACCTGGATAACGGACAGCTGATGCACACGCTGTTGGGGCACGACGCCCCGGTGCGCGCCGTCGCATTCTCGCCCGACGGCCAGCGTCTGGTGACCGCCAGTGACGATCAGACCGTTCGCGTCTTCGAGTTGAACAACCCGCAGCCGCCGGAATCGAAGAAATTCGGACCTGCCGGCAGTCCGCTCACCGCCGTGGCTTTGAGCCCCGATTATGCACAGGTCGTTGCGGCGGGAGCGGACAACAAAGTCCGACTCTGGAATATGGCCGACGGAATGTTGCAGAAAGAGTGTATGGGCCATGCGGGGCGGATTTTGGGGGCAGGATATATCGCTGCCGGCCAACCGTACTCCATTTCGGCCGACCGCACGATACGCTTCTGGAATCCCGCGGACGGGCAGCAGGTGAGAGCGATTGAGCTGCCGTCGCCGACCGTCAGCTGGAGCTTGTCGGCGGACGCACAACGACTCGCGGTCGCGTCGGAAGACAAGTTGATTCGAATCGTGCTGCTCGCGAATGGCCAGATTCAACAGACGTTGACTGGGCACCAAGGTCCGGTTGTGTCGTTGAATTTCTCGTTCGACGGCAAGCGGCTGGCGTCCAGTGCCGCGGTCAATATGTCTTCCGAGACGATCGTTTGGGAGATCGAAAAATCGCGGATCCAGGAATCGCTGGAGGATCTCCCTAGCAGCTTCATCGCCTGGGACGCTCAACCCGACCGCCTGATCTGGTCGGACGGCGCGGGGAGAACCTGGAATCGGGCGTTGGTATTCGCGCGGCACCTTGATGGAAATCAGCAGGCGATTGTCGGATTGCAATTCCAGAGCGGCAGCCAGAACCTGCTCTGTGCCGCGCGTGACGGATCGATTCGTGGCTTCAACACGGAGAATGCGCAAGCGACGTTTACAACCAATCACGGCGCGCCGCTGACGTCCTTTCGATTGTCCGCGAACGAGCAGGCGATCGTCTCGGGAGCGGAAAACGGCACGGTTCGCTTCTGGCAGGTCAACGGCGGCGGTCTGGGCGTACAACAGGTCGCCAATCTCGCGGGGCCGGTGTTGAGTGCCGCCTATTCCCCGGACAATACTCGGGTACTGATTAGTGTGGCTGGAGCCAAGCCGTTTCAAGCGGTGTTGGACGTGGCGACGGGCCAACTCCTGCAACGCTTCACGCACCAGGTTCAACCCGTTTCGTGGGTTTCCTGGTTGCCGGAGCGTGACGTCGTAGTTTCACTGGCGCCAGACGGGATCTGGTACGCCTCGGTGCGCGCCGCAAGGTTGATCCCCGGCCATACAGGGCCGGTGAACGGACTGGCCGCGTTTCCAGGTTCTCCGCTCCAGGTATTTTCAGGCAGCACCGACACGACGATCCGGCGCTGGAATCTCGAAAACGGACAGCCGATCGCTCAATTTGGGCACGGCGGACCGGTAACGGCGGTTGCCGTGCGGAGCGATGCGCAGCGGCTGGCCAGTGCCAGCGACAATCACACGATTAAACTCTGGAACGTCAATGGTCAGCAGTTGGTGGAGATGCGGGGCGACATGCGCCGCAAGAACTCGCTGGCTCGATTGACCCAGCAGCAGGCGGCGGCCAATGAACGATTGAACTATCAGAAACAGCAGGCCGATATCGCGGAAAAGGATGTGCCAACAAAAACTGACGCGGCCCAGAAGGCGACGGCTGCCCTGACGGCTGCTAACACCGATTTGCAGCAGAAGCAAACGGCACTCACGCAGGCCGCGGATCAGAAGCTGGCGGCGGAAAAGGTGTCGATTGCCGCTTCCGCGGAGGCTCGCAAAGCGCAGCTTGCCAAATCGACGAGCGAACAGATGATGAAAGACATGGACGCGGAGTTGCAGGTCGCCCAGCAGAAGGCGGCCCTTCGCACCACCGCGTCGAACGCCGCGCCGAACGACGCCGTTCTGAAGCAAGCCGCCGCCGAGGCAGCGCAACTGGTGGTGGTGACGCAACAGAAGCTGCAGGCAGCGCAAACCGCTGTGCAGACATCGACGCAAGCCGCCCAGACCATGGCCAACCAGGCGAATGAGGCTGCTCAGAAAGTAACCACCACGCAGAAACCGTACAACGATGCGCTGGCCGCCGTGCGCACTTCGCAGGCCGCCCAGCGCCTCGCCATGCAGCAAAGCGGAATCGCCACCAAGGAGTTGGAACAGGCGAACGCCCGGCTGCCGGTGGCGCGTGCCGCGGTAACCCAAGCGGAAGCCAACCTGGCGGAATTGAAAAAGCTCGTCGAGGCCGCCACCACTTCGGTCAACGAAGCCGATCAGGCCGTTCGCGCATTGTCCTTCTCCGCCGACGGACGCTTCCTGGCGTCCGCTGGCGACTTCGCCAGCGCCCACTTGTGGGATGCGGAAACCGGCATCGCCGTCGCCGCCTTTGCCGGCCACAAGGCGGCCCTGAGCGCGATCGGGTTTCTCGGTTCCTCCGAACTGATCACCGTATCCACCGATCAGAGCGCGGTTGTCTGGGAACTGCACCCTGCCTGGAAACTGGAAAAAACGGTCGGCGCGATCGATAAGCCTGACCTGATTTCGCATCGCGTGATGACGGTCGACTTCAGCGCCGATTCAACCCGCTTGCTCGTTGGCAGCGGTGTGCCCTCCCGTAACGGCGAACTCCACGTCTTTAACGTGGCCGATGGAAGCCGAGTACAGTCGATCCCGCAAGCGCACGACGACGTCGTGCATGCGGCCCGATTTTCCCCCGATGGCAAACGGATCGCGTCCGCAAGCGCCGACAAGTATGTTCGAACTTTTGATGCTGCCACTGCGCAACCGCTTCGCCGTTTTGAGGGGCACACGAATTATGTGATGAGTGTGGCCTGGAAGAGCGACAGCCAGACCCTGGTGTCTGCCGGCGCCGACAACCTGCTCAAGGTCTGGGACGCGGAAACCGCCGACCAGCGCGTCACCATCCCGAACTTCGGCAAACATGCCACGGGTGTCCGATTTATCGGGGATTCCGATAATGTCGTTTCCAGTTGTGGCGATCGGCTGGTGCGCATGCACGTTGCGTCGAATGGTGGCAATATCCGCAACTTCAGCGGCGCGAACGCCTGGATTCACGCCGTCGACATCACGCCCAACCTGGAACTGCTCGTCGCGGGCACGGCCGACGGATCACTGCTCCTCTGGAACGGAAACACCGGCCAACTCGTGAGGACGATCGTCGTTGGCAAGTGATCCGCGACAAACGGGGCGTTACGCATTCGTCTGCGCGAGGGCAAGATCGAGTCGTTGGAGGACCGCGGCGACGTCGGTCTGCGTCATGGCCGCACAGAATCCGTGGTGACAGGCCGCTCCGCCGTAGTCGTGAAAATAGACGCCGTGCTGAATTGCCGCCGCGATAAATCGGAGCATTTTCGCCCGATCATGTTGCTGCGCGTCCTGGTAGTTGCGGACCTCGTCGGTGACGCCGAAGTAGATGCCGAAACGAGCGCCAAGCCCTTGCACACGCCCGACGACCTTGTGCTTCTTGAAAAGTTCGCGGATCCCGGGGAAGAGAGTGGCCGCGATCTCCCGGATATGTTCGTAAAATCCCGCCGCGCGGTAGGTGCGGACGGCGGCTAGGGCGGCCGCCACCATCACGGGATGGCCGTTGTATGTGCCGCTGTGCTGGCAGTCGCCGGTCGGCATCAGCCGGTTCATGATCTCCCGCCGACCGCCAAAAACGCTTAACGGAAAACTTCCACCGACCGCCTTCCCCAGCGTGCACAGGTCGGGCGTTACGCGCAGGTACTCCTGGGCGCCACCCGGCCCCATCCGGAAGGCGCTCAGAACCTCGTCGAAGATCAGCAATGTCCCGGCGCGTTCCGTGCATCGTCGCAGGGTGGCCATGAATTCGGGGCTGGGAAGGATGCAGCCGGCGTTGTAATAGACCGGTTCGCAGATCGCCGCCGCCAACTGATCACCCCAGCGCTGGAACGCCAGTTCGAGCAATTCCGGGTTGTTGTACGGCACCTGGACAATATGTTCGGACAGGCCGGCGGCGACACCGGCGGAAATTGGTTTCAGTGTTGGACAGAGTCCGCCCAGCGTTTCGCCGCTGAACATCACTTGATCATGATAGCCGTGGAAATTGCCCTCGAAACGGATGAATTTCTGCCGCCCGGTGTAAGCCCGAGCCAGCCGAAGGCAATGCATGGTTGCTTCCGTACCCGACCCGGTGAATCGAACCAGGTCCAGGCACGGCACCGACTCGCACAGTTCCTGCGCCAACTCCGCGTGAATTTCCGATTCGTACGAACACGGCGCGCCGCAATCCAAGGCGGACTCGACGGCGGCCCGCACCCGCGCATCCCCATGCCCCAACAGTGTCGCGCCGTGGCTGCAACAAAGGTCGAAATAGTCGCGACCGTCCAGATCCCAGACCCGGCAGCCGTCGGCTTTGGCGAAAAGCATCGCGTGGCCAACCGCCTGGTTGAGTCGCGTTGAGGAGGACACTCCACCCGCCAGGAATTCTCGGGCCCGCTGATACTGTTGAACCACCTTCGAATCGTGCTGCATTGCCTTTTCTCCTGTGCGGCTGAGAAGATACCTGTCGGGCAGGGAGATTCCAAGCCCGGCGTTTCCCCGTTTATCCATTTTCTCTTGGCATGGCCCGGCGTGCAGCCTAGACTCCCCGCTCCTTATTTTCCCACGGGAGCCGCCCATGCCTGGAATGTCGCATCTGTTCGGGCTTTCACCCAATCTGGTTCTCGCTGCCGACAACGGCCCGCCGTCGACGCGGGAATCGGCCGCCACCGATCTGCCGTCCTTGCTTCCGGAACGGTTCGCGGACGTCTCCGATCTCTCCCGCTGGTGGCAGCACGGCGTGGAATTCCTGACGACCAAAGGCGCCGAATTCCTGGTGCATGCCACCGAAGCGATCGTGATCTTCATCGTCGGCCGATGGGTCGCTCGATTTCTGACCCGCGTGATCGGCCGGCTGGCGACGCAGGCCCAGGTCGATCAGACCCTGGTTCGTTTCGTCTGCCACCTGACCCACGCGGCCATGCTGGCATTTGTGGCGCTGTCCGCGCTGAATCGCGTCGGCATCGACACGACTTCGTTTGCTGCCGTGGTCGCCGCCGCCGGCCTGGCCATTGGCTTCGCGCTGCAGGGGTCGCTTGCCAATTTCGCAGCGGGCGTGATGCTGATCATGTTCAAACCGTTTAAGGTCGGCGATAGCGTCACGGCCGGCGGATCGACCGGGACCATCGAGGAGATCCAGATCTTCTGTACGCTTTTCAAGACCGCCGATAACTCCACAATCTTCGTCCCGAACAGTTCGATCACGGGCGGGACGATTGTCAATCATTCGCACGAGAAGGTCCGTCGAATGGATCTGGTCGTGAAGTGCGGTTATGACGATGACCTGCGGGAGGTCAAGCGGTTCCTGGTCGACCTGCTCTTTTCGGACGAGCGAATCCTGCAACTGCCGCCGCCTGTGGTCGCGGTCGATCAGTTGGGGGACAACGCGATCAGCCTGATCGTCCAACCCTGGGTTCGTTCCGAGGATTTCGGAATTGTGCGCACCAATCTGCTGGAAGCGATCAAAATTGGATTTGACAAATATGGCTTTCATCCGCGGCCCACACCGGCGCCCGCGAGCGGGGCCACCGTGGTACCGCTAGCGAAAGCGGGGTAGTTCTCCAGGCCATGTCATTTGCATCATTCGCGCCAACGTGTCTCGCAACCTCGTTCGCTGGCGTTGGATCCTCGTCAACGAAAAACGTTTGGGTATCTTGGTCTTAGCCGCGAAGCGGCGGCCCTAAGTGAGCCCAGGGCGAGCCGGTACTCCGGCTTTCCCTGGTTTCTACCAGCACCCATCCGAGTTCTTCGGTCGTGCGCTACGGCCCAACGATACCAACGACGTCGCCGAGACCGAAACCGAAACGACGACGCATCGTGACGATCGGGCCGGCGTTTGTGTCGTGTGCCACCGCCAGCCTATGCGGCGCCGTGAAGTTCCGACGACATGCCGAATCCGGACGCTTACGGACGCCCCTGCCACGGGTGCGAAGTCTCGGTCACGGTCAGGCCTGTTGTCGGGCGGCGACGGGGGCCAGAAATTTTGAAACGAAATACCATAGTGCAATCGAGACTGTGGCGACGACTGCCAGGGCGCTGAGTCCCTCGCGGGCCAGGCGCGAGGCGAGTCGCCGGACGGGGTCGACGACGACGGACGAACTTTCCTGGACGAGGACGATCAAGCCGGTATCGCGGCCCAGGCTGTTTTCCGCCGATGCAATCAAGACCGGAGCCGCGGAGGCGATCCAGGTTCGACCAAAATCCTGGCCGGACGGAAAGCGGCTGAACGGATCGCGATAATCGCCCGCACCGTGATTGCCCAGCAATTGCCGCAGCGTGCCTGCATCGACACGATACTCGAGCAGTTCGTCGGGGATCGACCGCTGCGTGTTGTAGGTTCGCGTCAGGAGAGGATGCTGCAGGATCCGACCGGTATCGTCGGTAGTCTGGCCGTCGCGTCCACGCCGGCCGTCCACGAGCACCGTGAATCGTTGCAGGTCGTGCCCCGGCGTTTCGCGAAAGAACTCCAGGTCGCTCAGATTGATCGTCAGGACCAGCACACCGACAAATACGTCGCCGTCCATTTCTTCGCGATAGACGGGAGTCGAGACCGCCACTTTTTGCCGCCTGGTGGTGGAGCTCTTGAAGACCGCGGAGAGATGAGTTTCCTCAATATGTGTCACGTCGGGGCGTGGACGATCGAGGGGCGGCAGGTCGATCGGTCCTCCGTGGAAGTAGCTGCGGTGAGCCCAATTGCGTCCGATCGACAGCGATGAAACATCCTCGTCGTAAGCCGCGGCGACCATCGTCCCGAATTTGTCGGTGACGAACATGCTGGCGAAATTCGGAGCCGTTCGCTGCAACCTGATTCTTTCACGAAAGCCGCGGAGCCGCGACTCGACGTAGTCGTTCAGCAGGCGGCGTTGGGAATCCTGATCAAAAGCAACACGCCGCGCGGCCGCCGCTTCGGGGTTCAGTGCCGGATTATTGAGGTCAGCGAGTGAAGCGGCTTCCAATACGTCGTACAGCAGTTGCCGGAATTCGGGCTGGTCGGCCTCTTCGCGTGCGATTTCAAAATACCGCTGAATCTCTCCCGCCACGCGCTCGGCCGCCAGTTCCGCCGCAAAGCGATTGTTCTCGCGGGCCCGCTGCTGGGCAAGCAACTCCGTATTGGCAACCGCCTGCTCGTATCCCCGCCAGCCGAACAGACCCATGATCAGCAATAACAGCAACGGAACTGCGACCCCGAGAATCTGCAGCGGACGTCGCGCCCGTGCGACGTCCCGCTCCTCCAGCGCATCCAGCACCGATTGAATGTTGCCGAACCGTCGCTGCGGATCGATTGCCAGGCATCGCTCGATGATCTCCGCCAAGGCGCGGTCCACGCCGGGCAGCCTGCGATGCGCTCGCAACGGCGGCGCGTTGTCCAGAATCCGTCGGTAGCAAGCCAGTCGTTTCGGAAGATCGTCGCAGGCCTCCAGCTCCTGGCACGACGCGGCGGTGCGGTGCGGTGGCTCCCCGGTAAGCATGCAGTAGAGAATCGAGCCAATCGCATAGACATCCCAGCGAGCATCCGGCACGGCGTCCAGATCGGCCTGTTCGGGAGCCATATAAAACAGCGTGCCGAGCGCCGGTGATTGTTCATGCGACAGTCGCGACTGCCCGAAGTCCGCCAGCCGCGGATGAAGGTCGGCGTCGAGCAGAATGTTCGCCGGCTTCAGATCGCAGTGCAGGACGCCCTTGCCGTGTGCGTGGGCCAGTCCGATCGCGATCCCACGGAAGAACTTGACCGCTTCGGCGACCGGCAATGTCCCTTGCGCCTGAAGGCGGTCGTTCAACGAGCCATGCTCGATGAACTCCATGACAAAGTAAGGCGGTTCCGCGTCCCAACCGACATCGAGCAGCTGGACGACGTAACGGTCGGCAGAGAGAAAAACCAGCTTTTCGACCTCGCGGGACAGCAGCGACCAGTCGACACCTCCGCGATGGAGGTAAAACTTGATCGCCACCTGGCGGTTGGTGGTGCGATCGACTCCCACCCAGACTTCTCCGTAAGCGCCGTGGCCCAGGAAGCGGCGGATCTCGTAGCCTGGAATCTCGAGTGGAGGGCGAGCGTGAGTCAGGCTCAGTTCGCGTGCACGCTGCTGATCATCGGGCGACTGTTGCTGGGTGGCATCATGATGCATGCCGCTATCGTAACACAAGAACAAGCCCGGCTGGGACCGTCGCCTTCATCCCGCGTCGCCGATGGCACTGGCTGGCGACGGCCGGAGCAATCTCGGCGCTGCTTCCGATCAATGCCGGGTTGCCAATGAGCCTGCCGATGGGGATCTGGGCCCTGGTGGTGCTCACTCGCCCCGCATCCAAGCGCGAATTCGAGATTGCGTATCGGTTTGGGTAGTTCGTTCCACCCGCGGTTCCAGTACAGCGCGATCCCGGTGTTTCCGGTGTGCACGCCTTCGGGTGGACGCAACGCGGTCGCGTCAATTAGAATGAGGCGTAGCTCGTAACAAGTTTCGAACTGCGGTTACTCTCGAAACAAGTTTCGAGCTACGAACTGGACCACCCGCCTATGTCCTTCAACTCTGAACCGAAATTGTGCCTCCCACGACGCACTTCGCGGGCAGGCGGGGCCGCTTGCGTACGACTTGCTGCGCGTAGCCGGGTCCTTGGTCTTTCCATTGTGATCGTTTCGATCGTTGGCGGCGAACTGGTCCTTGGTGCACGTATGGCGCTCGCCAGTGACGGCGAGGCCACCGCGGCACAGCCCCCGGTGACACCGCGTCTGATCAGTTTCACGAATGACGTATTGCCGATACTCACGAAAGCCGGCTGCAACGCCGGAGCGTGCCACGCGAAGGCGGGGAACGGTCAGAACGGCTTCCAGCTTTCCTTGCTGGGATTCGAGCCCCAGGACGATTACGTGCATCTGGTGAAAGAGGGCCGGGGGCGGCGTCTGTTCCCCGCGGCCCCCGACCAGAGTCTGCTGCTGCGCAAAGCGTCCGGCCGTTTGCCCCACGGAGGCGGCTTGCGACTGTCTCCCGACAGTCCTGGGTATGCGACGTTGCGCGACTGGATCCAACAGGGGACGGCCAACGACGGCGACTCCGCGCCGGCGCTGGTCGCACTGGCAGTCGATCCGCCCCGCACATCGCTCGCGAGCGGCCAGCAGCGGCAGATCAAGGCGATCGCCCGGTATGCTGACGGGAGCGAGCGGGACGTGACCACGCTCGCGCAATACGAATCGAATGACAAGAGCATGGCCGAAGTCGATGAGGCCGGCTACGCCAAGATGCTCGACATCCCCGGCAAAGTGGCGATCATGGTTCGCTTCCAGGGAAAAGTGGCGGTGTTTAATGCGTCGATCCCGCTGGGTCCCAAAGCGGAAATCTCCCTGCCGGTTCGAAACTTTGTCGATGAACTCGCGTTGGCCAATCTGCGTGAACTGGGAATTTCCCCGTCGCCGGTCTGCGACGACGCCACGTTCCTGCGGCGAGTCACTTTGGATATCGCGGGTCGACTGCCGACGCTCGATGAAGCCGCTTCCTTTCATGCCAACAACGACCCGCGGAAACGCGAGCGGGTCATTGACCAACTGCTGGACAGCCCCGAATATGCCGACTATTTCGCCAACAAGTGGACCGCCCTATTGAAGAATCGGCGCGATGATGTCAGCGATATCACCTCGAACTTCGCCTTTTATTCCTGGGTCCGGGACGGCCTGTTAGCCAACAAGCGTTACGATCAGTTTGTACGCGAGCTGCTCGCCGCGTCGGGGACCGTCATCGGCAACCCGCCGGTGGCGTGGTACAAGCGTGTCAAAGATCCCAAGCAGCAATTGGAAGATGTCGCCCAATTGTTCCTCGGCGTTCGTTTGCAGTGCGCTCAGTGCCACCATCATCCGTTCGAACGTTGGAGTCAGGACGACTATTACGGGATGGCCGCGTTTTTCAGTCAGGTTGGTCGCAAGCCAACCTCGACGCGTGGCGAGGAGTTGATCTTTCACAAGCGGGGCATTGCGGGGGCCACGAACGTCAAGACCGGGCGGTTGCTCAAGCCGGCCGCCATGAGCGAGACCGTGCCGCCGATCGCGGCCGACGACGATCCACGTTTAAAGCTCGCCGACTGGATGAACCGTCCGGAGAATCCATTTTTTGCCAAAGCGTTGGTGAATCGCTATTGGAAGCACTTTCTCCGGCGCGGGCTGATCGAACCGGAAGACGACATTCGCGACACGAATCCACCGACCAATCCTGAACTGCTTGCGGCTCTGGAACGCCACTTCGTCGACAGCCGATTTGATCTCAAGGCATTGATACGCGTGATCGCCAGTTCCAGCACTTACCAGCTGAGTTCGGCGCCGCTTCCGTCGAACCTCGCCGACCAGCAGAACTATTCTCGTTTTTATCCACGTCGTTTGCCGGCCGAAGTCCTGCTCGACGCGATCGACGACCTGTCCGGTGCGAGGACCGATTTTCCAAATCTGCCGATCGGAACGCGGGCGATCGCGCTTCCAGACAACAGTTACAACAACGCGTCGCCATTCCTGAAAGTCTTCGGCCGGCCGGAGAATGAAAGTGTCTGCGAGTGCGAGCGGGTACAGTCGTCGAGCCTCGCGCAGAGCTTGCATATCATGAATGCGGCGGACATCAAGTCGAAACTGACGACGGCCGGCGGTCGCGCCGATCGACTGGCGAAGTCGGAACTGCCGGTCGAGCGGAGAATCGAAGAACTGTATCGTGCCGCGTACAGCCGAGATCCGCGCGCGGACGAACTCAAGGTTGCCCTGGATTATCTTTCCGAAACACGCCTCGACGCCGCCGCAAAACCGCTCGATCCGGCCGCCGCCGCCACCGAGAACTTCCAGGACCTGATCTGGGCGCTGATCAACACCAAGGAATTCCTTTTTAACCATTAGGCCGCGACAACGATGAACGATTCTCGACGATACACTTTGGGCGGAATTCCGCCCGCTGCCTTCTCCGTACGGGCTGCAGTCGCCGCGATGGTGGCCGCCGCGGCGTTCTCGATCGGCACTCGGACATGCAGCGCCCAGTCGGTCGGACTGCCGCTGCCGCGACTGCTCACGACCACTCCCAGCGGTGGTCAGATCGGTACGGAAGTCGACGTAACGATCAGCGGCGAACATCTCGAAGAAGCGGCGGATCTGTTGTTTGATCATTCCGGCCTGACGGCGACTCGCAAGCTCGACGCGGAAGGTAAGGCGGTTCCTAATGTCTATCGAGTCAAGATTGCCGCCGATTGTCCGTCCGGCCTTTACGAAGCGCGGGTCCTGGCCCGGCTTGGGATCTCGTCTTCGCGTGTTTTCTCCGTGGGTGCGCTGCCGCAGGTCGTGCCTCCCTCCGCCAACACGCGGCTGGACGCCGCCTGCGAGTTGCCGGTCAATTCGGTCTGCAGCGCTGTGCTCACCAACAAGTCGGTCGACTATTACGTATTCCAGGCGCGGCAAGGTCAACGGTATCTGATTCACTGCGCGGCGCGTGGCATCGATTCCAAACTCGATGCTGTGCTAATCGTCGCCGACGGCGCGGGAAAAGACCTGATCGCGGAGCGACGCGGGGGATCGATCGATTTCACCGCGACGGTCGACGGCCGGCATCTGATCAAAGTCCACGACCTGACGTTCAAAGGTGGTCCGTCCTGTTTTTATCGACTCTCACTGCGGGAACTATCCGCGAGTGAACGGATCCCGATTTTCCCGTCGACGCAGGCTGTCAATACATTTTCCTGGCCGCCGGAGGGGGTCGCGGCTGTGGCGCCTTTGGCGGAGATCGAACCAAACCAACAGCCCGAGCAGGCACAGAAAATCCAGCTGCCCTGCGACCTCGCCGGCACGTTCTTTCCCGCCGCCGACGTCGATCGGTATGAGTTCCTTGGCGCTAAGGGAGATGTGTGGTGGATTGAAATCGCTTCCGAACGTCTAGGCCGCCCGACCGATGCTTCGGTGCTCGTGCAGAAACGTACGGGCGAAGGCGCGGCGGAGCAGTGGGTCGATGTCGCGGAATTTAATGACATCCCCGCCCCGATCAAGCCCTCGAGTAATGGGTATTCCTACGATGGACCGCCCTACGATGGCGGTTCATCCGACCTGCTGGGAAAACTGGAAATCAAGGAGGATGGCGTTTACCAGCTGCGTGTGAGCGATCTGTTTGGTGGCACACGCAATGACGAGCGCAATGTCTACCGGCTTTGCATTCGCAAGGCGGCACCGGACTTTGCGCTGACCGCCTGGCGGTTGCATTTTGAATTGCGCAACGGTGATCGCAACGCCGTCTCCAAGCCGCTCGCGCTGCGGGCGGGAACAACCGTTGCCCTGGAAGTCGTGGCCATGCGTCGGGATGGATTCGACGGCGAGATCGAACTGGCGATGGACGGCCTTCCACCGGGCGTAACCGCGCACGGATTCAAGATCCCCGCCGGGCAGTCGCGCGGGATCGTGATTGTCTCGGCTGACCAGGACGCCAGCCCCTCGTGGGGAAATGTTTCGTTTACGGGACGAGCAACAATTGAAGGGGTACCGCGGACCCATCCGGTCCGGATGGCGGAGATGGCCTGGCCGATCCCGGACGCCTGGGGGGAGATCCCTGCACCGCGTTTGGTGCGGAATCTGCCTGTTTCCGTAACTCGATGGGAACTTGCACCACTGACGATCTCGCCCGCCGAGAAGAATGTGTACGAGGCGACGGTCGGTTCGAAGTTGACGATCCCGCTGCTTCATACCCGCCGCAGCGAGTTTTCCGGGTCCGTGTTGCAGTTGCGGACTTTTGGCCCCGGGTTCGAACAGGTGCCGCGATTCGATGTCTCGATTCCCGCCGACCGATCCGAAGCGGTGCTCGACCTGGCTGCACTCAAGACCCCGCCGGGCGATTACCTGATCGCATTCTACGGCAGTGCGGTTGCCAAGTATCGACCCGGTCCGGAATCGCCGACGAACATGTCGCCGCCCCAGGATACTGTCGATATCATAGTGTCGGAGCCGATCAACATCCGAGTAAAGCCAGCGGAGTCAAAATGAACGACTCGAAGCATGTCCACTGTTCCGATCGTTGCCGGGGTCCTCGCCCCTTCGGATCGAATGGCCGACGGACCTTTCTGCAACTGGGACTCGCCGGATTCGCAAGCCTGAGCCTGCCCGGCATGTTGCGGTTGCGGACCATGGCTGCGGAGTCGGCCAACAGTGCCGGCCAGCCCGTGGCGGAAAAGACCGCGGTGATCATGGTTTGGAAGCCGGGTGGTTGCTCACATATCGATACCTATGATCCCAAACCGGACGCCACCAGCGATTACCGGGGGCCGTTTTCCACGATCGCCACCCAGGTTCCCGGCATGCATTTCTCCGAACTGTTGCCGATGCAAGCTCGGATCGCCGAAAAATTCACGGTGCTGCGCTCGATGCGGCAAACGGCCGGCGGTCATCCGGCCGGTTCGATGCAGATGCTCTCCGGTGATCCTGATACGCGCGATAAGCCGAAGCCCCGATTTCCCGATTGGATGACGGTAACCAATTTCCTGCGTTCCCAGTCCGGACCCCGTACCAACCCGTTGCCGTTGTACACCGGCATCAATCCGCCTTTGGAATACAACGGACCGGCCTATCTGGGCGATGCCTATTCGCCGTTCACGGTGAATGGCGACCCCAATGCTCCGACGTTCAGCGTGCCGAATATCGGGATCTCGGATCAGCGGGAAGTCGGCCGGCTCGATCGTCGCACGACGCTGCGACAACGGCTGGACAGTCTGGAGCGGGCTTTTGACCGCCAGGGCGAACTTGGAGCACTCGACCAGTTCGAATCGCAGGCGCTCAAGCTGATGACCAGCCCGAAGACGCGTGAGGCGTTTGACTTGTCGCAAGAGGATCCGCGAACGCGGGACCGCTACGGTCGCAATGCCTGGGGCCAGCAGTTATTGATGGCTCGACGATTGATCGAAGCCGGCGTCGAGGTGCTCACGACGAGCCTGAGCGGCCCGTTGTGCGGCCGCGTCGGAAACTGGGATGACCATGCCGTGAACCAACATGTCTTCGACGCGTTGCGGTTCCGCGCCCAGGCCTACGATCAGGCCGTATCGGCGCTGATAGAAGACGTCGTCGAACGTGGTTTGGATAAACGCGTCCTGGTGGTCGTCACGGGCGAATTCGGTCGTACTCCAAAGATCGAGTACTCACCGAGCACCGGCGAAGGAAACGCCAGCGCGCCGGCCGGAACCGTCCAACCTGGCCGAGATCATTGGCCGCGGGCCTTTTCCAATCTCTGGGCGGGCGGAGGCATTGCCACCGGCCGGTGTGTCGGAGCGACCGATAAGCGGGGTGAAGATCCGATCGAACGCATCTGCTCAGCGGGCGACTTTCTGGCCACGATCTATCACCACCTCGGAATCGACGCGGCAAACACTTTCATCAAGGACTTCAATGGTCGCCCGACGCCGGTCGTCGACCATGGTCGACCGATCGCTGAATTGATCGCCTGAAGTGCCTGTCCGAACGTCTCAACGCCCCAGTACCCAATTTGCCCAACACGCGGCGGAGTCAACTTGCCATGCGTCGACGTGGGACCTGTTCACAGCGCGCATTTGCCGTAAGCCCAATTCGGAACGGCGGTCTTGCCATAGCCGTCGTTCTGATCGCAACTTCCTTGTTGCACGCGGAAGCTCCCTCCCTGGAAGCGCTTGGGCAATCGCTGACATTCCATGCGTCGTTTGATCGCGAGCCAATCGCCGACCTGGCGCGCGGTGATCGAGAAATCTGGACGGCCCGGTCGATGTCCGAGCGGGCAACGGCCGTGAAAGGTCTGCCGCCGGGCGGCGAAGTAACCTGGGAAGATAAGGGGGGCCGATACGGCGGCGCGCTGCGGTTCAAAAAAAGTACCGGGCCGATGGTCTTCTACAAGGCCGAAGGCAATTTCCCTCGATTCGCCGCCGGAACTCGGAACGATGCCGGAACGTCGGGCACTGTTTCGTTCTGGTTGAGCACCGATCCCGCCGGCGACTTGCCCGAGGGATTCTGCGACCCGCTGCAGGTGACCTCGAAACAGTGGGACGACGCCGCGTTCTTTGTGGAATTTGAAAAGCGGCCCCAGGGAATTCCTTTCCGGCTGGGAGTCTATGCTGATAAGCCGGTCTGGAACCCGAAGGGGCGCAAATTCGAGGACATTCCGTTTGCCGAAAAACCACTGTGCGCGGTCGATAAACCGCCCTTTGCCGCGGGCAAATGGACGCATGTGGCATTCACTTTCGCGCGGTTCAATACCGACAAGCCGGACGGCCTGGCGACGTTGTATCTCGACGGGAAATCGGCCGGCGAAATCTTGGCTCGCACACAGACATTCACCTGGGATCCGCAGGGCGCCGCCGTAATGCTCGGGCTCGGCTACATCGGCCGCATGGATGATTTGGCTCTGTTTAGTCGGGCTCTTTCCTCGGCGGAGATTGCACAACTGTTCGCACTCCAGCGTGGCGTCGCTGAAACCGCGGCGAAGAGATTACCGCGGTGAAGATCTTACCGCGGAGGTAGCGGGGTGCCGCGGAGGAAGTTTTGGCCGCGGGGACCGGGAACATCTCTAGGGTCGCTCGATGGCGGGCGTGATTGTCAGCGATCGAAACTCGATGGGGCCGTGATCGCCCTGAATCATGATCGGGCCGGCTGCACCTTCGTCCCCGTCGAGTGCGCCGCCGGTGATCCCGGGGATGATCTGCCGATGGATGATGGTAGTGCCATTCAAAACGACGGTGACTCGGCGGCCCACTAGCGTGATGTCGTAGCTTTGCCACTCGCCCGGCGCTCGCGACGGATTGTCGGTCGGCGTGAGAAATCCGTAGACGCCACCAACTTCGTGACTGTCGGGCTCGCGGCCAAAGTTGTCTTCGATCTGCACTTCATACCTGCCTCGCAGGTAAATCCCGCTGTTGCTCCCCTTTGGAATGCGAAACTCGGCGTGCAGCTTGAAGTCTCCGAATCGACGTTCCGAAACCAGATCGTTGCCGGGCTGACGATTGACCAGCTTGCCATCCTCGACAGTCCAGCCATTGCGAACCGCCGGGTTGCGCGCGTGCCAGCCTTCCAGATCGCGGCCATTAAAAAGTGGCTGGGCCTCGGCCCAGGATGGCTCCCCGTCCCGTTTCAAGTCGGGTGCTCGACGCGCTTCCCAGCGGATGACCTCACCTTTGTCGTCGGTTGTCTGGCCACGGAGCTCATCACCGACCCATTCTCCCTCGAACACTACATCCTTAGAGCGGCGCTCCCATTGCGGCGGGACCAAAAACCGCATCACGCCCCGATGGTATTCGACATTCGCGATCGGCCGAGCGCTTCCGAATTGTCCGACATAACTTCCGACCAGCGTGCGGTAGCCGGACAAGCGAAATTCGAACCAGGATGGGTACTTTCCGTCTTTGCCGTGAACGGTCACATCCCATCGACCAAGCAATTTGCGCTGGTCCGCATTATTCCCGGCGGGATCATCGACGGCGGCGCTGAGCAGTCCGCAGCAGATCAACAGTGAAACCAGCGGACCAAAGTGGCATGTAGTTCTGACCAACACGAGTAATTCCTCATTTTCGAATTGCCGCTGGCGCGATGAGCCGCGGCGGGGTTCAATGCGCGGTCCATCCGCCGTCGACCATCAGGTTGATTCCGGTGACATAAGCCGACGCATCGGACGCCAGGAACACGGCGGCACCCTGGATATCTTCATGGCCGAGCATTCGGCCGATCGGCACGCGTTGTTCATAACGTTGGACGAATTGGGGCGGTTGATTATTCGCGTATCCGCCGGGACTGATGCAGTTCGCGCGGATACCGTGGCGGCCGTAGTAACAGGCAAGATAGCGCGTGAAGTTGATCATTCCCGCCTTGACGAAGTTGTAGGTCGGCGGCTGTTTCATGTCGGTGTCGAGGTAGAGATTTGGATCGTTCGAGACGACGCCATAGATACTGGAGATATTGATGATCGATCCGCGGCCGGCGTGGATCATGTCGGGCAGGAAGGCGCGGCAGATTTCAAATAGACCCGCGAAATCGCCTTCCGCGCTGCGGCGCGCGTGTTCCGCGGTCTGTTCCATGAACCCGCCGCCGGCGTGGCCATCCCGAGCCAGGGCGCTGTTCACCAGCACATCGAGGCGGCCAAAGCGGGCGATGATCTGGTCGTGCAACGCGTGAATCGATTCGAGGTCGCACTGGTCGAACTGCATCCCATGCGCGTCAAAGCCGCGCCGGCGCAGCGCGTCGGCAAAGGCCTCATTGGCCTCCAGCGATCTTGACGCGGTGATCACGGTTGCCCCTGCGCCGGCAAGCCCCTCCGACAAACTGCTGCCGAACAACGGCCCAGCACCGGCGGTAACGAGTGCCACGCGGCCTCGCAGGGAGAATTTTTCAAGAATGCTCATTTTTTTTCGTCTTTCGCGTTGGAGTTGGAATTGGGCAGGAGCGGGGACGGAAGGGACGCCCGTTCTTCGCTCGTCAACGACCGACGGAAGACAGCCACCTCGTCGATGCGCCCTTCCCAGTTGCTCTGATTATCGCTGCGGCCGCCCACAAACAGTTGATCGAAATCGGCGGGAAATCCGCCCTCGCTGGCGTGATCGATTTCGGGCGTCGGCGCGCCGTTGAGAAATACCCGTATCCGATCGCGATCGCGATCGATCAACAGGTGGTTCCAGGTCCAGCGCGCGATCACGGTCCGGCCGACGATCGGTTTCAATCCCGGCGCATTGCCGCGTTCAAAGATCAGTTTGCCGGGGTCACTCTCGGTGCCGCCCACTCCAAAATGTTCCCCATGGCGGCTGCGCCCCTGATCGAAATCCCTGGACACCAACCAGCCCGAGACACCCCGAGCGTCGGCGGGCATGCCGTTCCAGAACCAGAGCGAGATCGCGTACTCGTCAGCCAACCCTGGCAAGCGAGCATGCAGCCGGCCGCCAGCGAAATGGGTGGCCCGATTGAGACCTGCCGTCGTCGCGACATCCGCCGCGCCGCCGAACAGATCCGAGCGTGGACCTTCCAGAAAGAACACCACCCCGGGTTCGAAAAACCCGTCATGCCGGTTCCCGGACGTGTCGTACGCCCGTGGCCCATGGAATTCATCCAGACGCCAGTACGCGATCGGCTTGAGCCGCAAGAGCGATTCAGAACCGGCGCCGGGCCGCGGCCGGTAGACGCGGCGTGGGTGCGACGAGACCGATTCCAGCGATTCCAGCAGTGCCTGCGTGATCCGCGGTTCCGCCGTCACTTCGAGCCCTGCGGATCTCGCCGGCCAGGTATTATACCCGCCCAGGTGATGCTGCTCCGGCGGCGGGATATAGCCGTCGCCGCCGTTCGCGAGCTCAATCACCATCGTTTTGGGCAAGGGACTCTGCAATTTGAGCTTGAGCCCGGTGAGCGCATAGGTTTCAGTCGGCGTGGTTGCAATCGCGAACTGCCCGATGCGAATGGCCTGCAGAACCACTTCCGTCGACTTCCGCTCGTGGAGCAGAATCTGCTCACGCGCGTAGACCTCCTCCGTCGTCCGGGGCGGTCGCTCGCCAACCGTCGCCATGATCCGTCGTGCCCATTCCAGTCGTTGGCTGTCGGGAACGCGATAGTTCATTTGCAGTCGCCGTTCGGCCATCGCCAGCGAGGGACTGGCATCGAACTCCATTTTGTCGATGACTGACTCCGCAATCGCCGCCAGTCCCTGGGAATACGCTTCGATCGTTGGCTCGCCGGCATGCGCGGAAGCCGGAAGCGTGTAATCGCGGCGCCAGATGTCGCCACTGCAGCCGTGGGACATCATGGCGACGAAGGGCGACGACGAGGGCGACGACGCGGGCGACGGCAGGCCCGAACCACCTAGTCGCTCCTGCAAGATCCGACAAAACATGCCGAAGTAGTCGGCGTTCAAGGGCTCGACTCCCGAGAAATAGTGCATCGAAAAATTGGCCAGCAACGCCAGGGGACGGCCGTCCGGTGCGCGGAAGTAGAGCAATGCGAGGTCGGGATCTTCGGGGCCGGACTCGCCCGTAACGTTGTCCCAGTTGCTGCCGGCATGCATGTTGGCCCGCACCGTGAGGTTGCCGAACGGATCAGCGATCAACCGGTCCGGCCGGATGATCCAGCGTCGCAGCGCGGTGTATGGCGCTGCATTGCCCACGCCAAATCCCACAATCGCCGGTTGCAATCGCGACTCGGCCGCGGCAATCGATTCTGCCAGTTTCTCGCGCAGGAACGGAACGTACGCGGCTTCAGCATCGGTTCCCAGGCAGCCCATCGAGGCAGGCGCCGTATGCGTGTGGGTCGCGGAAATCATGATCCGATCAGGACGTAACCGAGTGCGCTGCGAGGCAAGTTGCTTGGCGTCGTCGAGCAGGTCGCGCGGCATCATGCAACTGTCGACAACGACGATGGCAATCCGCTCCACTCCATCATCGAGCACGATCGAGCGTGCATGGATCGGCGTCACCGCCTTGTTGGCCGAATTTGCCGTCATTCCGCCATTGACCAGCACCGGAAAAGACAAGGGCGTGGCATCGGTGATCGCGGCACCAACCCGGAATTCAGCGCGAGTTGTGTCGGCCCCCAGACACGTTGCCAGGGCGACGGTCAGTCTCGCCGCCCATACGGTCATCGACTCTACGGGCGAAGCGGTCACCCGTCGGCTCAACGCCCACCAGACGCGGACAGCAAGGGAGCGAACGGAAGCAGACATGCGGGTTCTCCTGGAACGCTGGGATTCGGAGAGTATTGTGCTACAATCGGCGCGACACGGAAACCCGATGTGGAGTAATTCTGATGCCCGTTACGTGCGAATGGCTGTGGCAAAAAACGTCCCTGGCAGCGATTCTGCTGGCGGCATGTTGTATCCCGATCATTGCCGAGTGTGGCGACGAAGCGCCGTACGAATGGAAACTGGTCACCGCCAAAGCGGAATTCGCTCCTCGCGACGGCGCTGGCGCACTGGTGCTGCGCGGGCGAATGTACTTTCTCGGCGGCTGGAACCCCGGCGACAAAGTGCATTTTCCCCGGATCTGCAACAACGAAGTCTGGAGTTCCATCGACGGCCTTAACTGGCGACTCGACAAACCCAACACCTTTCTGGATTCGTCCTTTGACGCTAACGCCGACTGGGAAGGCCGCCATACGGCCGGGTACGTCGTGCTGCAGGACAAGCTCTGGATCGTCGGCGGCGACGTGAATCAACGTCACTATCATTTCGACGTCTGGAATTCCAGCGACGGCAAACAATGGACGCTCGTGAACCGTGACAAGCCGGTACCTTGGGGTCCGCGTGCGCTGCATTATACCGTCGCGCACCAGGGAAAGATCTGGGTGATCGGGGGCCAGACGATCCCGCCTTTCGCTCAAGCCGAAGATCGGTTTTATCGCGACGTCTGGAATTCGGTTGACGGCGTGAACTGGACGCAGGTACCGTTGACGGAACCTGCCTGGGCGCAGCGCGGCATGATTGGCGGCAGTGCCGTATTTCAAGATCAAATCTGGATTCTCGGCGGCGGAACGTACGACACGGTAAATCGGCCGATGCGACTGTTCTATAACGACGTCTGGAGTTCCGCCGACGGTCGCGTCTGGAAACAGCACACCGAGCACGCCCCTTGGCATCCTCGGCAATACCACGATGTCGCGGTGTTCGACGATCGCCTCTGGGTTCTGGAAGGCTATCACAAAGACGGCGGAAATCGAAAGGATGTCTGGTACTCGGCCGATGGTGAGCATTGGACCGAACTGGCCGGAACTCCCTGGGCGACTCGTCATGCCTCAAGCATTTTTGTCCACGACGGCAGCCTGTGGGTCGTGGCGGGGAACAACATGACCAGCGACGTATGGCGTCTGGTTCGCAGGAAAAACTGAACCGAGTGCGCGTCGATGATCGGGCATCGACCGATCAAGAGGCCGGATGACTCTCGGCGGCATCCCCATCATCGGCCGCCCGATCGACCGCCTCCAGAATGCGTTCGACGGTTCGTCGCGGCCAAGGACTATCCGCGGTACCCAGGGGTGGAAGGCTGGGACCTAGATGAATGTGATACTTGATTTCCATCGCCGCGCGCAAAAACGACCAGATACCGTGGGAGTTCAGGATTTCGTCGATCGACTTTTGAAACACCCGCATGAACCGCGTACCGGTCTCGATCGCGCCCGCGGCAAAGGCACGGCGCACATTCTGGCAAGTCGGCCCCCAGATATTGTAGAAGGTCCCGATTGCGCCGCACGCGCCGCTGACCGCAGCCTGGCAGATCAGCTCGTCGGCACCGCTGAAAATCCGCAAGCGGTCGCCCGCATAGCCGCATAGCAAGCCCAGTTGAAACAGGTCGTGGTCGGTGAATTTCATCCCGGCCACGTTCGGGATCTGAAGCAGCCGATCGACGTATTCGCCTCCGCGTAACCGAAGATTGTTCACGGCACTCAGGTGATAGACAAAAAAAGGAAGTTCGCCCGCGGTGCCGATCCGCCGATAATGTTCAAAAATCGCGTCGACCCCCGGGTTGTAGTAGATCGGAGAGACGCTGGAAATTGCCGCGGCCCCGTGAAGCTTGGCGTGTACGGCCAGGTGCAGCGCCTGATCGGTGGTGATTGCCCCGACATGGACCATCACCGGAATTCGGCTCGACGCGGTTCGCAACACGCACTCGGCAACCGCCTGCCGATCCACCAACGACAGTAACGGACCTTGGCCGGTCGAGCCGAGCAAGTAGATGCCGTCCAATTGCTGCTCGATGAACAGTTCGACCAGCTTTTCGAGCTCGCCCAGCGCCGGACTTCCCTGGTCGTCCAGGGGAGTCAACATCGCCGGCCACACACCTTGAAATGGATTCGTCATAGTTGGGAATGGCGTGGTTGCCCGACGCCGCTGGATTTGAAGCGATTACAACTGGAAACGCAGTGAATGGTGGGGTGGGCAATTTCCGAAGCGACACCGTGTGAAACGAGGCAGTCCCCGCGTCGTCAGCCTGGCGGCCATCGCAGCGGCCGACCACCCAACAGGTGCAGGTGCAAATGATCGACCGATTGGCCACCGTCAGCACCCGTGTTGATAACGACGCGATAGCCGTTGTCGAGTCCCAGCCTGGTCGCCAACTCGGCGGCGACGCGCAAGAGGTGCCCGAGCAGAGCGGAGTCGGACGGCTGCGATTCCGCCAGCGAACGGATTTCCCGTTTGGGAATCACCAGCAGATGCGTCGGCGCTTGCGGCTGAATGTCGCGGAACGCGAGGCATTCCGCATCCTCGAAGACAATGTCGGCCGGAATCTGACGATCGATGATCTTCTTGAAAACAGTCATAGATGCTCCAGGGTTGCTTGGGGACCATTTTTGCCGATTTTCAGCGGAATGAAAGTAGACCGGCGACGGGGCGCCGGATTGACCTTCCGCCCTCAGACCCTCTCGACAATTGTCGCGATTCCCTGCCCCAATCCGATACACATGGTGGCCAGGCCGACTTCGACATCCTGATCGATCATGGTATGGATGAGCGTTGTCATGATCCGGGCGCCGCTGGCGCCCAGCGGATGGCCGAGTGCGATCGATCCGCCTCGTACGTTAACCTGTTCCGGATCGGCTTTCAGTTCCCGCAGACACGCCAGAACCTGCACCGCGAACGCCTCGTTCAACTCGATCCGTCCCACATCCTTGAGCGTCATTCCGGCGCGTCGCAGCGCTTTCTCGGTTGCGGGGACCGGTCCCAATCCCATCGTTGCCGGCGCGATTCCGGAGACGGCGGTAGCACGCACGCGGACGAGTGGCCGCAGGCCCAATTCCCGGGCTCGCGAGTCCGACATGACAAGCATCGCCGCGGCACCGTCGTTCAACGGTGAACTGTTTCCCGCGGTCACGCTTCCGATGCCCGGCAGGAATGCCGGTTCGAGTGCGGCCAACGCGTCGATAGTTGCATCGTCGCGTATGCACTGATCGTGCCGCACACAGAACAGATTCCCTTCCTCGTCTCGTCCCTGAACCCCGACGATCTCTTTGGCAAACGCGCCCATTTCCCGCGCTTGCGACGCCCGCTGATGGCTGCGCAGTGCGAATTCGTCCTGCTCGCGGCGAGTGATCCCCAGGGACTGCGCGAGAAATTCGGCAGTCGCCCCCATATGCAGGGCGGCTTTCGAAGTGCGATGAAAGAGACGCGGGTTCAGGTCGAGTCCATGGTCCATCGGAACGTGATGCATATGCTCGAATCCGCCGGCGATCTGAATGTCCTCGGCACCCGCCATGATCGCGTGAACCGCTTGATGCAGCGCCTGCAGGCTGGAGCCGCAAAGCCGATTGACCGTCGCGCCGCCCGTTGTGATCGCCGCGCCTGCCATCAGCCCTACCGTACGCGCGGCATTCAGCCCGTGTTCCAATGTCTGCTGGGTGTTGCCAAGAATCAGATCCTCGATCGCAGCGGGGTCGATTCCCGTCCGTTCCACCAATGCTCGAACCGATGCCACCGCCAGATCGTCGCCGCGAACATCGCGAAAATACCCACGGTCCTTGTGCGCGCGGCCGATTCCCGTCCGTACCGCATCCACGATTACCGCTCGTTCCATGATTGCAACCTCACTGATAAAACCGCTGGTCGCGATCGGCTAACTGACGCAAGTACGATGTTGGCTGAAATCGACTTCCCAGTGCTTCATAGGGCCGCAGCCGTTCCAGAATCCGCCGCGGACCTTCTTTGTCCAGGTCGAACAGCAGGCCGCCGCGGTAGGCCGGGAAACCTAGTCCGAAGATCAGTCCGAAATCGACGTCGCGCGGATCGCGTACAACCGCTTCGGAAAGCGCGCGAGTCGCTTCCAGCAACATCGGCAGGATCAGGCGATCGACCAGCGTTTCGCGCGGCAGGGTGCGTGTCGGCTGGCAGTAGGGTTCCAGCAGTTGCGACATTTCCGGGTCGGACTGCGGCACACCTTTGCGGTTCTGGTACGAATAGAAGCCTTTTCCCGATTTCTGTCCCAGCCGTTGTTTCCGGATCAACGCCGGGAGGATCGGTGACGCGATCACGCGATCGGGAAACGCTTCCCACATCGTGCGTCCCGCGTAGAATGCGGTATCGATCCCGACCATATCGTAGAGTGCGATTGGGCCCATCGGCATCCCGAACCACCTGGCAGCGCGATCGATCTCCCGGAGTTCAATCCCCTCGGTCAACAGGTGCAGCGCTTCGTTCATGTACGGACTCAACAGGCGGTTGACCAGGAAGCCCGGTCCGTCGCGCACGACGATGGGCAGCTTGCCGATCCGTTTTGCGTGCGCCACCAACGTCGCCACGGTCTCGTCGCTCGTTTCACGCCCGCGAATCACCTCGACCAGCTGCATCCGCCGCACCGGATTGAAGAAGTGCAGGCCGCAGAAGCGATCGGGACGTTTCAATCCGTTCGCCAGACTGCTAATCGGAATCGTGGAAGTGTTTGAGGCCAGCAGCCCGTTTTCGCCAAGTAATGGCTCCAGTCTGGAATAGACCTGGCGCTTCACGTCGGCATTTTCAACGACCGCTTCCACTACCAGGTCGCAATGCGCGAGTTCCATGAGATCCTGGGTGCATTGCAGCAGCGGCGTCGCTTGCAGCGCCTTCTGCAGATCAGGCCCTTTGGCTTTCCTGTTGTACGCGACTTCGTCAAAGATGGCCCGATCGCCTTTGGCAAGAGCGTTCTTGTCGGCATCGGTCAAACGTGTGGCGACGCCCCGTTTGACGTGCGCCGCCGCAATACCGCTACCCATGATCCCGGCACCGATGATCCCGACGTGGGAAATCGTTCTCGGCGCAGTCTCCGTTCCGGCGATGCCGCTGTCTCGCTTGATACGATCGTTGAGGAAGAAGACGTTCAACAACGCCTTGTTCACCGGCGACCCAAACAGCGTCGACATCCGCTGCGCTTCCTTGTCACAGGCGGTCTCGAGTGGATCGGAGGATGCCTCGATCATCAGTTCCAAGGCCGCGATCGGAGCCGGATAGGCCCCCTTGGTTTGCTGTTGTATCGTCGCCGATGCGGCCGCCGACAGATAGGCAAGTTCTGTCGCATCGATCGCGATCGGTCGACTCCATCGCTCGCGGTCGCGCAGGAATTTCCCCGACGACTTCTCGTCGTCAACCATCCGCTGCGCCGCCGCCATTAGGCGCTCGGCAGGCACCAGATCGTCGGCCAGTCCCCACTGGTATGCGGAACGAGCATCCAGGGGCTCTCCGCCGGTGATCAGTTCGATCGCATTCGCAAGTCCCGCGATCCGCGGCACGCGTGCCGTGCCGCCCCATCCCGGAATCAAGCCCAGCTTCACTTCCGGCAATCCCAACTCGCAGCGATCGTGCGTACTCATCACGCGACGGTCGCACCAACAAGCCAGCTCCGCGCCACCTCCCAGGCAAGTCCCTCCGATGGCCGCGACGGTCACAAAGGGAACCTGGCTGAGTCGAGCGAACAGCTGCTGCCCCCGTCGACATAATCGGTACGTCTCCGCTTCCGTAATCGTCGGCATGGCGGCGACAAATTCCCGTAAGTCGGCGCCGGCGATGAATACTCCCGGCTTACCCGAAACAAAGATCAGCCCGGCAAGCTGCGTATTCGCCGCCAGACCGTCCAGAATCGCATCCAGTTCGTCCAGAACCGATGAGGACAGGATGTTCGCACTCTTGCCGGGAGTGTCGAAAGTAATCTGCGCCAGATCCGCGCGGGGGAAAGAGAGGGTCAAAGATGGCGATGCCATTGGCGACGATCCTTTGCGTCATTCAAGCAGCAGGTAGCAAGGCAGCCGACAGCAGGAATGCTATCAGCTAACGGCCGGGTCGGTATAGGTGGCTCGGTCTGGCTCCTCCTCCCGCCCTGGCAACGGCAAGCTCCGCAGAGTATCGTGAGCCTACCGATTGAAATCCTCCGCATCCCGGGCCTCATTCCGGCCCAACGACTCCTCGCCACGGAAAGTTCCGCTTATGGATCGCCGATTGTCCAGCCTGGCTTGCTTGCTGTTCGCACTCCTCTTGATTTCGTCCGCTCGCTCCGCGGAGGTCGACCAGCCGGCCGCTTCCAAGCCAACAGTTCGCCTGACCATCGACTATGGCGACGGTTTCGAAAAGCGATTTGTGGCATTGGACTGGAAGGAAAAAATGACGGTGGAGGACCTGCTGAAGCTGGCGCAACGTCATCCTCGCGGAATCCGCTATGAGTCCCAAGGATCGGGCGCAACATGCTTTCTGACCAAAATCGATGATCTGAAAAACGAAGGGACCGGTCGCAATTGGATCTTCCGCGTCAACGACAAGCTGGGAGATCGCAGTTTTGCAATCTATCCGCTCGAAGCCGGCGACGTCGTCTTGTGGAAGTTCTCGGAATATAAGTAGAATTCGGCTACCGCGTTGCGCATTGTGGATCCCGTGCCAGGAGTCGACTGTGAATTTCATGAAGAGCAACCGTTTGCCGCTAATGGATCTTTCGGTCTGGGCGATGCTTGTAGCGCTGGGAGTCGCCGCGCGTATCGAATTCCGCGAACTGCCCAACTTCAAGCCGGTCGCCGCACTCGGTATGTTTGCCGGCTATTACTTTGCAGTCCGGCGGTGCGGCACAGGTCAGCCGGATACGACCGGACTCTGGTTGTCGGCACGATCGGGGCGAACCGCGGCGGCATTGGCGGTCCCGTTCCTGGTAATGGGGCTATCCGACCTGATCCTGGGCGGATATGACCCACGGTTGATGGCCGTCGTTTATCTGATGCTGGCCGCACCCGTGTTCGCCGGCCCATTTTTACGGCGCGCGTTTTCCCACAGGAGCGGCGACCGGTTCCGCCTGGGTTCGGCTTTCGCTGGCTTGCTGGTTTGCTCGCTGGCCGGGTCGTTCGCCTTCTTCCTGGTCACGAATTTTGCATGCTGGATCCTTTCCACGCATTACGATCGCTCTCTGTCGGGGCTGGCCCGTTGCTACGTAAACGCACTTCCGTTTTTCCGATACACGCTTGGCGGTGACCTTTTCTTCGCGTGCGCGACGTTTGGGACGCATGCCGCTTGGATGCAGTGGCGATCCCGTTCCACCGCAGGCACTGATTCGCCGACGAACAGAGCGGCGGTATTGTCAGCGATGGAGTGACTTCAGGAACTCCGACAGACCGTCATCGTCGTCGTCAGGCTTGGCGGTGGTTTCCGCGTCCGTGCCAGGCATGTTCGGTGGCCATAATGGATTGGCATTGGCCGCGGGGCCTGCGGTTGGAGCAGGCATCGCCGGGCTGCCCACCGATCTGATGTTGACGTTCGCAGAAGTCACGGGAACTGCGACACGAGCCGCCACCGGCGCGGCCGTACCGACAATCGTTGCCAGTTTCGCGACGGGCGCGGCCGCTCCCGTTTGCCCGGGAACGGAAGCAACCGGCACAGTTCGGGAAGTCGGCGGCGTTGCGTACGGCGACGGCAGGGGGATCGACGGCGGCGCTGCTGCGGGTGGCGGAAGGTACTTGTCGGGATTCAACAGGATCGAATCGGAAGAAATGGAACTGTCGGCGACGGTATGCAGTACGACCGACGGATCCGATTGCTGATGGTCGGCGTCCGCTTCCACGGAAGGGGCAACGGCCGCAAAGTCGATTGTGGGCGTTGGCGCCGCCGATTGGTCGGAGGATGCTGGTGCTGCTGGACGCGGCTTCGCCAAACGCCCATGGCGGTCGCTGGACGATTGACTGTCGGTTCGCTTTCCGCGCTTCGACCCGCGTGCGTCGTTTACCCTGAAACGGCCCTTGGGATCGGCTTTGGGGGACTCCAGCGCTTCGACAGAAAACGTCACCGTTCCGACCGTAAGCGTACAGCCCGAACGCAACTCGGTTTCGGTGATTTTTTGATTGTCGACCAGGGTGCCATTGGTCGAGCCAAGGTCGCGCACAAATAGTCGGTCGCCCTCGGCGCGGATCTCACAATGCTGACGGCTGACGAGAGCATACGGCAGTTTGACCGTCGCGCCTTGACCTCGCCCAAACACGGCCGGCAACTTGGGTCGAATCGACTTGCCGGCGTGTGTACCGCCCACGACCGTTAACTTGGCCTGCACCGAATGGCTCCTCAGTTTCGATACGAGCCGTGACATTTGTCGCAGCTCAGATTGATATCTCCCACCGCCTTCCTGGCAAGATCATCATTGTCCAGTTTGATTGCTTCGAGCACATCCAGGGCCCCTTTTTTCAGGGAGTGGCAGAACGCCGTGTATTCGTCCGCATCGGCGTCGGCCATGCCCTCGCGCGACAGGACTTCGCCAATCGCGGCGACGATTTGCGCTTCGTGCAACAGGCTTTCCTTGTTCGCTTTGAAACCGGCCTTGTCGGCCGTCCACGGCTGCATGCGCATTGACTGTGACAACTCCAGACGCTGCATCAGCGGCAGCCGATCGCATGTCTGTCCCCAGACCGTTTTCGCTTCCGCATTCGTTTTGTTCGCGAATCCCTCACCGCCGATCAACGCCTGCAGATCCTGTTTGCGGGCCTTGGCTTCGGCGTAGACTTGCGCGTTGCCGCCCGCCTTGGCATTGGCTGCCGCGCGCGCGAAAGCGTCGCGGGCCGACGGGGCATCCGACTTCCATCGCACATTTCCATCATATTCCGAGGCGATGCCAAACAGCATTGCCAGCGTCGTGAAGTGCATCCGAGCCAGCTTGTATCCTCGCCCGGCAAAGTCGGTGGGGTTGGTGACGCATTCATCCACCTCGATCCGAACCGCTTTGACCTCGTCCTCGATTACCGAACCATCGATCCTCGACGCCCAACCCGATTCCGTCGCCCCAGCACCGTCGCCGACAGAAGCGTCCTGGTTTCTGGTCCCGCCGCTGGAGCCACTGCCGGCGACTTTACTGCCGTTCGGTTTGCCGCCGGCACCAAATTCCGCCGGACGCTCGCCGATCAAAACGGTGCCGTCGAAAGCGTTTTCAAAGAAGATTCTCCGCACCTCTTTTTTGTCCCATTGGGGCGCGGCGACCCGCTTGCGTTGCGACTTTTGCTGCGCGTTCGACGGAACGATCGTTAGCGACACCGCCGCAAGTGCCAGCAGCATAGCGATCGAGCGACGCAACCAACGACTCCGGTCCCAGAACGCGACCGTGTCGCTACGGTACTGCCCCTTGCCTGCCCCGGGCTGCTCCCGCCAACTTCGCTTTCCGACCTGTCGGATTTCCACCATCATCGTTCACCCACACTCACTAGACCACTCGACGGTATCCATTATTGATCGACGTCGCCCCACCAGCAACCTCAAGCCACAAATGCCAGCCAGTAAAAGACCCAGCCGGTGAGTGCGGTGCCGACCATTCCCAGGGTCGCCGCCCAGGCGACCTTCTTGTGGCTGGGACTGTACGCGTTCGGCCGCGGCGGATTCGGGAACTTTCGCAGAGCCTGAACGATGACCAGGACCCAGAGAAACAACGTCGGAACCGCGAATGTCAGGTGTACAACCAGGCTTGTCAGAACCGTGTTCCATGCGTCAACACGAAAATAGGGGGATGGTCGTGCCCGCAACCGCCAGTCGGTGATCAGTTGCATGTCGACTTCGAAAGCCGCAACTGCCAGCAGCAGCACGATCCCCAGCGCGAGCTGTATCGTTTTGTGCGCCGTAAATCGCCGTTTTACTTTGGCCAGGTAAGCGCTGAATAACAGCGCGGGCACGACGGTGAACATCGCCAGAAAGACGACGTCCAGCATGATGGAACCGCGCGTGCCGAGAAACCCATCGACACCCTCGCCTCCCGCCGCAAACAGGGCAAGCCCACAGATTTTGACCGCCATCACTGCAAATAGATCCCGTTTGCCATCGCTGGATCGCCACCGCCGCACGGCGGCACCGCCACGCACCCATTCTAGGCCCGCTGACCGGTTTGCGAAAGGAATCGGTGATTGCGGCCCACCGCGGCGCTACTCGATCTTCAGGATTGCCCGGTAAATCAGCGGGCCAAACTGAGCGCGTTCAGATCGAGCGGATCGTCCAGGCCGGAAGCAAGCTTGCCAAGCGCTTCCGCTTCGATTTGCCGGACCCGTTCGCGAGTCAATCCTAACTCCTCACCGATCTCCTTGAGCGTGTGCGGCGCGTAATCTTCCAGGCCAAATCGCATTTTGAGCACCGTGGCTTCCCGCGTGTCCATGGTGCGGATCATTTCCAGCACATGCTTCAGAATGTCGTGCTCGACCAGCTCCTGTTCCGGATTTTTCAGCCGCTCGTCCATGACGATCTCGCCCAGCGACCATCCGGCGTCCGCCTGGTCGGACTGCGGCATGGAGTTATAGATCCGGATCGCCTTCTTGATAATCGGCAACTTCTTCTTGGCGAGTCCCAAGACCCTGGCGATCTCTTCGGGAGTCGGCGTCCTTCCCAGCTCCTCCGTGAGTCGCGCGCTGGCTCGCCGCCATTTCGACAACAATTCCACCATGTATGCCGGAATACGAATCGTCTTGGCCGAATTGATCAGCGCCCGCTTGATCGACTGCTTGATCCAGTAACTGGCATAGGTGCTGAAGCGGGTTCCCATGTTCGGATCGAAGCCTTCCACCGCCCGCAGCAGACCCAGGTTCCCTTCCTCAATCAGGTCCTGCAGGCCGAGCCCCTTGCCGGTGTAGCCACGGGCGATGTTGACCACTAGCCTCAAGTTGGCTCGCACCATCCGATCCCGGGCATGGACGTCGCCGGCCGCGATGCGATCCGCCAGCTCGTGTTCGTCCGCGGCCGACAGCAGGGCTGTTTCGTTGATTTCGCGGAGGTAGGTTTCGAGGGGCGTTTGTACCGAGGATGCCGGTTTGCGCGAACGTGTAGATCGTTCCAATTCAAGTTCGTCGGCGTAGTCGTCACGTCGTGATGGCATAGCAGCTCTTGGCGTCGGGAGGATGGAAGCGGAAGACCACGGGCAACAAACTAGGCTATCGACCCGGCCGGCTCTCGATCTGCAGCATCGCGCCGGCGTGTGGAAGTGTAGCGGCTATGCGCGTGCTTCGGGCGATACCAGTCACGCCGCACCTGACGAACATCCGAATCGCATTGATCGTTCATCGACAGCAATCCGCGGTTCCCGCAGTGACCGTCGATAGGTTTCGACATCAAGGCTGGTCGAGATGAGTCGCAAACCAGTCGAGATTGCGTCGCATGCAATCGAGCAGCAGGCGCGGTTCCTCGATGCTGTGCGGTGACCGCGGATAAATCACCATCACGGTCGGGCAGCCTTGCCGCTTCAGCGCGTTATAGAGTTCCTCGCCCTGGGACAGCGGTACGCGTAGGTCCCGCTCGCCATGCTGGATCAGCGTCGGCGTCGCGACGCCTCGAACATGCCGGATCGGGGACCGGTCGCGGTACGGCTCATCCCGATTCCAATGCTCGTCCCCAAAATAATCGGGCAGGAATCCCGGAATGTCCGCGGTACCGGTGAAACTCGTGAGGTTCGTCACACCAGCGCCGACCGAGGCGGCCCGGAACCTGCTGGTCTGCGTGATGGTCCAGGCGGTGATATAGCCGCCGTAACTCCACCCCATGATCCCCAGGCGATCGGGGTCGGCGATGCCACTTTTGATCAGATGTTCGACACCGGATATCAAGTCGCGATAATCGCCGCCGCCCCAGTCGCCGTAGTTCGCGTAACGGAACTTGCGGCCGTATCCGCTGCTGCCACGGACGTTCGCGCGCAGCATCGCATAACCGCGCGACGCGAATGCGGCCACCGGATAGGGCCCCGCCGTGCCGTCGAACGTTCGGGTAAAGACTCCCATGGGTCCCCCATGCACAATCACCAGCAGCGGGACGCGAGCCCCGTCGCGGTATCCCACTGGCAGCGTCAAGACACCCTCAATTTCCAGGCCGTCGGTCGACTTCCAGCGGACCATCTCCGATCTGCCCAGTTCGGGCAGCCTTAACTCCTCCGCCATGCGGCTGACCACGGTCGGTGCGAATTTCCCCACCGGGGAAACGTATGCCTCGTTCAGATGGTCGAACGATTCCCAACTCCAGCCGAAGTGCGTACGGCGCGCGTTCATCGTCACGCCGCTGAGCGACATTCCGTCGGCGGTGCTGATCGCGACCGGAGTTCCCATCAGCGGCAATTCCATGATGCGCAGCGTCGCGCCGTGCGCTTCACAAAAATAAATGCTCGCGCCATCGGCCGACCATCCGATCAGGTCGGAGTATCGACCATAGCCGTCCTGGGTGTCGGCCAGCTCCCTGACGGAAAAATCGGCAAGCGAAATCACACGGACGCGCCGCGAACCGGCCCAGGAAGGCGGGATGTCGCTCGACGTGAACGCAACGAAACCCCCGTCCGGCGAATACAGCGGAGCCGACTCGGCCGCGGCGGTTGCCACCAGCTCCTCAATCCTGCCGTCGTCGAGGTGTACCACCGAGATGTCAGCGCTTCCAAATGCATCGGGACTCGCAGTCACCGTGTGGGAAAAGGCGATCGCTTTTCCGTCCGGTGACCAATCGAACGCGACTTTCCCCGCGCGTCCCGACTCGACCTGCACACTCCGATCCGCCGGGGTCAATACGCGCGCGTCGCGCTGCGGCTGCGGCGGATCAGTCACCGGCACCACGTACAACCGCGCGTTTCTCAGTTCCTCGCCTGCGATACGAGCATCGTCGCGACGACGCTGGCGCGCCTCCTGGTCGGCGGTGAGCGGTTCGGTGGCGATAAATGCCAGCGACCGTCCGTCAGGCGACCAACGGTAACCGCTCACATCGGTGCCATGGTCCGTCAAGAGTGCCGCCTCCCCTCCGTCCGGTCGGATAAGCCAGACTCCCCGCTTACCACCCCGACTCGAGAGAAATGACAGCCACTGGCCATCGGGAGACCACTGCGGCTCGTCACACGACGTGTCACCCCGGGTCAACTGGCGACGAGCAAGTGTCGCGCAGTCAACCAGGTGAATCTGTGTCAGGTATTGGCTCTTGTCGCCCTCCAGTACGGCTCGGCGGACCGTGCACGCAGCCCGCGTACCGTCGGGGCTGACTTGCACGCCGCCAACCCTGGGGATGCGGATCATCAAGTCCGGTTCCCAGAGTTCACCGCCCGACGCATTGCGATGGGACGCGGCATGTACGGCGACAATCACCAGCAGTGCCAGGACAACCGCCGAGCGCCGCAAACCAAACCGGGCATCTCGATCGCGAGCCGACATCATCAGATCGCGTCCAGCGGTTCGGTTGCGTCACCAAACGAGTTGAGCCGCAATCCCATCTTGTCCATCATCGAGAGATAGAGCCGGCACAGCTGCCGGTTGGGCTTGTCGCGATAATCGAGAACCTTGCCAGTCTCGATTCGCCCGCCACCTCGCCCCATCAGGACTACCGGTAGCTGGGTGGCATCGTGGGCTCCCGTCATCATGCTGGAACAGAAAAGCAGCATCGAATTGTCGAGCGCGGTGCGTTCACCTTCCTGGATCGAATCCAGTTTCCTGGCGATGTATGCCAGCTGTTCGACAAAGAACTGATTCACCTTCAGCCAGTCCGCGGTATCCGAATGGGAAAGCAGGTGATGAATCATATAGTCGACGCCCAGATGCGGAAATCGGAGCGACGAGTGGTCGTTGTTGAGCTTCAACGTCGTGATCCGCGTGCTGTCGGTTTGAAAGCCCAGCACGAGAATGTCGCACATCAAACGCATATGGTCGGCGATGTTCTGCGGAATGCCCTCGGGAGGCCGCGGCTGGTCGGGCTTTTCGAGTGTGGGACGCCAGCCCTGCAGTTCGCCTTTCTTGCCCGCCTGCTCGATTCGCAGTTCGACCTCGCGCACCGAATCGAGATACTCGTCGAGTTTGCGCTGATCGGCCGCGCTGATCTGCCGACGCAAGTCGCCGGCGTCAGACAGCACCGCGTCGAGCACACTCTTGTCACCCCGCTGAACCTCGTCCTTGAACAACCGGTCAAACGCCAGGGCCGGATACAACTCAAGCGGCGTGGGAGTGGTCGGTGAGCTCCAGGAGATATGTGAGCTGTAGAGCATCGAGTAGTTTTTGTGGACCGAAGGATTGGCCGGTTCGCAACCCAGTACCAGGCTGGGAACCTTGGTGGAACGACCATAAGTCTGGGCCATAAGCTGGTCGACACTGGTACCGGAGCGAATCTCCCCTCCAGAGGCCAGCGGCGCTCCCGAGAGCAGATTGCCCGTCTGCGAACTGTGAATGTTCCCCTTCAACGCTTGCTCGTTGTACAAGCCGCGAATGAACAGCAGCTTTTCCCGCAGCTCCGATAAGGGTGACAGAACCTGCCCCAGTTCCATTCCTGCGCCGGTCCCTTTCGCCCACCACTCGCGACCGTGAAATCCGTTCCCGGCGAATAAGACCGCGAGCCTGACTGGCGCTTCGCTGCTCGATCCGGCTCGAACCGCCGTGTCGCCCCAGACAGGCAGCGACTCCATCCAGGGCAAAGCCATGCTGACACCAAGCCCTCGCAACATTGCTCGGCGATCAAATTGATATGCGTTCATCTTCTTCGCTCCTCGGCTAGGATCGTGTTCTTCTTGCGATTCGAATGATCACCGTCTTAATCCGTTTGCGTCGCGGCACGACCACGGATCTGTCGGAATTGCGAGCTGGAAACAATCATCTCCAGCAAGGGGACGACACGGTAGTCGTTGTCGGCGAGTTTCCGTTCCATTTCCTCCAGAAGCGGTTCGTCGGACAGCTGGACCGCCCGCCCCAGAGCATATCCTAACAGTTTCCTAGAGAATTGCCGAACAAAGGCGGAACGCCGCGTTTGGCTGAGATACCCGCGTAGTCCCTGTGCCCCCTCCAGCGGTGTTCCGTCCATCAGCCGGGTTGTCGCGTCGATCGGCCGATCCCCCAAGTCCTTTTCCCGCCGTTTGCCGATGGCGTCGAATTCTTCCAGAGCGAATCCGAGCGGATCGATCCGCTGATGGCAGACGATGCACTTAGGCTCACTGCTGTGCCGTTCGACCAATTGCCGCACGGTCAACCCCTCGGTTGCCGCTTCATCATCGGGAAGCGGCGGCACGCCCTTGGGCGGCTTCGGCAACTTCTCGCCTAACAGTACTTCGCTGATCCAGTTTCCCCGCAGAATCGGGCTGGTGCGCGACGCACCCGATTGTTTGGCAAGGGTCGCGGCCATTCCGAGAATACCACCTCGGCCTTTCGCACGCACTCCGTCGACCCGTTGCCATCCGATCCCTTGGACTCCCTCCAGCCCATAATGGCTCGCCAACGCTTCGTTCACAAAAACATAATCGGCATCCAACAGGTCCAGGATCGATCGGTCATTTTGAAACAGATTTGCGCAGAACTGAATGGACTCCTCGTACATCGCGGACCGCAGACCGGCGAACGACGGGAAATGGCGTTCGCTTTTTTCATCGAGTTGATCAAAGTTGTAGATTTGCAGCCACTGGCAGGCGAATTCGATCGCCAGTCGGCGCGATTTGGGGTCGCGCAACAGGCGATGCAACTGGCGCACCAGTTCGTCCGGATCTCTAAGCCGGCCTTCTGCCGCCACATGCAGCAGTTCGTCGTCAGGTAAGGATGACCAGGTAAAGTAACTCAGCCGGCTCGCCAGCTCGAAATCGGAAACGGCAGTCGCCTGATCACCTGCTGCTGGCTGTTCGACGCGGTACAGGAACGCAGGCGCGACAAGAACCCGAGCGAGCGTCAATCGCAGCGCGTCGTCGTGCACCAGCTCCTGGCGTCGCAAATCGGCGTACAGCGTCCGCAGTTCGCGCTCTTCGCGCTCGGACAGCGGCCTACGGAAAGCGCGCCCGGCAAGTCGAATCACGGCATCGAGCTGCCTCGGCTCCGCCTCGACCAGCCGTTTGCGGTGCGCCGACGCCCGATCCAGGATCGGCTGGCGCATCGGTTCAAATACCTTGGGATCGGCATCCTGCGTCGCATACTCCATCAATTGCTGGAAGGCGTCAACCAATGTCAGAGCGTCATTGCTGACAAAGTGAAGCTCGTCCCAAAGCCGGTCCAGCTGTTCCGATTCCGAGTCACTCAACATCAGACGTCGCAGCGCGTCGTCCTCCCGGTAGAACAGCGTCAACGTGACGACTTCGTCGACCGGAACAATCTTGGTGTAACAGAGGGCGATCGGAAACAACGCTCGAAATTCATCAAACGCCGCCGCGAATCTGCGGCGTGCCGCCGTGCCTTCCTCGGTGAGAATGGGCGAGGCCAAGACCAGACGCCGGTTGTTGGATGTCCATGCGCCACCGACGTTGGATTCGGACGCCAGTGCGGGAACCAGTTCGGGCGCCCGCTCCGGTCTCGAGGTCGCGACCTGCAGCTGCACACTTCCCTCGCGTCCAAATTGCGGATGCAGCCCACATGCGGCGACGAACTCCGCCCCGGCAACCAGGTCGGCCGGCAAGCGCAGTTCAATGATCGAAGGTGCGCGAACGCAAATGCTGTCAATGTTGATCCCCGTCGCCGCGGGCAGAGTGTCGTCGCTCGCGGAACGATCTGTCGATTTTGGAATCGTCCCAAAAATCTCCGGCGGCAGTCCGAATTCGGCCATCGGATCGGAACCAGACTGTTTCGTCTTGTTGTCGCGTTCCCCCGTCGATGACCGGCGCCGCAAGTGGGAGAGCAGGGGACCACCGAGGGAAGTAATCTGCCGGCGAAGAATGCCGTCGGGGGAATCGGCCGGCAGCGGATCGCGCGAGAGTACAAGCTGTTGCAGTTGACGGGCCAGTTCCACGCGGGCCTCCGCGGTGCCCGCCTGCCATTTGGCGAGCAGCGACCCCGGCGGAATAACCTGCCCGGTGGCCCCCGCCACGGGTTCCGTGAAGAAGTGCCATACATCCGGGTTTCCTTGGGAATCGGCATGCGGATTCCCGGCCAGGATATCTGGAGAAACGTCGCCCGCCAGATCCCACTTTCGTTCGCCCGCGACGATGGTCAAATCGACCGCGGTCAAGTCGCAGCCATGATTCCCGTCTCTTGGTCCGATTATCAGCGAGACCAGGTCTCCGTTTCGAATCGGAGTATTTTCGAACGGTCCGATCGAAATCACTTGCGCGCCGTGCGAAACCCCCGCTGCAAGCTGCTGGCGCGTGTTGCCCCGGCGCACTTCCAACACCCACGTCACTCCGTTTCCGCATTCCGGGTGCGCGTGCTGCACCTTGGCCGCGATGCCGACCTGGGCCGTGATCGGACTGCGCCAGCCGGCAATAATATTCAAAGTGGGGGAGGGGTGCATCGCCACGCTGTGCGGCTTCATGTTGCCCGGGATGCGGACATGCTGGTCCGACGAATTCGCCGCCACATTTGGCGTTTCGGCCGGGCCCCAACTCTTAATGAAGTCGTATCCCGCACCGCTGGTGTGTTTCTGCGTCAAGTGCGATTCAATACGCACCGAACTCCCCGTGCCAACGCCGACGAAGTCCAGCCATGGCGCAAGCAGATCCTCGGACAACCCATGCCTGCGCGCGAGCGATGGAAGGTCGAACCCGTCGGCGGCCGACATCGCCTCCGCCGCTGCCGTCAATGCCCGCTCCGTACCGCCGACGATCCGCTCGCGCTGCGCTTGCAGGTTTCTAGCCACCTCACGCAGCTCCCGCAAAGTCAGGTCCGGTTGCCCCGCCACGACAAAGCGTGGGCGATCCCAGATCGCAACGTCGCCTTGGGGCCCGTCCGCGGCGTCGCCCGTGACCAGAAAAAGCGTGATTTCGTCGCTCGCAGGTTGCGACGGCATCTTGATTCGCAGCTCCTGCCGCGCCTGCAACGGTACTACCGGCTCCTGCCAGGCGGTGGGGCCACCGACTTTGCCAATATGTCCGACGCTGGTGAATCTCCAGAGCGATTTTTGCCACTGTACGATTTCCGAGATCAGACCGCGAAGAGGGTCATCCTCGCCCTTGCCCTCGCCGTCACCCTTGCTCGCTTTGCCGTTTTCAGAAGGCGGTACGGCCTGCCAGCGTTGACGAACCCGTTCGAGCAGTTGCGACCGCTCCCCCGCAGACTCCAACGCGTCCCAGAGTAACGTCAGGTATTTTTCATTCAAACCGTGGTTGCCGGCGACCTCCCGCAGGGAGCGATCGCCGCGCCGCAACGCCTGCCGTTCCGCCCAGAGCGCGGCGACATACTTTTCAACCGCCAGTCGACCGCCACTGTTCGTATCAAACACGATCCCCTGCAGATTGACCTGTGTTCCAGGCGATTCGGCCGCGTAACGAGCGTAAAACTCACGGATCAGCGATAACGATTCATTGGTCCAATCGCGGCGTGTCTGGAATCGGGAAAATCGCAATCCGTCGGGAGTGGGCACCAGGTGCGAGGCCACCTCTTTGGCAGCGTCAAAGTACTTCGTCAACAACGCAGGCGACATCACCAGTGCGTTGCCCGTGTTGGTAAACCCTTCGCCCGCTGCGCTATCGACGGGGAACTCCTTCGCCGGCGTCAATTCGTCAATCCCGGTCAGGTCGCGAAGCGTATACGTATACTCGGCGTTCGTCAGTCGCCGAAGCAACACAGGGCCGGGATCGCCCGCCATCGCGATCGCTTCCGCGCGCAAATAATCCGCAACCCAGCCACGCAGCGCGGACCGCCGCGCCGCGTCCAGTTGCGGTGATTCCTTGGGCGGCATCTCCCCGTTGTCCAACATCTCGGCGACCTTCTGCCAGGCTTGGACGTCGCGGCGCACTTCCTTCAGCGACAGAAATCGCTCCAGGTCCAGCTCACCTTCCTTTTGGGCCGTTGAATGACATTCCAGACAGAATTGTTTAAGCGTGTGCGCCACCGAATCGGTGTAGCTCTTCGCCAAATCGGGAAAAGTCCGAGCGGCAGCCGCACCCGAAAGCTTCCGTTCGTCTTGTCGCCCCTGCGCCGCGGTAGCCGGTGCCTTGCGATCCTGCGGCTCGGCGGTCCCCACAAAGAGAATCGACAACGGAACAACGATCAGAAAAATCACGAACAGAGACGGGGCCGGCAAGCGTCGAAAGCTCGCCAGCAACCGCGAATTCGACCGCCGCATATTACGATGTCGTCGCATGACCTACTCCAGAGTACTAGACATGGATCTATCGCAGTTTATCAGACCTTGCCCAAAAGTTTCAGTAGGCCCATCGTGCCCAGGAACACGAAATAGCATCCGCCAATCAACAGCGCCAGTTGGATCCAGAGGCGAGGTCGCAGTTGTTTAGGTAACAGCACCGAGTTCACCACAATCGTGTGCCAACAGCTGAACGCGAACGCGAAGTTGTAGCCGGTTGTGGCAAGTTTGAACACGAATGCCGGCTTCTCTGTTACCCACATGATCGTGTATCCGCCCATGCAGTACAAAACCAGGACCGTGAAGTAAACGTAGCGGATCATGCGGGTTTCCAACTGCCGCAGTTGAGGACTCGCCGACCAGATCACGTCGACCCAGCGCCGAACAAATCCGTCGATGGTGGAGACCATACTTGTCACGAGCACCAGGAATCCGCAGAAAAGCGTACCCATCTTGAACCGCCATCCCCAGGAGGGGCCCGTGAGCGTGTCTTTGAAGACAGGCGCGTTTGCCAGGACGCCATCGATCGGCTTGGTCACTCGGTTCTCGACGCCGCCAGAGGTCATCGACGAGATTTTCCAATCGTCACCCTCCGTTCCCCGCGGCAGGAATTCCACGGAGAGAATGCTCGGCAACCCGACTCCGATCAGACAGGCCATCATCCAGACACAGACCTGGTCGCGCATCACGTGCCGATACCATCGTTTCCAGCGCGGCATGGATTCCTGGTTGACGTCGAACACGCATCCCGAATGCGACAATTCGATGCCGTGCCCGCCCACCAGGCTCGGAATCGCGCCGACGTGATGTCCCATCCCCCACCCTTGATCGCGCGTGAAATTCGAGATCGGCGTATTGGTCAGCCCACCATTACCCGCGATCGCGGCCAGTCCTGCGATCATGGCGATCAGTGTATAGTCGATTTCGGGCGTCTTTCCTTGCCGGAACCAGTACTGAACGATATTCACCGCATTCGTGCCGTCCCACTTGCCGTCGCCGTCCAGATCGGTAAATGACGCCGTCGTATTGTCTTCCTTCAGCACGCGCGGTTCGACCACATCCAGGTTTCCGTCATGATCGAAGTCCTCTCCCGGGTCGAGTTGTCCGTTTCCGTTCAGGTCCTCGCCCAGCACGACGGGGACGGTTCCAAACTTGAAGAAACCGCTGACGATCTCCCACCAGGTGGACGGTCGCGAAAACAGCAGCCCGACGACCAGCAGGAATCCGAGCACAACGACCAGCTTGAATGACATCAGCCACTTCAGCGAATTGTAGATTTTCCCACCCAGCAGCAGCGGGATTACGCAGGCGGTGTAGATGCCGGTGGAGACCCATTTATGCAGCCACCAATGTGAAGCGACTTCACTTGGCTTGAAGTCCGTCACGAACATCGTGTTGAGCGACACCGACGCGTTCACAGCGAGGTAGGGAGCGAACGAGCCCCAGTCGAGCAAGATGTAGATCAACAGCCAAAAATAGGGGCCGGGCAACGTACGGAACTTCCCGTTGAAGATCGGCTCGCCGCAATACAACGTGTAGCGACTGATCTCAATGTTGTAGATCACCTGAACGACAATGCTCACCGTGGCTACCCAGAGCATTGCACCGCCAAATTTTGCGGTTACCGCCGGCCCCGCCAGCCATTCTCCGCCGCCGATCGCCGAGGCCCCCATGACGAGTCCGGGACCGATCATCGCCAGCCAATTGCGCCAAGTGAACAGGGGCGCATTGATGAGCTCGCCCGTCGTCCAGCGTGGCATCTGCTTCGAACCGGGATAGGGGGCCTGATACTCCTGCGTCGATGTCATGCTGCCTCCGCCGATGCGACAGAATGGGGTTCGGTACGAGTCGGAAGCAACACTGTAACTTCTGGTCCGGACAAATGCGACGCACCGCCCGGCAAAAAAGAAGCGATTTACTGCCATCCGAGCCCAGGTTCAGCAATGCCGGCGCCATAAATCGCGATACGTTCGCTCCAGCGACTGAATAAAGCCCAGCCCATCGCAGAAGGTGGCGCGGACTTTTTCACGCAATTGCGGCCGCAGGAACGAAAGATATTCGGGACTCGCCGCCAGCCTCCGTGCGCACTCCACGTATTGCTCGTCGTCTTTCGCGATGAGTGGTCCCAACTGCAGGTGCTCCAGGATCGACTCGGTGCCGCGCGACGAGCACCAATCCCAGTTGATGCAATGCGTCGGTCGAATCGGGGCGGAGTTCGCATGCGCGTCGCAACAACTGCTCCGCGCCTTCCAGGTCGCCCGTTCGTCGATGGGCCTCGGATAAATTGAAGAGTGTGGCGAACTGGTCGGCCGCAAGCCGCTGCGCGCGCGACAGACTCACCAGCGCCTCCTGGTTCCGCTGGAGATTCAACAGCAGGCCGCCCAGATTCGCATGGTACTCCGCAACATCGTCGGCGATGGCGATGGCGGCGCTGCAGGCACTGATCACAAAACAACCCACCCCGGACTGCCTTGCGGGAATGCTCGCCGATTCAATTCAGAGGTCGCGGCATCTCGATACCGACGATAATGACTGGTACGACTCGCTGCGCGTCATCTGGACGTCGGTCGAGTTCCATTCCGGCGGACAGGTCGAAAGCCGGCATTATCTGCGGTTCATTGGACAGCACATTCTGACGTAGAAACTCGCAGTACGATCTTGCCGATATGCTGGCTCGATTCCATCAGCCGATGGGCATCGGCGACCTGGCTTAGTGGAAAGGTCGCGTGGACGATCGGTCGAATGGTGCCAGCCGAAAGCAGCGGCCAGACCTGATTGCGCAATTCGCGGGCAATCGTCGCCTTTTCCCCCGACGTGCGCGGTCGCATTGCCGAACCCGTAACCACCAGACGCCGGGTCATGATCTTGCGCAGGTCGGCGCGTTCGACGATAGCCCCACCGAGGAAAGCGATCAGCAGCAGTCGGCCATCGAATGCCAGGGACGCCAGATTTCGGTCCCAGTACGACGCGCCGACCATGTCAAGGATCGCATCTACGCCGCGCCCCGCGGTCTCCCGATTTACGACTTCTGCGAAATCCTGCTCGCGGTAGTTGATCGCCACAGTGCCGAATCGTTCGATCGCGGAGCACTTCTGTGCGCTGCCCGCTGTTGCGAACGTCCGCACACCGAAGGCGGATGCCAGCTGCAACGCCGTTACTCCAATCCCGCTCGAACCGCCGTGCACGAGCACCGATTCGCCGCGTCGAATTCGCCCCATCTGAAACAGGTTGGCCCAGACCGTGAAATACGTCTCCGGCAGCGACGCCGCCTGAACGGCGTCAAAGCCAGCGGGCCAGGGGAGCGCCTGGCCTTCGGGAACCACGCAGTATTCGGCGTAACCTCCGCCGTTGGTTAGCGCACAGACGTGATCCCCCGGGTGGAATTCGCCGACCCGTTCGCCGTACTCGATCACCTCCCCCGCCACTTCCAGGCCAGGTACCGGGCTGGCACCCGCCGGCGCCGGGTACTTGCCCTGTCGCTGCAGGATGTCCGGCCGATTGATCCCCGCCGCCATGACCCGTATCAGGATTTCCCCAGCTCCCGGCCGCGGAATCGCCACCCGCGCTGGTCGCAGTGCGTCCGGCTCCCCAAACGCACCGATCTCCATCTGGATCATCGAACCGGCCGTCATCGTCAGCGCCCTATGCAATACATGTATTTGTCGCCGCGAAGAATGATTCGGTCACCGTCGAGCTAGAAGTCGTACTGATCGATGTTGGCCTTGGTGAAGACAAGAATATCGCCCAGCAGAATCTCGTCACCCCGCACGGGACGAACTCCCACTCGGCCGGCTTCCCATTTTTCCATCCCTGTTTTCAGCTCACCGCGAGCCAAGGCCGCCGCCGCGCGCACCGTCAGGTACCCCAGATCCACGGTATTCCAAAGCACCACCGATCGCACGGTTCCCGCATGGACGAAACGCTTCATGTCGTTGGGCGTCGATAACCCCGTCACCAGGACGTTACCCGACTTGCCGCTCTGCTCCACCGCCTCGGCCGCGCCTGGAAATGACACCGAGCTGATTCCGAAAATTCCGCGCAGGTTTGGATACTTCTGGATGACATCTTTGGCGTCCGCCAGAGCGTTCGCGGCGTTCTCACCTGGATACTTGATGGTCGCCAGATTCAAGCCCGTTTTCTCCAACGCCGGTTTCATCGCCGCGATCCAGGCGTTCTGATTCGCCGCGGTGGCATCCGCGCTGACGATCACCACGTCCCCCGTCAAGTCGGAACCATGAACGGCTGCCAGGTCTTCCACCATCACGCGCACCATCGACTCGCCGATCGTCTGGGCACTGGCCTGATTGATGAAGAACTCGCGGGACTCGGGATTGCCGTCCGCGTCCCAGGTAAGTACTTTGATTCCGGCCTTACGCGCATCCTGCATCGCCTTCGCTACCACATCGGGCGCGTTGGGTGAAACGCAGATCACATCCACGCGATCCGCCGTCCATTGTTCGATCATTTCCGCCTGCTTGCGCGGATCACCGTCGGTCGGCCCATCGTAGATCAGTTCGATGCCGCCTAACTCGTCGGCCGCCTCTTGCGCGCCTCGGTAGCACGAACTGAAATAGCTGATCCCCTTGATTTTTGGCAACAGGCAGATCGTCAGTTTCCGCGTCGCATCGGCATCCGCTTTCGATGGCCCAGGCGCGGGCCTCGATTCCGCGCCACACCCAAACAGCAATGGCAAGACGGCCCAACCGACAAGCAATACCGAGCGATGGAATTTCCGCGGACGACAGCCAGTCATCGTTTTGCCTCCCTTGTTACTTGCCCTGTTTTTTACTTGCCATGTCACTTACGCTGTTATTTGCGGAGCCCCTTTTTACCATGGGGCGGCGGTGGTGGGGGCCACACGCACTGTGCTTGGCGTCGGTGCTCACCTCACACTGTCCTTTTTCACCGCTTCGAGGATCTTCTTCAAGGCGTGGTACCGCCCTTTCAGGCCTTTCAGGGCTTGGGGCTGTCGTGGCCGGTTTACCCAGGGCGTCGCGGCGCCCCGCAATTAGCGGAAGTTCCGGGACCTGGTGCCGACGGTCTCGAGTTGTCCGGAGAGGTCATCGAGCCGATTGACGACGACGTGAATGACACGGTCTTTGCTTTGGAGTTGTCCATGGGCGATCCAGGCTGGGGAGTGGCGGGCGACGGCGTGGTAGCGATCCCAGACGGCTTGTTTGATCACCAGGTTGGCGATTCCGGTTTCATCTTCCAGCGTCACGAAAGTGATCCCTTTCGCCGATCCGGGGCGTTGCCGGAGCAGGACCAGTCCCGCAACGCGCACCTGGCGATCGGGACGGGCATTTTCGAGTTCCCTGGCGGGGAGAACTCGGAGGGCCTTCAGTTGCTCGCGACAAAAAGCCAACGGATGTGATTTCAAGGAGAGTCCGGAAGTGAGGTAATCGAGGAACACGCTCTCCTGGAGCGAGAGTTGCGGCAGATCGGGAATCGATTCTTCGTCCTGCAGAGCGTGGAACAGGGGCTGTTGGCGCGTGCGATCGTTCTGGCCGAGCAGGCTCCAGAGTGCCTGGCGTCGATCTTGAGCCAGCGACGCGAAAGTGTCGGCTTCCGCGAGTCGCAGCAGCGTAGCGCGCGTCAATTCGGTGCGGCGGGCCAGTTCATCCAGAGACTGGAACGGGCCGGCTCGACGCACCTCGATGATCCGTTCGGCCGCGCGGCGCGGAAAATGGTTCAGCAAGCGGAAGCCCAGCCGCAACGAATCCCGACCGTCGTCGCGGTTCGGTTCGAGTGTGCAATCCCAGTCACTGTGGTTCACGTCGACCGGGCGGACGGCGTAGCCGTGCTCGCGCAGGTCGCGGATCAGTTGCGCGGGAGCGTAGAAGCCCATCGGCTGGCTGTTGAGTAGCGCGGCGGTGAAGTGGGCCGGGAAGTAACATTTCAACCAGGCCGAGGCATACACCAGCAGCGCGAAGCTGGCGGCGTGGGATTCCGGGAATCCGTATTCGCCAAAGCCGCGGATCTGCTGGAAGACCTGTTCCGCGAACTCGCGGCTCAGTCCCCGACTTTCCATTCCATGCAGCAGTTTGGTGTGGAACTGATCGATCACGCCGGGACGCCGCCAGGCGCCCATTGCGCGCCGCAGCTGATCGGCTTCCCCGGGACTGAATCCGGCGGCGACCACTGCCAGCCGCATCGCCTGTTCCTGGAAGATCGGCACACCCAGCGTTTTGTGCAGCACTTCCTTGATCGCGTCGTTGGGATAGAACGGTGCCTCCTCACCCGCGCGGCGACGCAGGTAAGGATGAACCATTTGACCCTGGATCGGTCCCGGCCGCACAATCGCCACCTCGATCACCAGATCGTAGAAGGTGCGAGGTTTCAGGCGCGGCAGCATGCTCATCTGGGCTCGACTCTCAATCTGGAAAATCCCCATCGTGTCGGCGCGGCAGATCTGTTCATAAACGCGCGGATCCTCCGACGGAATCGTTGCCAACTCCCAGCGCTCCCCACGTTGCCGTTCCACGGTTCCCAGGCATTTGCGAATCGCCGTCAGCATGCCTAATGCCAGGCAGTCGACTTTGAGAATCCCCAATTCGTCCAGGTCGTCCTTGTCCCATTCGATCACCGTTCGTCCCGGCATGGCGGCGTTTTCGATCGGTGCCAGTTCGCAGAGCGGTCCGCGCGTGATCACCATTCCACCCACATGCTGCGAGAGATGCCTGGGGAAACCGATCAGTTGGTCGACCAGCAATATCCAGAGCGCCGCCCGCCAGTTTTCGGGGTCGATTCCCACCTCCCGGCAGCGGTCGGCCAGATGGGGATCATGATGATAGCCCTCGGTGTTGTTCGCCAGGCGATCGATCTGCTCGCTGGGGAACCCCAAGGCCTTCCCCACATCGCGGATCGCCGAACGCGAGCGATACGTAATCACGACTCCCGTCATGCCGGCCCGTTCGCGTCCGTACTTGTCGTACAGATACTGCAGTACTTCTTCGCGGCGTTCGTGTTCAAAATCGATGTCGATATCCGGCGCTTCGTCCCGCTCCCGACTGATAAATCGCTCGAACAACAGATCGGCTCGGTCCGGGTCGACCGCGGTGACACCCAGGCAGAAACAGACGGCCGAATTGGCCGCCGATCCTCGGCCCTGGCAGAGGATCCCTTGGGCGCGGGCGAAACGCACAAGATCCCAGACGGTGAGGAAATACGCCTCGTAATGCAGTTCGCCGATCAGCGCCAATTCATATGCCAGCAGTCGTCGGACCTTGTCGGGGATGCCTTGGGGATAACGCCGGCTTGCGCCGTCCCAAGTCAGACGAGCAAGATAGTCGGGCAGCGGCTCCCCGGACGGCGCCAATTCCTCAGGATATTCGTAACGCAACTCGTCCAGCGAAAAACGGCAGCGCTGCGCGACTTCCATAGTGCGTTCCAGCAGCGCGGCATCGTGCCGATAGAGCTGCGCGAGATCGTCGAGCGGTCGCAGGTGCCGCTCGGCATTGGGAAAACGCCAGCCACCCGCCTCGACCACCGTGGTGTGTTGACGGATCGCGGTCAGGACATGCTGTAGCGGCAGGCGTTCGGGGACGTGGTAGTGGACATCTCCCGCTGCCAGCAGCGGCAACTTCCAGGCTCGGGCAGCGGCTTGGAATCGAGCGAGTTGTTCGTCATCCATGCCGCTGCGGAGCAGAGGGCAGACCCAGTAACAGCGATCGCCAAACAGTTCCCGATAGTCGCCGATCCGATGCACGCAGTTCGCGCCGGGCAACGACGGTTCCGCCAGAATTCCCGCCAGCAGGCCGGAATGGTGGGCGACCAGATCGTCGAAGCGCAGCGCACATTGTCCTTTGGCGGCGCGTCGACGCCCGACGGTGATCAATCGCGAGAGCCGCCCGTATCCGGCCCGGTCGATCGCCCAGAGCAACACAGGGGGAGCATCTTCGAGGCTGATTTCGGCGCCGATGATCAGCGGAAACGCTCGATCCTTCGCGGCGCCATGCGCCCTTACGACGCCGGCCAAGGTATTGCGATCGGTAACCGCCAGTCCGCCATATCCCAGTGCGGCAGCCTGCTCCACCAGTTCCTCGGGATGTGACGCTCCTTCCAGAAACGAATAGTTGGTTCTGCACTGAAGTTCCACGTACGGCATCGGAGCAACTCAAAATTCACCATGCAGGAACCAGACCCCGTCGGCGTGGCGACGCCAGATCCAGAACCGGTTTCCCGCGGTTGTCTCAATCTGGTAGTAATCGCGAAAGATGCGCCGGTTCCGCCACCATCCGGTCTCGATCCGCTCCGGCCCCCAGGAACGGGCCACCACGTGTCGCCGCCCTGCCTCGGTAAACTCGCTGGGAACCGCCGGTCCTGGAACAGTGATCTGAAGCGGGACGAACTTCCCGTGCAACAAGAGCGGGCGTTCGACGACTTCGGCAGGCTTTCCTGAGGATGCGGAGGAGGAAACGGTCGAGCGATCCAGCCAGGGCAGGTACCGGTAAGCCTGCTCGGGATCCGGATCCGACTCCAAGACCACGCGCAGCACCTGCTTCTCTCCCAAGCGACTCGTCAAGCGATCCAGCAACACGGCCCACTCGCGGTCGTTCGTTCGCGCGTTGGAGTCGGGAGTTGGCTGAAGAAGATCGGTTTGGCGTGCCGTCAGGGGAACCGTGAGCGGCGCGTGGAGCTCCAGCCGCGAGACGCCTCGCTCAAGTTGCAGTCGTTCCCAGGGAGCGCGCAGCAGGTCCCACAAATGCGGAGCGTCCGCGGAAGGTTCGTAAAGTCCCACGGGGAGTTGGCGTTGATCAAGCTGGCACACCAGCCGCAGCGCGCCGCGACCATGCTGCCGAAGCATTTCCACCAGTCGCTGCACCAGCTGCAACAAAATCTGCTGCAGAACTTCGCGGTCCTCCCGGGGATGTTCCAGGCACCACTCCACGCGGAATTCCGGCTCGCGCCGCGCCGGCTGCAAAAATTCCGCCGCTTCCCCCGTCAGTTGGGCCAATCGCAGCGGCACGCATTCGCCCAGCCGCGCCGCGAGACTCGATCGCGGCAATCGAACCAACTGACCAACCGTTACCACTCCAAGTTGCTCCAAATGCTGGATCACCTCCCGCGACAACCTTAAGGCGGCGACCGGCAACTGCGATATTACCTCCGGCATCAAGCGATCTTCACAGGCACCACCAAACTGCCGGTCACCCGGCGGTACAATCCAACTCAAGAATCCTCCGCTGTACGGAACGGCGTCATGCAGGGGCGCGTAGTGAGCGATTCCCCACGCCGCGCCGACCGAATCGGCGATCGCCATCCGCGCGGAATAGCCTCCCTCCCACGCGTTGAGCCCGTTCGCCACGCGCCGCACGATGCTCTGCTCGCCTCCCAGAAGCCGAACCACATGCGTGAGATCCAAAAACAAAGAGTAGGCATGGGGATCAAGCTTGCAGCGCTGCGACACGGCAATGCGCGAAGCCTTTGCTCCCGCGCTCCCATTGCCAGGCTCTCCCTCCATCCAGCCCACCAACGGACTGAACTGCTCGCACCAGAACGCCAGCCGCAGCCAGGCCTGCCATTCTTGTGCTCGATCGAAAGACTCCATCTGCCCGTTGGAAGAAACCGCCCGGGAACCGCTCGGACGTTCCAAAAGCTCCCGCGCTTCCACGATCGCCATTCCCTCGCGCACGCCGCGTTCCCGAGCCGCTGGCGAACAAAGCACCACGCGTGATTCCCGTCGCGCATCCCCGCTTTGGAAGAGAACCGGCCCGTCGCGCAAGTCGGGGCGACGAGCCCACAACCGCTGCAATGGCCAGTCAGGAATCCAAAGACATGCAATCCGCCGCATCGCGAATCAACCCCCGCCACAATCGGTTCCGTTCGCCCCTTTCTGTTCGCGCGCCATCTCCAGTTAGCGCCGGCGCAGCACCTCCACACGCCAACGCCGTTCCGACATCGATTCGCCCGAACCGGCCATACATAGCCCGGTCACCAGAAGCCGCAGGTGCGCCCAGGAAGGCTCGTCGCGCCGACCACCAGGACGTACCACCATCCCCAATGCCTCGCCCTCCTCCGCCGCTAACTGCAACCGCCGAAATACTCGACTGTCCAACCTGTCCCAACGCCCCCAGACACCTCCCACCCGCCGGCAACGCAGCACCTGATCCATCCCCCAAACCGCGTCCTGGGCATTCCGTGGTCGCAAAACAACCATCCGCGAAACGTCGACGCCCAACGCCTGCGCCGCCGGAGGATAAAAATGCCGATCCCGACCATCGTCGCAGTCCAACACCACCAGAATCCGATCTCCAATACACATCCGCCACGCCACCGCCAATGCCAGCCACCCCGCGCCACTCCCGTCCCCCGCGCCCAGCCATTCCACAATCGCCCCCCGACGCCAATCCGCCGCACGCCGCACCTGTTCCAGACTCACCCCCCCTCGCGCACCACTCAACTGCTCTAGCGTCCCCTGCTCTAGTGTTCCCTGCTCTGGCGTTCTCGCTTGCAAACCGGCCGGTGAAACAGCCGACCTATCGAGCAAACTGGTGCCTGAGGCCTCCGAGGGCCAGGTGATCCGCCGCGACAACGAAGAACCCGCCGGGGTGGAATCAAGACTCTCGCGGATCCGAGTTAATGCCCGAACTGCTGGATTCATGGAAAGGCCCATACCTTGGAGGAAAAATGCGAACAAAGCATCTATGCCCGGGACCAGGAATGATGTGACTAGTGTACAAATGTATCGTTCCGAAAGCAAATGGGACTTTATTTTTTGTGTGCCACGGGTAGGCGGGGCAAAGAAAGCAGCACTAAGGTGGACGGGCCAGCGCGGGATGAAGCGATACCGCCGAGACGAAGAATAGACGACTCGGCTCATGGATCGCCAGAATCGCCAGACGGTTTTTCTTTTAGCTGCGTTCGGCCAGGATCGCTTCGTCGGTCGCCGTGGCCAGCCCCTGGTCGAGCAAGAATTTCATGACGCCTCATGCAACTCCAGGATCTTGTCATCCAGGCTGGCCGCCGTGTAGCCCAAGGCCTGCCGCACGTCCTCGTCTTCCAGTTCCGGGTGCTCGGCCCGCAGCTGGTCGCGATCTGGGTACGTCGCCAAGGCGTCCAGCACGTGACGCACCGTCAACCGCGTCCCGGGAATGCACGGCTGTCCGTTCATGATTGCAGGATCACTTGTGATGCGATTGAAGCCAAGCATGATGGATTCCTTTGCTGACGAGTCTCTTCCGACGAACGCCCTTCCATTGTACCTCGTGCGGCCAGCTCCAGAGGCCGGAGGAAAACCTGTTTCCGCCGAACGTTTACTGCGGCTTCGTCTGCGTCCCTGGTCGACCGGCCTTGGTCGTAGCCAATGGTGATCGGTCACCGCGGTTACCCGGTTCATTTGATCGCCGGTGAAAGTGGTGATTTCACCGGTGAGATTTTGGATCGCTCAACGTCTGCCACGGGTGAGGGCCGTCCCGAGCCCGTGCCGAAGGGACAGAGCAAACGTTGAGCCCTCAGGGTAACGTAGGGTCGAGAGAAGGTCGTGCAATACTCGTAAGCAGCACCTCACACGTGGCACACGACCAACCCGTTCCCCGTTCAGCCTTCGAGCAGTTTCGCGCTGAGCTGACTGTGGGCGGCGGCCACGACAGCCACGCGCACGTTGTCGGCTTCTTCGTTGGTTAACGTCCGATCGGAAGCGCGGAGCGTTAATGTGAACAGGAGTCGTTTCTTGTCGGCGCCGTCCTTGGCGGGATCGCGATAGACTTCGCGAAATTCGAGCGACTCCAGCAACGGGCCAACGGTGGAGCGGACGGTCGTTTCGAGGTCGGTCCAGCGGACCGATTCATCCACGACAAGGTTCAAATCGCGAGTGACCACCGGGAAGTTGCTCAACGGCGCGTGCTGAGGGATCAGCCGCGCGTGGCGCACCAGCAGTTCCAGGTTGATCTCGGCGATACTGGCCCGCGCCCGCAGTTCCGATTGTCGCATTCCCAAGGCCGATAACTCGCCGATAAATGCCAGCGGTTCGCCCTCCAGCACCAACGCGATCGAACGGCTGATGTCGAGCAGTGGCATCGAGACCGACTGCTCAGCTGGAGTCGACGCGACGTGCAGGGCGCGCAGCAGTGCGGTCACCAGCCCTTTGGCCTGGAAGTAATCGCCGCCGACCACCAGTCCGATCGTCCATTGTTCGCGAGGCAGTCCCGCCGGCTGCCGCAGGTAGATTTTGGCGACTTCGAACAGTGCGGCGTCGGGGTTCTGTTTCGATTCGTTCGATTGCCTGGCGGCGATCAGCGAGGGGATCAAGCTCCGACGCAGGCGGTCGGCGCCTTCGAGGATCGGAGTATCCGCGGCAAGCGGCGCGGCGTCGGTCCATGGCGAGAAGCACTCGGCGGAACGTTCCGAGACCATGCTCAGGGTGAGCGCTTCGTCCAGTCCGGCCGCGGCCAGGGTCGCGCGGACGGTGGCGTGCACGCGATCGGATTCGCTGCGATGGGATGCGACCATCGGCACGCGGGTGTCTTCCGGAATCTTGTCGTAGCCGTGGACGCGGGCAACTTCCTCCACCAGGTCGATTTCGCGAATCAAGTCCCGGCGCCAACTCGGCGCGGCGACGCTGATCGATCCGGGACCGCGCCGCAGTTCGACACAGCCGAGCCCCTCCAGGATTTGCTGGACCCGTTCGACCGGCACGTCGATGCCGAGGATCCGCGGCAGCTGCGACAGTCGCAATGTTACGGGAGGTCGTTCCGACGGCGCGGAACCTGCAAAGACCTGTCCCGGCGCCAGCTGGCCGCCGCCCGATCGCAGAATGAGTTCGCAGCATCGTCGACTGGCCCAGTCGATGCCGGCGGCGTCGATACCCCGCTCGAAACGATACGACGAGGGGCTATGCAGCTTGAGCTTTCGTGCCGTGGCCCGCACCGACAACGGCGAGAACTCCGCTGCTTCAATCAATAGATCGCGTGTCGTCGTCTGGACCTCCGATTCAGCGCCTCCCATCACTCCCGCCAGGGCCACCGGCCTTTCCGCATCGGCGATCACACACATCGTCGGATCGAGCTCGTAGACCTTGTGATCGATCGCGGTCAGACGTTCCCCTGTTCGCGCGCGACGAACGACGATCCGTCCGCCCGCCAGAGCGCTGTAATCGAAGGCATGCAAAGGCTGTCCGCATTCCATCAGCACATAGTTCGTGGCGTCGACAACATTGTTGATCAGTGCAATTCCCAGCGATTGCAGCCTCACGGCCAGCCAGGCCGGGCTCGGGCCGATCCGGACTCCGCGAATCAGCCGGGCGGAATATTGGCGACAAAGGTCGGGCGCCTCGATGTCCACGCGCACCGCCGTACTTGCCGCTTCACCCTGCTCGCTGAGTTCGGGTTGCGGTACCCGCAACGGCTGCTGGAACAGGAGTGCCGCTTCGCGCGCGATGCCAAGATGGCCGAGACAATCGGGACGATTACTGGTGACCTCCAGGTCGACGACGAAATCGGCGCCGTACGGCTCGGTCGATTCATGATTCAGTCCCGCCATCATCAGCCGATCGGCAAATTCCGTCGGGGTCACGTCGAGCGGGACATAGTCCCGCAGCCAGTTCCAGGAAACGAGCATATCAGAGGTCTCAGGTTAATAGGGTCACTTCGTCCGCACGGCCGGTCGGTCGCCGGCCGGACGGGTTGCCGGTTGTTTCAGAACTGATGCAGGAAACGCACGTCGTTGTAGTGGAAATTACGGATATCGGTAATGCCATGCCTGCGCCCGCAAAGCCGTTCAATTCCCAGCCCGAAGGCGAAGCCGGTCACCTGCTCCGGATCGTATCCAACCGCTTCCAAAACGCGTGGGTCGACCATTCCCGCCCCGCCCATCTCGATCCAGCGATCCTGCCAGTGCATATCGACTTCCACACTCGGCTCTGTGAACGGGAAAAACGACGGCCGGAATCGGATATGCACCGCAGTTCCCAGATAACTTGAAGCAAACAATCGCAGCACGCTCTTAAGATCGGCCATGGTGATTCCCTGGTCGATCAGCAGTCCCTCCATCTGATGGAACATCGGGTAGTGCGTTTCATCGACCTGGTCCGGCCGGTAGACTCGTCCCAAGGCGATGATCCGAACGGGTGGCGGCTGCCTTTCCATGACGCGGATCTGCACCGTGCTGGTCTGACTGCGGAGCAACAAGGGGCCATCGCCGGCGGTTCGCCCCGCCGTGGCCAGATAAAAATTATCGAGTGGATCTCGTGCGGGATGGTCGAGCGGGATATTCAGCGCGTCGAAATTATGCCACTCGTCTTCAATCTCGGGGCCGTCCGCCACGGTGAAGCCGAGTCGCCCCATAATATCGGTCAACTCGGCGATGGTCTGGGTGATCGGATGCAGGTGTCCCCGCTTGGGGACGATTCCGGGCAACGTCGGATCGAACTGCGGATCGCGGTGCTGCACAAGCGCGGCCGATTCGAGCCGCTGGCTGGCGGCCTCGAAGGCCGCTTGAATCGTTGACTTTACCTGATTGAGCTTCTGCCCGGCGGCCGGGCGATCTGCGGGATCGACGGCTGTCATCCGCTGCTGCGTGAGTTTCAGTCGTCCGTTTTTCGCGCCGAGAAACTCAACGCGCGCCGTTTCCAGGGCACTCTTGTCAGCAGTCGCCTGGAATGCAGCGAGAGCCTGCGTGGCAAGTTCATCCAAAGCAGTTATGAAATCGGAGAGTGGCATGGGGGTCACCGGGAAAAAACAAACGGGAGCGACAAGTCGAGGCTGACTTGGCGCTCCCGTGCGAATGGATCAATGTTTCGAGTTCGGACTAAGCAGCCAAAGCCTTTTTGACAAGGTCGACGACGGCGGTAAACGCGGCCGGGTCATGGATCGCGACTTCGGAAAGCGACTTGCGATCCAGTTCGATCTTGGCCAATTTCAGGCCGCGGATGAACTGGCTGTAGCGAATACCATGTTCCTGCAGTGCGCCGGTGATGCGAATGATCCAAAGCTGCCGGAAATCGCGACGACGGCGACGACGATCCCGATAGGCGAACACTCCCGAACGGAGGAGCGATTCCTTCGCGGTCCGCAACAGCTTACGGCGCCCGCCGACAAAGCCGCTGGCCCGTTTCAAAACCCGTTTCTTGGCCTGGGTGCGAGCGGCACCTTTTCTGGTTCTCATCGCTTCATCCCTTTAGCTGCTGTAGCCGTTCAAGGCAATGCGAATGGACTGCGTTACGGTGTCGTCCAACACCTTTGTTCCCCGCAGGTTGCGCCGACGTTTCTTTGACCGCCGCACTGCCAGATGGCTCGTCCCCGCTTGCCGGTGTTTGACTTTGCCCTTGGCGGTCAGGCGAAACCGCTTCTTCGTGCCTTTGTGCGTTTTCTGTTTGGGCATGGCCTGCGTGCCTTTCGGAACTGATTTCCTGGCGTAACGGGTTATCCTGGCGTAACGGGTTATCCTGGCGTCACTGCCTGTTCTGGGTACCCGGGTCGGTCGATGGATAAACGAAGCATTTTAGGAACTGATGCGTACGGTTGGAAGGGGGATCGCAGAGGAATGTCGCCAGGCTGTCTGTTTCGGGGATAGTTGCGTGTGGGGGGAGGGGGGCAAACTCCGGCTTTGCCGTCGGCCGAGCCGGCCGGCCTGGAGGTGTACCGACGGTTAAGTCCCTGCCATAATGGGCGAAAATACAACGGGAGTTCCAGGCTTTTCCAATGAATGGTCAGTGGCATGCCGAATTCCAACATCCAAAAATGGCGGCGGTTGTCGACTTCCATTGTCCTGATTTTGCAAGTCGTCGCGCTGGCCGTCCACCGGCCGCTGGCAGCCGGAACGGAAAAAAAGGGGGCTCCGGACCGAGCGGTGTACCAGGTTAAGCCGGAGGACTATCGGGCGGCTGTTCCACCGCAACCGCCGCCAAGAATTCTGTCGCAGACCGAAACGGAAATTCGCTGGCGAGCCGAGTGGCAAACGGAAAAAACGGCTCGAGATGTGCGGCTAAAGCTGGTGACGATCCACGCGTATGCCACGGTTCAGGCGGAAAAATCGTGGAATTCGGCCCCCAAAGACGCACGATTGCTGATGCATGGCCAGGGGCATCTCGATCTCAGCGAGATTTTCGCCCGCGAATGGGAACTCCGTCTTCGCGAGGAGATCCGTATGGGATCCCCCGTTTCCGCAACCGGTGCCAATCTGCCGGAAGCCGAAAAGGCGATAGAGCGCCGGCTGTTGGAGCGGCTCCACGAGGATCGGTATATGCTCGAAGAACGCCATCGTGAATACGATAAGGCGACCGATCATGGCCGTTCCCGATCGGTCATGGAGCAACGGCAGGCCCTCCATGCCGCACGCCTGAAAGAATCCGCCGAAAAGCTCGATCCACCCGCCAAGGCCCCATGACTTTTGGAATTCTGCTGACACGCTGGTCGATTCGGCTGGCCCTGTTGATGTTTGCCGCCGTGCTGATCGCTCGCTGCGCCGGGAAAATACGGCATCATCGTTCGCCCGCCTGGCGTAGCGTCTGGACGCTCGGCTGGCTGGCCTTTCTGGTCCATGTTCTGTCGGCATTTCAGTACTTCCACCACTGGAGTCATCGTCACGCCATCGACGTCACGGCGGAAAGAACCGAGCAACTGATCGGGTGGCGGTTTGGCGAGGGCTTGTACTTCAGCTACGCCTTTCTTGCGCTTTGGGGAATCGATGTTCTCTGGTGGTGGCTGGGTGGCGACGCACGTTACTGGGGTTTCCCTCGCATCGCTTTGACAATACAGTCCTACCTGGCCTTTATTGCCTTTAATGGTGCCGTCGTCTTCGAAGCCGGACCGGTACGGTGGGGCGGCGTCGCCGCCACGGCTGTCCTTATTGCCGTGATGGTCCGTTCCGTACTGCGACGCCGGGCCGGAACCGAAGTAGGCGACGTCGAAATGACGGCGTGAAGCTGCGATGAGTTCCAATTCCCTCCAAGTGGTTTACATGACATCCGGTGCGGCGGGCATGTACTGCGGCAGTTGCCTGAACGACAACACGCTCGCCCGAGCCTTGATGCAGGCGGGGGTCGATATTCAATTGATTCCGACGTATACGCCGATTCGCACCGACGAACCGGACGTTTCGGCGCCGCGCATTTTCTTCGGCGGCATCAACGTTTACCTGGAACAGAAATCGCGACTATACCGTGCGTTGCCGACAAAAATGACGCGTTGGCTGGACAACCGGGGTCTGCTGAAGTGGGTGACTTCGTACGCCCTTTCGCGCAGCTATTCGGGCCTCGGTCCGTTGACCGTCTCGATGCTCGACGGTGCCCTCGGGCACCAGAAACGGGAGGTCGAGCAACTGGTCGATTGGCTGGCGAACCATGCGCGGCCGAACGTGATTCATTTCAGCAATCTGCTGATCGCTGGCTGCATTCCCGAAATTCGCCGCCGTTGCCCAGCCCGCATCGTGGTCACGCTGCAGGGAGACGACATCTTTCTTGATTCCCTTCCCGAACCGTATCGGTCGCAGGCCACGGATCGGATGCGGAAACTTGTGCCGCTGGTCGATCTCTTCACTGTCCATAGCCGATTTTATCAGTCGCTGATGATGGAACGGTTATCGATTCCGGAATCCAAGTTTGCTCGCCTGCCGTTGACGATTGACGTCACCGATTATTCCGTGGCTCCGGCTGCACCCCAGGAAAGCGGCAAGCTTGTCCTGGGCTACCTCGCCCGCCTCGCTCCGGAAAAAGGGCTCGGGCAGCTCGTCGAAGCTTTCCTGCGTCTGAAGCGGCAGCCCGGAATGGGCGATGTCGAATTGCGGATCGCCGGATGGCTGGGGGAACAGCACCGTGGTTACGCGGAGACGCAATTCGAAAAACTGAACGAGGGCGGACTGCGCGATCAATGGCGCTACGTCGGTGAACTCGACCGCAGGTCGAAGGTGGAATTCCTGCGAGGGCTCGACCTGTTCTGTGTTCCCGCGACGTTTCTCGAACCGAAGGGAATCTACCTGCTCGAAGCCTTGGCGGCGGGGGTCGCCGTCGTTGCTCCCGCACATGGCGCGTTTCCCGAACTGCTTGCGGCGACCCGAGGAGGTCGGCTCTGCATGCCGAACAACGTCGACGATCTGGCGGCAACACTGGCGAGATTACTGGCAAATGCGCACGATCGGCGACAGCTCGCGGCGACGGGTCAGGCGATTGTGCACGCGGAGTGCAACGCGCGGGTCGGTGCGGAACGGCTGGCAAAGCTCTACGACGTGCTGCGCGGATCGAGCAAGGTCGGATGAAATGACCATCGTTGCACTCGTCGCACCCAGCCGGCAGCACCGGCCGACTTGGCGATCCTTCCCATTCTCCAGGCGAAACGCATGAACGGCACTTCCGGAAATTTGCAGCGACATACGAACTACGAACGGCTTGTCGAGCTGGCCTGCGACAGCCATGAACGGGGACGCGCGCCGGACCGAATCGCCGAACGCGACGTGACCTTGGCAAGGCTCTACAGCCACGCCTTCCGCGGCCATGTCATCGGCGCTTTCCACGCGACGCGACTCGCCTTGACGGCTTGTCCCTCGTCCGTACCGCTCGCCGGCGCCCATCTGCTACGCGCGAGCGAGCACCTTACGGACCTGGCCAACCGTGCGATGGATCTCGTGGGCGACGACATGCGGGCACTGATCTCCACGTTCCATCATTACGCGACCCATGTCGCGCGCGCCCTCGACGCATTGAACGTGGCGGTGCAATGGGATCCACGTCCCGAGCTGAGGGTCATCCGCGACCGCTTTCTGGACCAAATGCAGCGGATTACCGTGGGCAACGGCATCCACTTGACCCAGGACACGCACGCACCGGAACAGGCAAGCTTCGTCGTGCCCAATCTGGGAATTACGATCGTGCCGCTGGTCTACGGCGATTATCATTCCTGGAACCTCGCCTGGCTGAACGGAGCCCGTTCGGACGTCCCGTACCATCAGCACTACGACGGCGTGGAAATCCATCTGGGGTACGGCCCGCTTCGAGGCTTTACGGTATTGGGCAACTATCGCGCCGCCGTCGAAGAGGGTTATGCGATGCCGATTCCGCCCAGGACCCGTCATGGTTACACCAACGACAGCGACCTGCCACATCACGTTCCTTTTGTTTTTGGCTCGCTGACCCGGGGCGGATGGGGAGTATTTCTCGACGTCGAACCGCAGCCGATGCCGCTCGACAAGCTGGAACTCGTGCCCGTCCCCAACCAGAAAATGAACGGTACGATCTACCTCGAGCGTGAGATTGCGGCCGCCGGCCGCCGTGTTGCCAGCGTGCGTTATCCGATTTTACCGGCGCGGGCCACCGATCGTGGCGGCACGGGCGGATTGGAACTCTCGGTGGCGCGTGTGACGCCGCGCGGGCTTGCCTACCGCTGCCCGCGATTCTGCGCCGTCTCGGTCGTTACCGGCCGCGGGATCGTATCGATCGCCGGCGAGGAAAAAGAAATCGCACCCCATGACCATTTCGGGATCCCGTCGGGTGTGACCGCGAACGTTCGCCAGCTTGGCGACGCACCGCTCGTGACACTCGATACGGTCCTCAAATAAGGCACTCAAGCGACGAACTGCCCGTCCTCTCCAAGGAGTCACCCTGCCATGAATCATCCGCAATTCCGCGCCCTGGACCATTTGGCGATCGTCGTCCCCGACACGGAGGCCGCGCTGGCGATCTGGCGGGATCGTGTGGGACTGCCGCTGCTGTTCAGCGAAGTCGTGAACAACGGCACCGTGCGGCTGACGCATCTCGATCTGGGCAACACGCACCTGCAGCTGGTTCAGCCGCTGACGGAAGATCATCCGCTAAAGAAGTGGCTCGATACGCACGGTGCCGGCCTGCACCATTTTTGTTTTCGAGTCGACGATGTGGGACAAGCGTTTGCCGAATTGCCGGCATCTGGCTTGCCGACCGCACCCGCCATTCATCAAGGAACGCAGGGCAAGCGTGCGTTATTCCTCGACCGTCAAGGCACGGGTGGGGTGCAAGTCGAGGTAACCGGGCACTGAACGATCGGCTGACGCGCAGGTCCGCGAACCGATCGTCAAGCCGTTACCAGGCATTCTGCAGGCGGCGCGACAAGGCATCCCAGACTCGGTGCATCTGCACCATCAGCCGCTGGGCCACGGAGTTGCGCGCGGCGTTGTCGAATGCGATATATTCCGACCAGGTATACTCGCCGTCGATGCGATAAATGAACTTGGATCCAAATGGCGTTTCGATAAGGGACTTCGTAACCATTTCGCCCTCCGGCAAAATGTTAGAGTACACCTCCTGAGTGATTCCAGCGCTTCCTACTTCGACATCGTTGTCGCGTTGATAGGTATCGGAGGCCCGGTTGCAACGGCATCAGCTTTCCGGGCAGTTGCGGTTTGACTCGATCAGCGAGACTTCCCCTGTTGTTCGGGTTTGTTGCTGCGCAACGGCGGCGCGGATTGTGCCGTCACCGCGGTCCCGTACGGTTTCCGCCGGCTCTAACGACCGATCGATTCGCGCACGATTAACACCTGCCATGTGCCCGGACCGTGGACGCCAGTCGTCAACTGCAATTCGATATCTCCAGTCTTGCTGGGGCCGGTGACCAGATTGACGGCGCTGGGAAGTTTGGATTCACGAATGCGCTGCATCGCGTCGAACAGGTCGGGAACGATCTGCGACTCCGCGACGAGCGCCAGGTGGATCGGCGGGAGCAGGCTGACGACGCGTTCCTGGCCGGGCCGGGCAGACAACAGCAGCGAACCTGTTTCGGCGATGGCCAGTGTGGTGCTGGTGATGCCGATATCGGCGTCCAGGATTACCGCCCGCTGCTCGTCCGGCGCGAGCTGAATCAAGGAATCGAAGTCGTGCACGCCGACGCCCATCTGCTTGAGTATCGCATCGAGCCCGACACGATCGAGCAGTTCGTGCCGCCAGCGGACGGCGGCGCGCGGTTCAAACGATCGCAGCATTTGCGCCAATATTGTTGGGGCCTGTGTCCAGTCGTCGACGACAATCGCGCGTCCGCCGACCTCGTTGATTTCTTGCGACAAGGCCTGGCACAGGTCGGCCCCGGCGCCGACGTGGCCGATGGCGTCCGCGACATCCTGGGTGGGAACGCGGTATTGTCGGCCGGTTTCCGAGGCCTGCTGGACTCGCGCCAGAAACTGCTCGCGGTTGGAGCCAGTCGGTCTCATGGCTGCTCCCTGGAGTTTCGTCGCCACCAGTCGCGGAAACGCAACGGGGCGGGTGCGGGGAAGTCGCGATGTTCCGTCCAGCCCGCCAGTCCCGCCGGGAGCCGGCGGATCCAGGGCTGGCGCCGAAACCATCGCCCGACCGTGCGCGTGGCCCACCAACTGCTCCAGCGATAAAGCCAGGGGCGGCGCAGGACGGCGGCCCACAGTCGGTACGCGCGGGATTCGCCACGGGAGTCGTTCGGCGTTTCCTCGTGGAGTTGTTCGCGAAGCTGGATCAACATCTGGGGAATCTGGATCTTGACCGGGCATGCCGCCTGGCAGGCCCCGCAGAGGCTCGACGCGTGAGGCAAATGATGATGCTCCGCCAACCCGTCGTACAAGGGCGTCAGTACCGCGCCGATCGGCCCGCTGTAAACCCCTCCGTAGGCATGTCCACCGACGTTGCGATAGATCGGACAGGCGTTGAGACACGCGCCACAGCGAATGCAGAACAGGCTCTCCCGCAGCGGGCTTCCGAGGATTTTGGATCGGCCGTTATCGAGAATCACCAGGTGGAACTCGTCGGGTCCGTCGAGTTCGCCGGCCGCGCGTGGGCCGGTAATGATCGAAGTGTAGACCGACAGTTTCTGTCCTGTCGCCGCTCGCGCCAAAACCTTCAGGAACCAGGCGAGGTCCTGGAAACGGGGGATCACCTTTTCGATGCCCATCACGGCAATATGAATTCGAGGCAGCGCGGTGGTCAATCGCGCATTCCCTTCATTGGAAACCAGGACGATGGATCCGGTTTCGGCGATGGCGAAATTGACGCCGGTGATTCCTACCTCGGCGGCCGCGAATTTAGAGCGCAGCTGCCGGCGGGCGAATGCCGCGAGCGCTTCGCGCTCCACCGGAAGCGTTTCCCCGGCGACGGGGCTGAGAATGCGCGCGACGTCACGGGCCGATAGGTGGAGTGCGGGCCCGACAATGTGGGACGGCCGATGCCCGGCCACTTGGATAATGTACTCGCCGAAATCGGTCTCCACCGTTTCGATACCGGCCTGTTCCAGCGCGGCATTCAAGTGAATTTCCTCGCTGGTCATCGACTTGGATTTCACCACGCGTTGGAAACCGCGCTCCTTCACCAGCTGGCAGATGATCTGGCAGGCCGCAGCGCCGTCGTCGGCGTAGTAAACCTGGCCTCCCCGCGCAACGACACTGTTTTCCAGGGTCGCCAGGTGGGTTGCCAGATCGGCCAGCGTGGCGTCCTTGATCGAGCGTGCACGCTCGCGAATCGCATCGGAATTCGGCAGCGCCTGCCAGGCCTCTCGGTTTTTCCGCCCGAGCGTGTCTCCGAGCCGTCCGAGAATTTGTTGCAGCCCGCGATCCGCGACCGCGGCCCGCGATGCCTTGAGGAACTCGCGGTGCGTCTCGCGCACGTAATCCGTCATGCAATCCCTTCCTGCGACTGCGGCGTTTCCACCATCTCGCGGGCATGGTAGCTGCTGCGGACGAACGGCCCGCTCGCGACCTGGGAGAAGCCGAGCGATCGCGCCAGATCGCCCAGTTCGGCGAACTCCTGCGGAGTGACATAGCGAACCACCGGCAAATGGTCGAACGTCGGCTGAAGGTACTGACCCAGCGTCAGAAAGTCGCAGCCGACCTCCCGCAAATCGGCCAGGACATCGAGCACCTCCGCGGTCGATTCGCCAAGCCCCAGCATCAGTCCGCTCTTGGTCTTGATGCGGGGATCGCTTTGACGGGCGTGACGCAGCAATTTCATGGTCCAGCGATAGTCCGATTTTGGCCCGCGCACGGAGCGGTACAGCCTGGGTACCGTCTCCGTATTGTGATTGAAGACTTCCGGAGCGGAAGCAAGCACCGTGTCGAGTGCCGGCAGGTTGTCGCGGAAATCGGGAGTCAGAACCTCCACGGTCGCGCCGGTCGTTCGACGAATGGCGCCGACGCATCGCGCGAACTGTTCCGCGCCGCCATCCTCCAGGTCATCGCGGGTTACCGACGTTACGACGACGTGCCGCAGGCCGAGCCGTTGTGCGGCTTCCGCGAGCCGTTCCGGTTCATCCAGGGACGGCGGCGCCGGCTTGCCCCGCTCCACGGAACAGAACCCGCAAGGCCGGGTGCAGATTTTTCCCAGAATCATGAATGTCGCGGTCCGATGCGACCAGCATTCCATCCGGTTTGGGCAACGGGCCTCCTGGCAAACGGTCTCCAAACCAAATTCCGCCAGCAGATTCGCCGTGAACTGATTGCCATTGCCCGTCGGAAATTCCCGTCGCAGCCAATCGGGCAGCCGGCGCTCGCGATGCGGAACCGGCGTTGCCAGGCCGAGAATCGGAAGTTCAACCGTCATGCACGCGAACCCGGGACAGCAAAGGGTGGCCAGTAAAGATATGGTAACGCTCGCAGCCAAGTGCCTGGGCGATTGCGGGCATTAACTCCGCGCGAACCTGCGCCATTCTAACAGGTTGGCGCTGCTCGGCCAGAAGGGAGCTCATTCGCGCCGTCTGGCCCATCGGGACGTCGCTCGGCGGCAGAAATTGCACTTGATTAAGCGATCCGCGCGGCGGGTACACATTCAGGTAGAGGCCGTGATAGGTGAGCTCCTCCGAGTCGCGGTTTCCGTAAACCGCCACCGCACCCAGTCGGCTCCAGATCCCCAGCTGCGGGTCGGCCCTGCGTATCGAAATGCCAATTTCTCCTAAGAACGACGCCAGCCCCCGATGAAGGGCCGCACAGAAGATCCGGGCAGCGGGCGACGCCGGGTGATGGGGCGCAATCGAATACACTGCCAGCTGCCCAGGACCATGCACGATGCAACCGCCGCTCCGTGGAACCCACTTCACGAACCTTCGATCGACCGCCGATTCCTGGCCGGGCGTCAACAACTGCCGCCACGAGCCACGCCGGCCGACGGTAACAATCGGAGGATGTTCGCAGACCAGGATCACCGTCTGGTCGAGCCCATTCCGCAACAGTCTCTCTCCGATCAGCTCCTGCAGCCGGGCGACGAGCGAAAACGGGGCACAGTCGAGCAGGTGAAAAGCCACGGAAGGGGAGCCGTCCCACGGGTCGCGCAACCCGCATTCAGGGCGATCGAATTCTGTTGATTCATCATCCATGAGCGATCCAGATCCGCGGGAACCGCACCTTCATCGGTCGTGCCGACCGGCTGTCGGGCGGCGAACGACTATTTACCAAGCGGGCGTCATTTCGGCCAGACCGATTGCCGGCCTGCCAAAAAACAGAATGTTCGCTAGAGTGGTATTCAGCCATGGCGAAAAAAAGCAAGAGTGAAAAGCCGGTTCCCAAGCCGAACGATCGTCCGATTTGCGAGAATCGCCGCGCCCGATTCGAATACGAACTGCTGGATACCTTGGAATGCGGCATTGTCCTGCTGGGCAGCGAGGTCAAGAGTCTGCGGAACGGCAAAATGTCGCTGGAGGAGGCTTACGGTCGGATTCGCGACGATGAAATGTGGCTGATCGGCTGCGAGATTCCGGAGTACCGCCAGGCGACGATCTGGAACCACGAGCCGAAACGCCCGCGGAAACTGCTATTGCACCGTCGCGAGCTTCGCAAATTCGGTGCGCGAGCCCAGGAAAAAGGGCTGACGTTGGTGCCACTGAAGGTCTATTTCAGCCCCCGCGGCGTCGTGAAAGTCCTGATGGCCCTTTGCCGGGGCCGCAAGTTGCACGATAAGCGGGAAGTCCTGAAGAAACGCGACACGCAGCGCGATATCGATCGGGCCATGCGGCGGCGTTGAGTCCGCATCGTATCCCGATTCGTCGTCCGTTCATTCAAGATCCGAAGCGGCCAAGGCAGAATCGGAAATCAACCCCCGGCTCCGCGAGTGCCCGCCCGCCCTTAGCCGGCTTCCGGTTCCAGACGTTCCGCGCCGAGTAGAAAACAGCCGGTCGCAAGCCGGCGGCAGGCCTTGATCTCCAGTTCGCATGCACGGTCACCAACCATCAGTCGCACGCGCTCACACGGAAACAGCGAGGCCGAATGCAGAAACCCGACGCCCGATCGCGACATATTGATCACCAAGATCGCGTGCGATTCGGCCGGTCGCGCGATCGCGGTCGCGATTGGGACAAGCGAATTGGGATCGAGTCCGGTCATGGGTGATCGCAACGATCGTCAGGGATGGTCGCGCAACGGCTGCCCGGCTTGAAACCTCTCCATCCGTCTAAAAAATAATTCGCGCTCTGCCGGTTGGCTGACCAATCCCAACGCTTTGTTCTGCCATTTCACGGCTGCGGCATAATCGTTCGATTCGGCATAAGCGGCCGCCAGTACCGAGACCCACTCCGCCTCTTGCCAGTTTGACAATGCGCAGGCTCTCGTTGCCAGTTCCACGGCGCGGCGACCGTCGCGATGATCGGCAACAGGACAGGCGGCCCGGATCCAGGCGGCCTGACCATGAGCAGCTTGCGATTTTGGCGCCAAGCGGATCGCTTGATCGAGATCGTTGAGCGCCTGGCCATAGTTCTTTTTTGCTTTCAAGGCTGTCGCCCGTCCGATCCAGGCCTGCGCGTCGTCGGGAGCGATTTTCACTGCGCGATCATAGTCGGCCAGCGCCCGGTCGAAATCCCGGGTCATGAACCAGGTCGTGCCGCGGCTGATGAGCGCCGGGACATTGTCGGGTGCCAGACGCAGTGCGAACGTAAAATCGGCCACAGCTTGCTGCCATTTCTCCATCGCCTGATAGACATTTCCCCGACACACACGCGGCTCGACATCCCGCGGCCTCAAAACCACCACTTCACCATAGTCGTCTACCGCAGCCTGAAAATCCCCATTGGCGAAGTGCGACTCCCCACGCCCCATCCAGGCCTCAGCGTCGCTGGGATCGAGAGCGACCACCGCGTCGAAATCTGCGCGTGCCTTTTCAAAATCGCGTTTGGCCTGCCAGCAGACTGCCCGCGCGCGCAGCGCCGCGGGATCGTTCGGCGCTAGACGGATCGCCTGGTCGTGGTTCGCGATCGCCTTGTCCAAGTCGCGTCGCGCACGCCAGATTTCCCCGCGCAACGTCCAGGCGCGCGCCCAATAGGGGTTGATGCGCACCAGTTCGTTGAGGTCATTCATCGCTTTCCCCGGCGAGTCGCTATGCAGATAGGCGCTGCCGCGGCCGTACAACGCCTGTGCATCGGTGGAATCGATGCGAAGTGCCGCCGAGAAATCGTCGATCGCGGAGTCCGGCTTGCCCGTCAGCAACCAAAGCTCCCCGCGCGCGACCCGTGCACCCCGCTGCTCCGGAGCGACTCGCAATGCCTCGTTCAACAGCACGAGGCTCTCCTCGGTTGTCGCAAGGACGTGACGTTCCACCCAGCCATCGATTTCACTGCGCTGGGGAGGAACCCAGGAAACCCGGCAACGATCGGCGCCCACGCGCACCACGGTCACAAATGCGCCCCAGGGAATCCTCTCGGACTCGTCCTCGGCGCGTCGCAGTTCCGTGGCTTCGCGAATCATCATCCGATCGCCGACAGTCTGCGCGGCCAATACCGCGGGCAACAGATTCAGCAGCATCGGCAGCGCCATTGACCACCGCCGTCCCGGCAAATATTCGGTCAGCTTGAACGAACGGACCACGCGCAGGAAAACCGAATCGATCGTTTTCAATCTCGACATCAGACGCTCCCAATGAATTCGGCAGACAGGACTCCATTCTACACGCCGCACGGCCCGGTTGCCCGTTCCGACAATCCAGATTCCAACCGATCACGGCCGCCGCTCGCCTGCGGGTCAGCAGCACGGTGGCTCCAGGAATCGGAGGTCTCGCAGAGTCGTGAAGACGCAAAGTTGCAGAGGAATTCTTTCTACTTACGCAGAGCGGCCCGCCGCGCGGCGAACGCGTCGCGCTGATTAGGGCGTTCTCCGTTCGCGACCGATCAGCGCCTGTTTCCGCTCGACGCCTCAGGGATATCCGGCGGGCGAGCCGTCGGAGCGAACGATCCGATGGCATGGGATCGCGACCGCGATCCGGTTCGCGGCGCAAGCGGCTGCCACCGCGCGAACCGCTCGCGGGCGGCCGACTGCGAATCGTATCGGGACCTTCGAGTCCCCCGCCCGAAACACCGTGGGTTTCATCCCCAGAATCGATGCCGACGTGGCGTAGAAACGGCTATTCGAATGGAACCCGGCAGCGAAAATCGCGCGGGTGACACGCTCGCCGCCTGCGAGTTGGTCGCGAATACGACCGGTTCTGGCGGCATCCGCGTACTGCTTGGGAGGGCACACCCAATGTCCGCTTGAACAGTCGCTGCAGATGGAATTTACTCCTTCCCACCGCGGAGGCCAATTCATCTAGTTGCGGTGGCGATTCGGCCCGGTCGATCAACCGACAAACCTTAGCCACCAGCTCGGTCCTCCGCGCCGCCAACGCCAATCCATCGGGGCGGCAACGGCGGCAGGGCCGAAACCTGGCCGCTTTCGCCGCCTGAGGCGAGTCGTGGAACTGCACATGTTCTCGCAATGCGAGCCGCGAGGGGCATGCCGGCCGACAATAAACGCCCGTCGTCCGCACCGAGTAAATAAAGACGCCGTCCGTCGTCGAGTCGCGTTGCATCACGGCGCGCCACCGCGCCCCGTCGGTCGAAAATCGGCGTCGTACAGGATGGGCCCGTTGTTGATCGTTGTTCATGGTAAGTAGTTTCCTTTCCGATCGCCGAAAGACCCGATCGACGAACGGCTCTCTCGGACTCTCCAACTCCATGTCCGGATAAGCTATCAGCGCCGACGAATGGAAACATTCTGTTTCTTGCGGCCAAATCCAGAATCGTGGGAAAACAGCGGCGTCGCGGACCCTTCGGGCTCGATGGCGGCGCAACCCTCCGCCGTGTCGGTTCGACTCAGTTTCCAGACGAGGTGATTCTGCGAGGAGCGTGGTTGCGTTATGTTGGTGGCCGGCGTTGCCTTGGCATCCATCGATATCGATCCAGGTGGCTGGAATTGCCAAAACCGTTTTGTCGTCGTTTGTTTTCCGGAGTTCGCAGATGCGGTATTTCGTGATGATGTTGTTGGTCCTGGCAAGCAATTTCCTGACCCGCTCCGCGTCGACGAATTCCATGAGGGCATGTGTCGTCATGGCGACCGATCGCCTGGAGATCGCGCCCGACGAGAACAGCGGCAGCAGCGGAGCGGTGCGAGTGCAAGGCGTGGGGTTGATCCATACGGAGCAGGTCTTGTCGATCGATTCCGCAGGGCGGGTGCGGGGCAACACCACGATCGAACAGTTGGGTGCCATTCTGGACCGGTTGGAATTGGCGGACGAAGGCACGACCAAGGCTTTGGATCGTTGCGTGAAGCTGAATCTGTACGTTCGCAACGACGTGGATGCGGCCGAGGTACGATCGGCGATCGCGGCCCGCTTCCGGGGTCGCAACAAGCCGGCGACATGTTACGTGACCACAGAACTTCCTGCGCCAGAAGCTCGTGTGGCGGCCGACGCGGTCATCGCTGCCCACGATCCCACTCGGAAAGGAGTTGGGATACGGAACTCGGACGGAACTCGCCCTGCAACGGCCCTGCTACCGACAGGCGGCCGCGCCTATGTCTCAGGACAAGCCGAATCTGGCGATTTGGCGACGGCGACTCGAAAGACTCTCGAAAGCCTGCAGGCGACATTGCGATTTGTCGACTCGGATTGGAGCCAAGTTGTGCAACTCAAAGCGTTTCTTACGCCGATGCAAGAGGTGGAACCCGTGCGGCGGGAAATACAACGGTTTTTCGGTGAGCGTACGATCCCGCCCCTGGTCTACGTGCAGTGGTTTTCCAGTCCCACGACGCCGATCGAAATCGAATTGGTCACCGCCGTTCGGAACCGGTCCCTTCCCCAAGACGCGCCGCGCATCGAATACCTCACTCCTCCGGGGATGACCGCTTCGCCGATCTTTTCGCGCGTGGCACGGCTGGTATCCGACGACGTCGTCTACGTCAGCGGTCTCGTCGGAACAAGCGACAGCGCGGAACAACAAGTCCGCGACGTATTTCTTCGCCTGGAAGAGTTGCTCAAGCCGGTGGGCGGAAACCTGCAGCAACTGGTCAAGGCAACCTACTATGTCACCGACGACGAGGTCAGCCGTCAACTGAACTTGCTGCGGCCATCCTTTTATGATCCGCGGCGCCCTCCGGCGGCCTCCAAGGCAGTGGTCTCGGGCGTGGGAGTACCCGGTCGAACGCTGGCGATCGACATGATTGCGATCCCGAGTGATACGCACAAGCGTCCATGAACTGCGAGGAAACGGCTGGTTTCCGTTCCCCTGTATTTTTCCTTCCAAGTAGGATCCGTTTCACCCGGCGGGGCCGACAATTCGCGCTCAGGTGGACCATTCCGGCAGGCCAAATGGCTCACGGTACGATTTGCCCAGCAATTGATCGGCCTGAGGGCAGTCGATGAACCGTTCATTTTCGGGGTCGAATTCGAGCCGACCGCGGGTACGGAAAGCGATTTCGCCGAGATGAACCAGCGCGCAACTCCAATGGGCGACCTGGGCGGATGCCCGCGTCGGCGTTCGCTGGCGTACTGCGGTCAGGAATTCCGCCATATGTTCCTTGTAGCCGCGCTCGCCGCGAAGCTCCCGCCCTTCGGTCGGACCGGGAGTTCCTTTGGGGCCCACGAATACGCTGAACGCGCCTCGCCGTGAAAAAACCATATATCCGTCCGTGCCATAGAAGACGTTGCCGTTGTCGAATCCATGTATTCCATAGGCGGTAAACGGATAGTTCTCGTAGATCAACAACCGCCCGTCCGGGTATTCGTAGGCGACGTTCATGTTGTCGGGATACTCGCTGGCATGGCCATCGAGCATCATGCGACTTCCGCGAGCGGTAATCTGTTTCGGGAGGCCCTGAATCCCCAGGCCCCAGGCCGCCATATCGAGATCGTGGATACCATCGTCTCCGATTTCGCCATTGCCGTAGTCCTGGAACATGCGCCACTTGGCATGGAAACGGTGCGGATTGAACGGTCGTTTTGGCGCCGGGCCGAGCCACCGGTCGTAATCGACGCCCGCAGGTGGTACGCCATCCGGCAAGGGCTCTTCGACCGTCCGTATCTCCGCGGTCCAAGCACGGGCTACTTTTACCTGGCCGATGATTCCATCCTTGAGCAGCTTCCCTGCTTTCTCCGTGACAGGGCTGCTGCGCATCTGGCTGCCCTGCTGCACAACCCTGCCATACTTCTTTGCGGCCGCGATGATCATCGGTCCTTCGTTGTAGGCATGCGAAATCGGCTTCTCAATGTACGTGTCCTTGCCAGCCTGCATCGCGCGTAACGCGATCGGCGCGTGCCAGTGGTGCGGCGTTGCGATGATCACCGCATCCACGTTCCGGTCGGCCAGCAGATCTTCGTAGCGCGAGGTGCGCTTGGGCGCTGCCGGCTGAAACTCACGAGTGACAATCTTGTCCATACGATCGATTTGCGCCGGATCCACATCGCAAAGCCAGGCGATCGACACGGACTCCTTGCGACTCACCAGTCCCGTGACATGTTGCTTCATGATGCCACCACAACCGATAATCCCCAACGTCACGCTTGCCGGCCGTTCCTCCGCAAATGCGTGCACACCGCGCAGCGCGGCTGCGGCTCCCAGGATCGTTGCCGTACGGGAAACATCGGCGACGAAGTCTCGACGATCGAATCTGGACATGGATCAATGTTCCTTTCACGAGTTTTTAGGAATCGAGTGGGCGGACCCTGCGGTCAACGTTCCGCATGCATCCACCTGGCGACCTGAGGGCGCCGGTGCGACCGCGGCAGGAATAGAATAACGCGAAGACGGGGCGGTATGCCAGATTGCTAGGCGGATGGCTGACGCCGGCGCCAAAACTTGCCTTGGTCCCAAAATCGGCCCTGTCGGCGTTACCAGGTGCCATACCGGGTCCCCCGGGCCGTCACAACAAGGATGCGCCGGTGGACAGGCCGTTTTCACGCTGGCGTTCGTTCACTTTTTCCACGGCTCGTTCGATCCTGTCCCAAAGTGCGCTGCCGGTATACTTGATTTCAACCACGGAATAGCTCCTTCGCGCATCAACAGTATCACATTTTGTCGTTGCCAGCGAATTTCGGCGAGGTAGTCGCTCTAAGTTTTCTCGCGGAGAACGCCGAATCTTGCCCCCGTAGGGGACGCAACAGACTTTCTCGGCGAACGTTCAGGCGTCACCCGGCGGCGACCAAGTGACTCTCATTCTGATTCCGGCCCGATCCGCCGCTCGGTTTCACCGCTTTGTTCTGCTCAGTCGTACCAGTGGTAGATCGCGTCGAAATATGTGTCAGTGCCGAAGTTTGTTTCCCATTCAAGCCGAATCGGCCCATAGGCCAGTCGCAAGTGAGATGGGCTGACTTCCAGCCGCGGCCCATACACGGCACAACTCCCGCGCGTTTGGGTCCATCGTAGCTGCGTGAGGAATCGGCAGAAGCCGACCAACAAAATGTTGTGCAATGCAATGGCGTCCAACCTTGCTGCCCTCGAATATTCGGATCAGCGCCAGCCGCCAGTAACAAACGCACACTTTCAGTTTTAAAATGACGTGCAGCCACCCAGAGAGCCGAATTTCCGTTGGTATCCAGTACTTCGATTTCGACACCGTTTGCAATCAACGTCGGAATCTGATCGGGATAGAAGATTGCCGATTGATGCAGCGTCTTTGCTGTCGGCGTTGGCGTCGACGGCTTGCCACAACCGACCGCCGAAAGCACCAAGATGCAGATGGCTCGCGCTGTCAGATTGTGAAGAGTCACGAAGCTCTCTCCCGTTGCCTTGCTGACGAACAAATAGTCGTCCCAGCTACCGATGCCGAACAAGAACCGGCTCGGCCAACCTAGAGCAGATCATCTTCTGTCGCGTACTGACGTTTCAAGGGAGTCCGGTTGCGTTGGCCGGGAATAGTGCAATAGCCGCCCTCTGGTTCGGCTGGCAATATTTTACGATTCGCTTCCCATCGGTGATCTGAATGCCCCCGGCTTGCCGGCAAGCCGGGGGCATTCGAGAAAAGATGTAACGTTCCCCTGGGCAAGCGCAAGCCGGTGGCATTCGGGAAAGCGTATCCGGTGCGGACAAGGATCGAAACAAGAAACCGAGCCTAACGACTGTTGATGAAAAAGTCCCAGTCAAAGGCGGCGCCGCTGATCGAAAACAGTCCAGCGGTAACGAGGATCAGGCAACGAGATTCAAACGCCTCCAGAAACCGGTGCTCCAGCGCGACGCAACAAATTCACCCTCCCATCGATTGGACGTTGCCAGGCAGCGATGGTTCACGGGCGGTCGGAGACCGGCTGCCAGTGGCCCCACATCGCGCCGGTTCCGTGAGGATGCGAAGTGAGTCGGGACTCCACCTGGTCCGCCAGGTGCCGCAGATACAGCTGCCGCACCCCGTCCCGCTTCGAACCATATAACAACCAGCGCCCATCCTGGCTCGGTTGAGGATGATAATGGGTCGTACCCTCCCTGGACGACGTCAACCGGACGGGATTGCCATTCAGGGCGACGCGGAATAGCTCCACGGGACTTCCCTCGTCGGCGCCGACTTTGGCGGTATAGAAGATTGTCTGCCCGTCCACCGACCAGACAGGAACGTCGCTGCTGCCCCCATGAAAATCAAAGACGTCGAGAAACTCCGTAACCCCACGGTACGTACCGCGATCCGCCAGCTTGCGTAGCCCCATGCCATCCGATCGCACCAGGTGCGGATGACAATGGTAATGCTCGCCGGAAACAAACAGCAGCCAATTTCCATCCGGCGACCAGCTTGGTGCGAAGTTAAATGGGTTTCCGGTTTCAATCTGTATGGCATTCGATCCGTCGGCATCGGCCAGATAGACCTGGTAACTTTTGTGGTAGGCGATCCGCCGGCCGTCGGGCGATCCGCTGAATCCGTAAGCGAACTCCTTGGATTCCCTGGTGAGATCGACTTTGTTCTTTCCGTCGATATCCATTCGAAACGGGTGGGAATTGCCATCGATCAACGCAGTGAAACCAAGTTTCGTCGGGTCGCGCGGCCAGAAAAAAAGTCCACCGTTGTAGAAACTCACGCGGTCGACTGCGGTCACGTTCGTCGCCGACCTTGCAACGAGATCGACCAGGTGCGAATCGAGCGACCAGCCTTCCGCCGAAAAGCGAAATGTCTTATGCATTTCCTCCCAGGCGGCATTTTCCGGGTTCTGCCAGCCTCGGGCAACGATCGCCAGCCGGCCATCCGGAGACCAGCCGGCGAATTGCGTCCAGGAATCCGGATCGTCGATCAGACGCGGGATGACCTCGCTGCGCTGCGACCCGTCGCGGCGGACCAACATGGCCCGCATCGTGCGCACATTGGCGTGCCGACCTCCCGGCAGGTTCGTGCGGAACTCGGTATATCCGATCCAGGGCGACGGATCCGCGGCATCGACTGCGGGTGGGAACAGCAACGCGAGGCCGGAAATCGTCGCGGCCAACAACCGCAGCGCCCGCGCGATACGGCGAACCGGATGACGGTTTCCCCAATTTTCTCGCGGGTACTGCATCGGCTTTGGCTCCCGAACCAAACTGCGATTGCGCGCTTAGACCGGCGTGTAATCGGTGACCGTCAGTCGCGGCAGTTGGGCCTTCAGTTGATCCACCGCGGCGGGTTGAAGCTTGATGTCGGTGACCAGTAACAGACGAAGCGATTGAAGTTCCGACAGGTACTTCAACCCGGCGCTTGTCAGTTTCGTGCCGTATAGATTCAGTACGCGCAGCTGGCGCATTCCGGCAAGCTCTTTGACGCCCTCGTCTCCCACGGCGCATTTTGCCAGAAAGAGCATTTCGAGCTGCGTATGGCTGGCCAGATATTTCATGCCCGCGTCCGTAACCTGCGTTCCGGCCAGATGCAATTCCGTGAGCGGGCCTCGGTTGTCGAGATGCCGTAATTCCTGGTCGCCGAATGACGTGCCCGCCACATCGATCGCGACGACTTCCTGGCGGTCGTTGCAGCGCGTCAGACGCAGTGCGGTCAGTGCATCCAGCAGCGAGCGTCCTTGACGTTCCACAAAGAGCCGTACGACACCCCCAAGCGTGATTGCGGTTCCTTGGATTTCGAGTCGCCGCAAACGAGACATTCCTGTCAGTGCTTCGAGCCCCGCATCGCTGGTTCGCGTGCCCGTCAACGACAGCGTTTCCAGCGATTCCAGATTCTTCAACTGGACGAGGCCTTTGTCGCCGATCGAGGCATGATTGAGTTCCAGCGTGCGCAGCCTGCGAAACTCCGTGATCAGGCGCATTTCATCATCGTCAATTGCAGCATCACGAAGATTAAGTTCCGTGGTTTCGTGGCGATCGAGCGACTCGAGCTGCTGCACCGTCATCGGTGGAGCGGTCGGCAGCGGGAGGGTTAAAGATATCGGTTGCGAAGGTGAGACGGTGGTGACCTTCGCGTCGGACCGAATACCATTCGCGGCGGCCGGCGTGGGCTTTCCGACAAGTTCGCGGATCGGTTCGCCGTGCGGCAGGATCGGCACCGGGCGTCCCACGGCGTTAATCAGGGTGTAAGCGGGATTGATTCCGAGCGCATGGTAAATGGTGGCCAGCAGCGATTGGTAAGTGAGCGGTCGCTCCTCGGGATGCTCGCCCTTTGCGTTCGTCGACCCGACAATTTGTCCCGCTTGCAAGCCGCCGCCGTAGACCATTGCGCAGCCGGCAGCGCCCCAGTGTTCGCGACCGGGACAGCCCTTATGGATATGAATGCGGGGTGTGCGTCCGAATTCCCCCACCACGACGACCAGCACTTCGTCGCTCATCGACCGCTGATCGAGATCCTCGATCAAGGCGCTCAACGCCTGATCGAACTGGGGTCCCCGCATCCGCATGACTTCGAAAATATTGCCGTGGACCGCGTGGTCGTCCCAGCCGATCATGGTCCGATCGTAGTCACCGCGTCCGTCGGGCGAAAAGCGGATCGCCACGACACCGACCCCTGCTTCCACAAGTCGCCTGGCAAGCAGGCACTGATGGCCAGCCAGATGCCGCCCGTACCGTTCGCGGATTGCCATAGGTTCTCGCGACAGATCGAACGCCCGTGCCGCCCCGCCTCCCAGGAGCAGGTCGATCGCCTGCTGGCGGAACCCCTGGAGCGCTTGTTCCGCTTCGACGACTCCGAATTCGCGCGGCGTCTCGGTTTCCAGATTCAACAGCATTTCCCTTCGCTCGATCAACCGGCGCGGTTCGCTGACCGCACTCAAGTTCTGCACGGAGAAACCCGGCTTGGACGGGTCGCCGACGACCTGAAATGGTCCGTCCATCGGCCCCAGAAATGCCGGACCTCCACGATGCAACCCGCTGCTGACATCCATGTAGCGCGGCAGCGCAACCGCTTCACTGGCGGCCGGCGCTGCGCTGGTTCGCCGCATTCCCCTCGCAATTCGCGGGTCGGTGCTGGCGCCGATCAGCAGTTCGGCGTCCGCCAGCCCGCTCCGCATGTGGCTGATGACGGCCGCCAGATCGGGATAGCGGGATCGGCCGCCATCGGATTCGCCGTCCCAGCCGGTGAGCACATTATGGGAACCGACGACATGGTCCGACGACGGTTGATGCAACGAACGGATAATGCTGGTGCGGTGGGCGAGTTTCGCCAGTCGCGGCAGAATCTCGCTGTATGCCACGCCCGGAATGGTGGTGTCAATCGACATTAAATCGCCGCGATACTCGGCCGGCGCTTCCGGCTTCGGATCAAATGTCTCGAATGGACTAGGCCCGCCATCCTGCCAGAGCATGATGAGCGATCGCTTCCTGGACCCCGGTTGAGGGCTGGCCTGCGCCTGCCATTGCAGCAGTTGCGGCCAACTCAGCACGCCGCCGGCAAGCAACGACGATCGCAACAGTTGGCGCCGAGTCAAACGGCTGCCCAGTAATGCGCGACGGAATTCGAGCATCTCATTTCTCCGCAGGCGATTCTTCGCCGACCTGAGTATACTCGAATCAAATTCCCGCGCCCAACCGATGTGGTCTGGCCCATGTCTCGCGGTCGGCTCGCATCTGGCCACCGACCTGGAATCCGGCGGCCGATGCGGTATTATGGCGAAAAGTCCCACGCAAAACATACGGAAAACAGCATGTCCCCCCCACCTCAACCCTCCATTTCTGCCGACCAGGAAATTGTGGAGATTTACCGGGCCGCTTCGTTTGCCGAAGCCCATGCGATCCGTCTGGCGGTCGAGCAAGCCGGCATTGCCTGCGTGGTGGATGGCGAGGATTTGCAGGGTGCGTTGGGCGAACTGCCGATGGGATGGGCGACGTCGCCGCGGCTGCTCGTCAAATCGTCGGATGCCATCGCCGCGCGTAAGCTCATCGATGCCGCAGAAGTCGGCCCGCACGAATCGGGGAAGCAGTCGGGTGCGGCGACGAGCGATTCATCGGAAGCTGCGGAAGAAACTTTGGCCTGTCTTGCCTGCGGTAAACCGATGAGTGCGACGACCGACCGTTGCAGTTGTGGCTGGACTTATCGGGACGACGCAGCGGCGCGCTGAATCGTCGGCGGAGCGGCCATGGAGCCCCGGATGGACAGCCTGACTGCCTTGCCGAAACTGCGGATCGGAAACGTCGATATCGGTTTTCCGGTCGTGCAGGCCGCTCTGTCCGGTTACAGCGACTGGCCGATGCGCTTGCTGGCTCGCCGACACGGCGCCTCGTACTCACTTTGCGAAGTGATGCTGGACCAGTTTTTGATCACGCTCCGCCATCGCGAGCGCACGCGGCACTTTCTTCACTTGACGGACGAGGAGCATCCCGTCGGAGGCCAGTTGATGGGCGCCGATCCAGCGGAATTCGCGCAAGGCGCCATTCGGCTGGCGCAGGCGGGCTTCGATGTCATCGACATCAATTTTGGTTGCCCCGTGAAGAAGGTACTTGGACGCTGCCGAGGCGGATACCATCTGAGCCAACCGGCGATCGCATTGGAAATCGTGCGACGCACCCGTGAAGCGGTGCCGCCTTCGATCCCGGTCACCGTCAAGATGCGACGCGGCATCGATGATTCCTCGCAAAGCCGCGAACATTTTTTCGAGATCCTGGAAGGTGCATTCGCCGCCGGGATCGCCGCCGCCACCATTCATGGTCGTACCGTGGAGCAGAAGTATGTCGGGCCGAGCCGTTGGGAGTTCCTTCACGAAGCCAAACGCAGATTTCCCAACAAGACGATCCTGGGAAGCGGGGATCTCTTCACCGCCGCCGATTGCATGCGGATGTTAAGGGAGACCGGAGTCGATGGCGTGACGGTCGCACGGGGCGCGATCGGCAATCCCTGGATCTTCCAGCAATGCCGGGCGCTGGCGGATGGACTCCCGCTTCCGGCACCACCCAGCCTGCACCAGCAACGCCAGGTCATCGAAGAGCATTTCGGGTTGGCCGAGCAGCTTTACGGTCCTCAAAGGTGCGGAACTCTAATGCGCAAGTTCGGGATCAAGTACTCCGCCAGCCACCCCCAGCATACGCAGGTGCGCACTGCCTTCGCCACGGTCAAGAATCGCCAGGAATGGACCGAGGTGCTGCAAACCTGGTATGGGGACGATCTGCCGGGGGTCTACCCCGACACGCATTCGCAACGATCGATCGTCAACTGCGGACCGGCCGACGCGTGAGTCGCCGATTCCAACAGGCTGCCGGCCTCCGTTGGCATCGGCATCGCCCTAATCGTGTTTGCCACGCATGTGCCGTATCGCCCGATAGACCATCAGAAAAATGCCGCTGGCGAAAAAACCAAAGACCAGTCCGCTGAATGCGCCGACCAGAACGCCGGCGATCCACGGCATATCGCGGCCGCCCAAGGTTGCCGCCAGGATTCCGCCGACCAGCGCGAGGCCGATGACGCACGCCCCGATAAATGTCGCCTGAAACAGGTTGTCTCGCTTGCGGACGTTGACGCCCGCGACCATGTCGGTGACAACATTGTACGTTGACCAGTCGGCGGCCGTTTCGTCCCCGGTCACTTTGCCGGGGTCGATTCGCGCGGTGTCCGCAGGCTGAGGGTCGTCTGCGTACGGATTCCGACTCTCCATCCGACAACTCCTGACTCGCTCGGAATAGAACGCTGCCGATCGACCTTCCGCGCTAGCGGCGGATATCCACGCAAACGATATACTGATCATCGCGCAGGAACAAGTGTCCGCGCGACAGAGAGGGCGCCTGCCGTGTGGGCCGCAGGAGCGTGATCCGTCCCAATTCATCGTATTTGTCGGGAACGGCTCGCGCGACGATCAGTTCACCCTTCATCGACGTCATGAACAGCTTGCCTTCGGCCGCGATCAGGTTGCCTTTGCCGAATCGCGGCACTTGCCAGAGCCGCTTGCCGGTGTCGGCTTCGATGCAAGTCAGGTGGGTGACCGGGCCTGCCCCGCCGACATTGTCCATGCCGTACAGGCAGCCGTCCAGCAGCAGCGAGGTCTGCCACTCGTTCCGGAGCACACTCTGCGGTCCTGAGGATTCCCATATCGGTTCGAGCTGAAATTGACGGGCGTCCTTGGCGGTCCCATTCACAGGCGACAGTTGCAGCATCGCGCTACCGTGGTTTTCGCCGGCGGAAAGGAACAACTGTCCCTTGTGCGAGATCGGCGTGGCGATATTGCATTCGAAATTCGTCGGATACGGATACCGCCAGAGCAACGCGCCGGATGACGGCTCGAGCCCCATCGCGGAATTGCCGGTCATCGCCACCAGTTGCTCGCGGCCGGCAAGCTGCAGGATGGCTGGCGAGGAATATCCAGCAGGGTCATCGCCGACCTTCCAGGCGATCTTGCCTGTTGCCTTCTCTACCGCCACGATCGTCGCTGTCGGAGCGCCCGTAGCGATCACGACGTGTGTTCCATGGATCAAAGGCGAGCACGCCATGCCGTACTCCGCTACTTTGCCGTTTCCTTCACTGATCAGATTCTTGGACCAGGTTATCTTGCCGGAATCGAGCTGCAGGCAGGCCAGAATCCCTTCGCCGGTATAAACGAACACGCGATCACCATCGATCGCCGGTGTCGCACGCGGGCCGTCTCCCATCGGATTGCGATATTCCGTGCCGACAGCCGTTTGCCAGAGGGAATCGCCCGTTTCGCGATTCAGAGCAATCACCCATTGCTTGCTCTGGCGCTGCACCAAGGTCACGGCACGCTCGCCAGCAATGGCGATCCCCGACATTCCAATGCCGCCCGGAGCGCGCCACACCACTTTGGGGCCGCCTTCAACCCAGCGGTCGATCAGGCCGGTCTCTGGCGAGATGCCATTACGGTTGGGTCCGAGAAACTGCGGCCAATCGGAACCGCCGGGTGTCTGCTTGCCATCTTGCGCCTGGCCCACCGGAAGGATGGAGACGATTGTCATGAGCAGGACCACTGCGCAGCGCACCTGGTTCGAGCACTTCCCTGCAAGGGTGGTACGTGGAACGGCGTGGCAAGGGGTCGACATCATGGTATCGCCTTTCAAAATCTGCCGCTCGCAGCGTGGTCAAATCGCTGGCGAATCTTCGCGTCCCATGCGCCGCAGCCAGCGGTAATGCGAAGCGATGCCGGCACGCAACGACCGGTGCGCGAAATAGGGAACGCCATGCTCTGCGCAGGTCTGCTCTACGACTTTCGAAAGACCAGGATAGTGCACGTGGCAGACCTGGGGAAACAGGTGGTGCTCAATCTGAAAATTCAGGCCGCCGATATACCAGGACAGAAGTCGGTTGTCGCGGGCAAAGTCAACGGTGGTCACCAATTGATGCACGGCCCAGTCGGTCGTCATCTTTTTCGTTCCCGGATCCGGCATGGGGAATTGGGTCTCCTCCACACAATGGGCAAGCTGGAAGACGACCCCCAGAACGACACCCTGCACGAACGAAGCAACGGCGTAGGCGAACAGCACGGACGTCCACGCGTGCAGAGACAACGGCAGGATGAATGCCAGGCCAACGAAACCCAACTTGCCCGCGAGGAATACGATCCAGTCGGACGTGCGCATCGCCGGCAAATGTGACGAAGCGATTCGACCACGGATCAGGTCGCGAAAATCGTCGTAGAACTGCCACTTCGAGGGCACGAATCCGTAAAGCGCCCAGAGGTACCAATGCTGCAAACGGTGGAAGCGAAAGCGACGCTGGTGCGGTGAGAGCCGTCCGATCGGCCCCAGATCGATATCGTCGTCATGTCCGGTAATGTTCGCGTACGTGTGGTGGACGGAATTGTGTTTTCTTGCCCATACAAAGGAGCTGCCTCCCAGAAGATCCAGGCTCATTGCCGCCAGCCGATTGACCCAGGGGTGACGGGAATATGCTCGGTGACCGCCGTCATGCTGAATGTTAAAGCCGATCGCCGCCATCGCCAGGCCCAGCAAAATCGCACCCAACAACACTTGCCAGCCTGTCGACGCCACCAAAAGCAGGAAAAAATACGCGCCAAAAAACCAGCCCATGATCACGGCCGACTTGAAATACATCGACAAGCAGTCACGCCGCTTTCCGGCCGTTTCAAAATAGCTGTCGACGCGACGACGAAGTTCCACAAAAAATGGTTCCGTCGTAGAAAATTTCAAATCGGCAGGTGGGCGCTCGTCCGAACCGCCCTCTGGAGATTGATGTTCCACCTGGTCCGGAACAGGATGGGCGTTGGCGGACCGCGAGGGGCCGTCGGCCGATGGCGAAAAGACCGGTGGGTTTGGCACAGGCAGGACTCGGGGGGACGGAAATCCGCAATCGCGGCGGTTCGACAACTCGCCGATTATACCCGACATGCCACAGGCGAAAATACCACCTGCAAGTGGCGATTCGATAGAACGGCCGTTTTTCTGGTCGGCCGGCGCGGGGGCGGGGCTGACCTTGCATGAGGCCGGGGTTGAAGGGGTTGGCGGCCACGACAAAGCGACGCAATCGCTCGGGATCTAATGCTCGCTGCCGGAGTATTGCGGCCGGTCCAGCCCCAACCGCTTCATTTTCTTGTAGAGCGTCGTTCGGTTGATTCCGAGCAGATCGGCGGTGGCGTTGCGATTCCAGTTGTTCGACTTGAGGACTTCCATGATGATCTGCCGCTCGGGGCCTTCCAGGGCCTCTTTGAGTGTTCGCCCGGTCTTGGGGCCTGGCAAAACGACATCCGCCGTTGCCGACATCTGGGAAGGAAGATCTTCCAATCCAATACGATCCGACTTGCCCAACAGCACGGCCCGTTCGACAACGTTCTGCAGTTCCCGCACATTTCCCGGCCAGCGATGGCGCTGGAGAACGGCCAGTGCTTCCTCGGTAAATCCGGCGACCTTCTTCCCGGTTTCCTGGCACACCGAGTCCAGGAAATGTTGGGCGAGCAGCGGGATGTCGGAGATGCGCTCGCGGAGCGAAGGCAGCTCGACGTTGATCACGTTGATCCGATAGAAGAGATCCTGTCGAAAGCGGCCTTCGGCGACCGCTTTGGAGAGGTTTTCGTTGGTTGCGAGTATGACGCGCGTGTCCACACGAAAAGTCTTCGTTCCACCGACCTGTTCAAACTCCAGGTCCTGCAGTACCCGCAGCAATTTGACCTGCAGGCTGGGGGAAGCGGTACCGATTTCGTCGAGGAAGATTGTGCCCCGGTCGGCCTGCTGGAATTTCCCAATCTTCTCGCCGACAGCGCCGGTGAACGCCCCGGCGGCATGTCCGAACAGCTCGCTTTCCAGCAACGATTCCGGCAAGGCGCCGCAAGCGATTTCCACGAACGGCTGATCGCGCCGGCCGCTTCGGCGGTGAATGGCCCGCGCCACCATCGATTTCCCGGTGCCGCTTTCGCCCGTGATTAATACGGTTGCCCGGGTATCGGCGACGCTGTCGATCATGTCGAACATCTTCTGCATCCGCCGATCATGGCCGACGATGTTCTCCATGCCGAAGCGCAGGTCGAGCTGCGCCTTCAGATTCTTGTTTTCCTCAAGAACCTCCCGCTGGGAAAGGGCTCGATCGATGGCGATTTCCAGTTCGGCGTCGATCAGCGGTTTGGTGAGCAAGTCAAAGGCGCCGGCGCGGATTGCATCGATTCCGGTTTCGACGGTGCCGTAGCCGGTGAGCAGAATCACGGTGGCGTTGGGGCGTACCGCGCGGCAGTGCGCCAGGATCTCAAAGCCGTCCCCATCGGGCAGGCGGATATCCGCCAATACCAGGTCGTAGGCCTTACGATCGATACAACTCTTCGCTTCCTGGCAGGTTGCCGCTTCCGTGACGGAGAATCCCTTTTCCCGCAACCACCCCTTCATCGATTCGCGAATGTGGCGATCGTCGTCAATCAGCAGCAATGTCGTCGATTTCATGTGGTTTTTGACTCGGAAATTCGCAAATTGAAGCCGGCGGACGTCAAAGGAATCTAGGTTGCCGTTGACGGAAGTCAACACGGTTGCGGAACGCACGCGCTACACCCCCTGGTTGTGGTCAACTCCCGAACGGCTGGGGAGATGCCAGGGGCTGGCGTTTTCCGCAATAGTGGCTAGGATTACACCTAAGGAGTGGGGTGTAATTGTCGCGAGAGTTCTTCGCGAGGTACTGAACATGCCAATCAAAGTACTGATTGTTGACGACCACGAAGTTGTCCGCCGTGGACTTCAGTCGTTGCTCAAAGATACCGACGTGAAAATTGTCGGTGAGGCATCCCACAGCAAAGAAGCGATCGACCTGGCCGTGAAGTCGAAACCCGATGTGATTCTTATGGATGTGCGTCTTCCGGGAGTCGACGGATTGGAGACGATGGATATCCTTCGCAAGAAGGCGCCGAACGCGCGGGTCATCGTACTTTCAACCTACGACAATCCGACCTATGTTGCCCGCGCATCATCGTTGGGCGCCGTCGATTACCTTTTGAAAGGATCGCCCCGCCGGGAAGTCCTGCAGGCGATCACTCGTGCCGCCCGCGGTGACCAGCCGAACGAGACGAGCGTCCTGCGCCGAATCCAATCCACGATGGCCAAGAAGCGCGAGGAAGGGGACGACCATATTCCTTTGACCCCGCGCGAACTGCAAGTGCTCCGCCATGTGGCGCTGGGGCTAAGCAATCGCGAGATTGGCAGTGCCTTAGGGATCAGTGTCGAGACGGTGAAAGAGCACGTGCAGAACCTGTTGCGCAAGATCGAATGCACCGATCGAACTCAGGCGGCGGTTTGGGCGGTACGAAACGAACTGGTTTAGCGCCCCCCGCGGGTCCGACGGTTCGATGGTTCGCGAGCAAATAGAACGAGAGCACATCGAATTCGTTACCGGCAAATTGGCGGAGCCGGCTTTGCGAGCGATTATCGAGCCGTTGTCGGCGCGGCTGGCGTGGGACTATTCGATTACGGTGCTGCCGATCTCGGTTGCGGCACTGATGACCCCGACCTGGATCGCCAGGCGATGGACGCCCGACCCTCGCGCGCGGCGGGCGATTCTTCCCGGCTACTGCGAAGGCGATCTTACGGAACTGGAGCGAAGGGCGGGGATTCCGGTTCATCGCGGCCCGCGCGACTTGCGCGCTTTGCCTGACTATTTCGGCCAGCGCCGGGAACGAGAAAACTACGGCGATCACTCGATTCAGATCTTGGCTGAAATCAACCATGCGCCGCGCTTGGCAACGGCGGAACTTCGAGCAATTGCGGCACAGCTGCGGGCCGACGGAGCCGATGTCATCGATGTCGGTTGCGAACCCGGTGGCGGTTGGTCCGGCGCCGCGGACGCTGTCCGCTCGCTGCGCGACGAGGGTCACCGGGTGTCGATCGACAGTCTGGACATCGACGAGATTTCCGCCGCGGTGCGCGCGGGGGCGGAGCTGGTGCTTTCCGTGAATTCGAGCAACCGGCACGCCGCGCCCGACTGGGGCGTGGAAGTCGTGCTGATTCCCGACTCGGTCGGCAGCATCGACACCTTGCCCGATTCGATGGAATGGCTGGAGAACCGCGGCGTTCCTTTCCGAGTCGACCCCGTACTCGAACCGATCGGCTGCGGGTTTGCGGCAAGCCTTGCCCGGTACACGCAGATTCGTCGGCAGTTCCCCGACGTCGGTCAATTGATGGGGATCGGCAATTTGACCGAATTGACGGAGGCCGATTCCGCCGCGATCAACCTGCTTTTGCTGGCAATTTGCGAGGAGCTGCGCATCGACCGGGTGTTGACGACGCAGGTCATTCCCTGGGCCAGGTCGAGTGTTCGCGAGTGTGCGATTGCGCGGAAGCTGACGCATTACGCCGTGCGCGAAAAAGTCCCGCCCAAACATGTTGATTCGTCACTCGTCCTGCTGCGCGATCCGCGCGTCGAGAGCTTCGGATTGGAACAACTGGCAGCGTTTGCCGATTCGATCCGCGATCATAACTACCGGCTTTTCGCGGAAGAGGGGCAGGTCCACTTGATCTCGGCGGGACTGCACCTGCACAGCGCCGATCCCTTCCTGATTTTTGACCAGCTGCGGGCCACCGCCCCCAGGAATCTCGATCCCGGTCACGCATTTTATCTCGGTTTCGAAATGGCCAAGGCTGCCCTTGCATTGCAACTGGGCAAGAACTATCGCCAGGACGAGTCGCTCGATTGGGGATTCCTCACGGTTAAGGAACCCAACCACCATCTCGCCTCGCACCGACTCCGACGCACGCACGAGCCGATCGACGACGCGGCATCCGAGCCAGACGCCGCGGCATCATGCGAGCCATCCGACTCCGCCAAGATCGATCCGTCGCCCCGCGCGCCGCAGGAGGATAGCGGACAGCCAGGCGACGGCGCGTCGCCGGGCCTCGGTGGATCGGGAGCCGGCGGATGAACGATCTCGTGGCCTGTGTTGAGCCGCTGCCCGATTGGTTGACGCCTGGCGAAACCTTCCAGCGACTTTCGTGTCGCCCCCATTGCCTGTTTCTGGACAGCGCCCTGCGCGATGCCGAATTGGGCCGGTACTCGTTTGTGGCCGCGGATCCGTTTGCGTGGGTACGCTGCGGTCGCGGTCAGAGTGCCGCGCTCGAACAGCTTCGGTCCGTGCTCCGCGAATACTGTTCGGAATCGCTGGCCAACTTGCCGCCGTTTCAGGGAGGGGCCGCCGGATTGTTCGCCTACTCGCTTGGCGAGCAGCTGGAACAACTACCGCGGCCGCGGATCGACGAATTTCAGATTCCGGACCTTGCGGTCGGTATCTATGACGTCGTCGCGGCATTTGACCATCGGCTGGGGAAAGGCTGGCTGATCTCCCAAGGCTTTCCCGAGTCGACGATGCAGGGTCGCAGGCAGCGGGCGGCGGCACGGCTGCGGGAATTCGGCCATTGGTTGCGCGAGCCGGATTCGAGTGCGGCAACACGGCGCGTGCCGCGGATGCCGACGATCGATCCGGCGCCTGGGGTTCCGCTGGAGCAACTCCCCGGTCTGCGAAGCAACTTCACCGCCGAGGGCTATCGCCAGATGGTGGCGAGGGCTGTGGAGTACATTCGCGCGGGGGATATTTTCCAGGTGAACTTGTCGCAGCGACTGCTGTTTCCCGCACAGGCGTCCGCTCGCGATCTTTATCTGCGGCTGCGCGATCGCAATCCGGCGACTTTCGCCGGGTATTTCGACGCCGGCGAGTTCCAGATCATCAGCGCGTCTCCCGAACGGTTCCTCAAGTTGCAGGCCGGCGTTGTCGAAACGCGCCCGATCAAAGGCACGCGGCGTCGCCTGCCACAAACGGAAACCGATCTGTTCCTGGGCGACGAACTTCAGGAGAGCGTCAAGGATCGCGCGGAAAACGTGATGATCGTCGACCTGATGCGCAACGATCTATCGCGGGTCTGTATCGCCGACAGCGTGCGCGTGAACAAGCTCTGTGGCCTCGAAGTCTACGAAACCGTGCAGCATCTGGTTTCCGTGGTCCAGGCGCAGCTTGAGCCGGACCAATCCGCTTTTGACCTGTTGAAGGCGACATTCCCCGGCGGTTCCGTGACCGGAGCGCCCAAGGTCAGGGCGATGCAGATCATTGCAGAACTGGAGCCAACGGCGCGAGGCGCCTACTGCGGCAGCTTGGGATACGTCGGTTTTGACGGTACGATGGACTTGAGTATTCTGATCCGCACGGTCACGGCCGCGGGAGGCTGGTGGCAATTTCCGGTGGGAGGCGGAATTGTCGCGCAGTCGAAACCGCGCCTGGAGTACGAGGAAACGTGGCACAAAGCGGCCGGCATCCTGCGAGCCTTACGACCATGATTCTCTTGATCGATAACTACGATAGCTTTGCGCATAATCTCGGGCGCTACTTGGTGCAGTTGGGTGCGGCGGTGCGCGTGGTGCGCAACGACGCGATTACGGTCGAGGAGGTCGCCGCGGCGCCGCCTCGAGCGATCGTGCTGTCGCCCGGACCATGCACGCCCACGGAGGCGGGTGTGTCGCTGCGGCTCGTGCGTGAACTTCACGCATCGGTGCCAATGCTGGGGGTCTGCCTGGGACACCAGACGATCGCCGCGGCGTTCGGCGGCCGGATCGTGCGCGCTGCGGAGCCGGTTCACGGCAGGGCCAGCGCCGTCGTGCATCATGGTCAGGATGTTTTTGCCGGACTGGACAACCCGCTGCTGGCGTGCCGGTACCATTCGCTGGTGGTCGACCCCGGGACCGTCCCGGATCCGCTGGAAGTAACGGCGGAAACGGAAGAGGGGATCATCATGGCGATCCGCCACCGCAACCTGCCGGTTTTTGGCGTGCAGTTTCATCCCGAGTCGGTTCTTACGCGCCAAGGATATGAGTTACTTGCGAATTTCCTGCGCATCGCGGGGCTTCGTGTCGAGCGGCATTTTTCCGCAAGGGACGAGCCGCGTTTGTTTGTCGAGCCCGATTCGCCCTGGCCGGACTTACCGATCACGTTCTGAACTTGATGCTGCCTGCAATCGCCCCCGGAAAAAATGCCTGATGCCAATGATCCTCGAAGGAATCGTGACAACCGCAAATGCCGGGGGAACGCCCCACGCGGCGCCGATGGGGCCGGAGACTGACGAAGAGATCTCGTATCTGGTCCTGAAGCCGTTTCAGGACTCGACGACGTTCCGCAACCTTCGCCGAACCGGCTCCGGTATTTTTCATGTCACGGATGACGTGGAATTGCTGGCCCAGGCGGCGGTAGGGCATCTGCGCCTCCAAGTCCACCGCCAGCCGGCAACACCGCAGGACGCCGCGATGTCCCAATCCTCCGCGTGGTATGTCCAGCCGGCGCCCGAGCAAACCGGCTATCTTCTGGAAAACTGCTGCCGCTGGTTCCGTTTTCATGTGGTTGCCGTTGATGACAGCCAGCCGCGGGCCAGGCTGGAGTGCGCGATCGATGCGCGGGGCAGCCGGCGGGAGTTTTTTGGTTTCAATCGCGCCAAGCATGCCGTCGTCGAAGCGGCGATCCTGGCGACCCGTGCGCACTTGATTCCGGCCGAAGAACTGCAACGCGAGTTCGAACGACTCCGCATCCTCGTTGAAAAAACGGGGGGCGGCAGCGAGAAGCGGGCGTTCGAGTTTTTGGAATGGCATCTGCGCCAGGCGGAAACGAATGTTGCGGCCGAAGCATCGTCAAACCCACTTTGCGAACCGCGTGATCCCGCTTTCCCGTCTTCCGCATCGGGGACCGAATGATGCGGAGCCTGCGGGTGACCGCCCCCAGCCGTTTGCATTGCGGCCTGTTATCGCTGCGAGGAGATCGCCGCCGCTTCGGCGGAGCCGGTCTGATGATCCGTGAACCGGCGGTGCAGATCTCACTGACCGACAGCCTTCGGTTCGAGATCCAGGAACCGGAAATGCAGCGTGTCGCGCCGTTCGTCGAATGCTGGCAGGCCTACGTTGGGATGAAGCGGCTGAAACCGTGCTCGATTTCCGTCGATCAGATCCCACCGCCGCACGTCGGCTTGGGCACCGGCACACAGCTGGCTCTAGCCACCGCCACCGCGCTGACACTCTGGCACGACTTGCCGGCGTTTTCGCCGACGGAATTGGCGCAGAGCGTCGGTCGAGGCGGCCGTTCCGCGATCGGTACCTACGGATTCTGCGGTGGTGGATTTATTGTCGATCGCGGCAAGGAACATCATGAAGCGATCGCAGCGCTTGACTGCCGGATGGAGATTCCCGAGCCGTGGCGATTTGTCTTGATCCGTCCTTCGTGCGGGGAAGGGCTTTCCGGACCGCGCGAACAGGCGGCATTCGATCGCGTACGGTCCGACGACGAATCGATCACCACGCGCCTGCGGGAGTTGCTTCGGTTGAGCATGGTCCCCGCGGTCGCCCGAGGCGACTTTGCCGCCTTCAGCGAGTCGCTCTACGAATACGGCCACGCGTCCGGACTGCTGTTTGCCGAGGAACAAGGAGGACCGTACAACGGACGCGTCCTGCACGATCTCGTGCGACGGGCCCAGGGGCTTGGAATCGTGGGCGTGGCGCAGAGTTCCTGGGGGCCCACGTTGTTCGCGGTACTGCCCGATCAGGAAGCTGCCATCGAATTCGCGAGTAAACTGACCGCGTCCCAGCCCGTACCGCTCGTCGTGCGGATCGCCGCTCCGAGCAACCAGGGAGCCCGCATCGAGATTAACCCATAGCCGCGCGCGAACATTTTCGATAGAACACACGTCGACATCCGGGCACCATCGGAAGTGCTGTTTCCGTCGATGGGCGGCCGTAGCGCGAAACTTGTTTCGCGTGTGGCTGCCGGCCAGAGCAGAGTGGACCAAAGCAGAGTGGACCAAAGCAGAGTGGACCAAAGCAGAGTGGACCAAAGCAGAGTGGACCAAAGCAGAGTGGACCAAAGCAGAGTGGAATTGGGCGTGAATGTGGACCATGTCGCCACGTTGCGACAGGCTCGCCGTACCTATGAACCGGACCCCGTATCGGCCGCCGCATTGGCGGTGCTGGGCGGCGCGGACGGGATTACGGTCCATTTGCGCGAAGATCGACGCCATATTCAGGACCGTGACCTGGAGATCCTGAAGCAGACGGTGTTCGTGAAATTGAACCTGGAACTGGCCTGCAATCAGGATGTACTGGCGATCGCCTGTCGGCTCCGACCGGATCAAGCGACACTCGTTCCCGAACGCCGCGAGGAAGTGACGACCGAAGGAGGACTCGACGTTGTCCGATTTCGTGAACAAGTGTCGCGGGCGGTGACGTTGTTGCGGGACGCATCGATTCCGGTCAGCCTCTTTCTCGACCCCGACATGGAAGCGGTGGAGGTGGCGGCCGAGATCGGCGCGGCGGCCGTCGAATTGCATACCGGCCAATACGCGCATGCCCGCGGAGCCGCTCGGGAAATCGAACTGCGCAAGTTACAGACCGCTGCACGCCGCATTCTTGATCTGGGGATGGCACTGCACGCCGGCCACGGACTTAACTACCAGAATGTCTTTTCGATCGCCTCGATCCCAGGCATGCGGGAACTGAACATCGGACACGCGATCATTTCCCGCGCGGTCCTGGTCGGACTGGAACGGGCCGTACGTGAAATGAAGTCGGCGATCCAGGGCTAAGATCTAAGATCCTCAGGGTGGGTCAAGGTACTCCGAGACCCGTCGTCCGCACGGAAAGCGATCCGTCGCGACTCATTCGTCGACAAATTCAGGGCGTACCAGTTGCGGGATCACTCCGGCCTCATACCCGCGTCGCAGCAGCTCGGCGACCGCCTGACGCCCGACGGGACCGAAATCGAGTGTCCAGTCGTTGACGTACATGCCGACGAACTGATCGGCTTTGCCCGTATCGAGCCCGCGACCATACTGCAGCGCATGTTCCAGAGCCGGCCGCCGGTGCTGCAACCCGTAACGAATGCTCTCGTGCAGCAGTCGGTTCACGTCGCGAGCCACCTGGGGGCCCAGATCGCGTCGAATTCCATTGGCGCCTAGCGGTAACGGTAACCCTGTCGTTGCGTGCCACCAGACGCCAAGGTCGACGATCAGTTGCAGCCCCTGAGTCATATAGGTCAGTTGTCCTTCGTGGATAATCAGTCCCGCATCCACCGGCTTCCCTTCCCAGGAACCTGCCTCCACCACATCCAGGATCTGATCGAATGGCACGACCAGGTGGTTAAAGTCGTTACCCAAACAGAGTCGCAGAGCCAGGAACGCGGTCGTCAGGGTGCCTGGTACGGCGATCGTCTTGCCTCGCAGCGCGTCGACGGCGCAAGCCTGCCGAGCGACCACCATCGGGCCGTATTTGTCGCCCATACTCGCGCCGCAAGTGCAGAGCACGTATTTGTCCGCCAGGTAGGCATACGCGTGCAGGCTGAGTGCGGTTAATTCCAATTCCGCCTGGAAAGCTCGACGGTTGAGCGTTTCAATGTCGACCAGTTCATGCACGAAGCGATAGCGGCCGGTGTCGAGAACATCCTTGGCCAGTGCATAAAACATGAACGCGTCGTCGGGATCGGGACTGTGACCGACCCGGATGAGTAATTCCGCTCTGTCCACAACGCTCACCTTGACCGTTACCTTTCCGCCCAATTCCGGGCGCCAAATGGCTGATGGTAAACACGATTCTCGACGAGGGGATTAACCGTTCGACCGGTCAGGAGTTAACTCGTCAGTCCGGAAGGGTCGACCTGCCGACCAATCAACAATCAACGTCTCACTATTTGCCGATGGCCTTGAGCGCGGCCGCCGCCGACTCGCGCACATCTTTCTCTTCGTGATTCAGCAAGCCTTTCAGCTCCGCGCGGGCTGCTTTGGCATCGGGACCGATCGCTCCCAGGACATCGGCCGCCAGCATCTGGACTTCCGCGTCGGCGTTGCGCAACAGCGGCACCAGGCGCGGCACAGCGCCTTTGGCGGCGGGGCCGATATCCGCCAGCGCTCGCAGCGCGTCGAGCTGGTGGTTGGTCGCCGCGACTTCCTCGAGCAATACCGGCAGAACAAAATCGATCTCCTTGGAAATGTTCCAGATGGCGAGGGCGGCCGCCACGCGCGTCGACAACGCATGATTCCGCGCCAATTCACTCAGTTCGGGCAACGAGGCGCTGGCAAATTCACCCAGCCTGCCCAAGGCCATGGCCGCCTGTTCGCGCACCGTGAACACCTTGTCGCGCAACGCAGTGACCAGCGCTTGGACTCCGTCCTCACCGATCACCGGCCCCAAGTCGCCGAGCGCTGTCGCCGCATTTTTGCGAGTCGCTGCGACGCCCGATTGCAGCAGCTTTATGATGTCGGGCAACGCAACTTTTGATTCCGGACCGATCTTGGCCAACGCTCGCAGCGAAAAATACTGGGTATGAAAATCCTCGTGCCCCAGAACCTTGGTGAGAATCGGTATCGCTTCGACGGCGTCACGGCCGATATGTCCGATCACCTCGATCGCGGCCAGCCGCGCCGGGTCCCCATCCCGTTGAATCACTTTGATCAGTTCCGGGACCGCCGTTTTCGCGTTCGGACCAAGTGATTCCAAAGCGTCGACGGCGGCGATCATCACTGCACGATCTGGATTCTCCAAATCGGCCACCAGGTCCTTCAACGGTTTGCTGTTTGCGGCCGGCTTTTTCACCTGAACTTCACCGGCTACCGCCAGAAGCAATATGCACGACAGATGCGCCGCGAACATCGATTACCTCACATCGTGCCCGTAGGGGCGAACAGAGTTCTACGGCGGAACGGCGTCCACCATTGTTTTTGACTTTACCGCGTTGTCGATTCTACGCGAATCGGGGCTCGGATGGTATCAGTTGAGCTGCGAGTCGGGTAAATCGAGGTGCGTTCGGTGCAGTAAAAGCCAGGCACTGGGAACAACAATCAGCCCCATTCCCAACAGCGTCAGGCCATGAAAACTCCGATCGAAAAAGATCATTTCCAGCAGCGCTCCAAAACCGACCTGACTCAGTCCGACCACGGAAACGCGCGATGGATCACCCGCTGCAAAAGCTTTGGTCAGAAAAATCTGACCGATGGTCCCGGTAATCCCTACCCCTAACAACATCAAGACGGTTGGGCCACTGAATTGCAACGGCTTGGTGGCCGGGAAGACGAAGAATGACCCGATGGAAAACAGCAGTGACACAAACGAGAAATGGGCGACGACCGCCCGAGCGTCGACCCGGTGCAGGCGGTTGAGGCCAAGCAGTGCCACGGCACTGCATACCGAGCTTAGTGCGGCAACCAACCACGTATTGCCCCGCAAAAGTCCGTCTCCTTCTCCGGTCGGAATCGACAGCCGGTTGCCCTGCTGGATCAAGACCACGCCACCGACCCCGGCCAGGACAGCCAGCCACGTGGGCCGGCGTGGTTTGACCCCCAGGATAGGCCACGACAGGACCGCCACCCAGATCGGAAACATGTTGGTCAGCGTCAGTACATCCGCTACAGGAAGTCGGGTAAACGAGTAAAAACCGGTCATCAGGGCCAGGCTGCCGGCAATACTTCGAATCCAGATGACCCGAGGCCGGAAGAACACCAGGCTCGCCCCCGAGGCAGTCGCCAGTCCGGCGGCGAACGTCAAAGCCAGAAAGGTCCGCGCAATCGCGATCACTTGCCAGTCACACGTGGTGCTGAGACCATGAATCAAGGTGCTCATCAACGCAAACGCCAACGCGCCAAACAGCATCCAGGCATAGGGCAGGATCGTGTGGCGAATCACATCGTGGCCAGGGGAAAAGTGGTGGGGTGGTCGGGCGGTGAGCGGGTTGAGGACGAAGGGAGGGATCGATTTTGTGACGGAATTGATTGGAACGGCAACGAAGATGCGTCAGAATAGCCCAGACCGCCGCACGACAACAAGGAGTCCTGGATGAACGTTTTTCTTGCTGTAACCGTCTTGGCGCTGCTGCATCCCATTCCGGTCGATGGTTCGCTGCTGTTCCTGGAACATGGTAACCCCGTCGTGGAAATGGTGACCAGGAAGCAGATCACTCACGTTGGAATTGTCTTTGTCGATTCGGATACGGCCTGGCTGTACGAGGCCGTTCCGGGCAAAGTTCGACGGGTTCCGTTGTCGGCCTATTACCGCGAACTCAGCGAGTATAACCGTGGACGGAAGCAGCCTGCGAAAATCGTCTTGCGGCAGCCGCTTCTGGCCTATTCCAGCGATCAGTCGCGCGCAATGAGATCGTTCCTTGACCAGCAAGTTGATCGGCGATATTCGGTGAAGAACTACGTGGTCGGAACGGAGGGGGATGGGATTCATTGTGCCGAACTGACGGCAAGCACACTCAATCGAACCGGCGTCTTTGAGTTCAAGAACTGTCACTCGATTTCGCCAGGCGAACTGGAGGAACAGGTCGGCGGCTGGTACCGTGCAGGCATCTCCGTGGCGTTGTCGCCGCCTCCGACCAGGAGTTGGTGCGAACGTTCAAGACAGTGGTGGAGCGGTTGGTTCCAGTGGTGCGGCTGGTCGTGCGGCGAGGCTTGGTCATTCTGCCGTCCGTGACGGGATCTCTGTGTCTCCCACCGCCCGCTCCGGCGTCTCTTCGAGTAACCGGTCGATCAATTGATCGACCGTGATCCCGTTCCGAATCGCGTGGGCGTTCAAACTCAGGCGATGTCGCAGGACTGCATGCGCGAGAGCCCGCACGTCATCGACCTCGGGATCGTCGCGCCCATAGAGCACGGCGCGGATACGCGCGGCTCCGATCAGTGACGCCACACCGCGCGGGCCGGCCCCCTGACTCACGTACTCCAGAATGAAATCGTGGTCCTCTCCTTCGTAAACCCGGGTCGCTCGCACCAGACGCAATACATAATGCACCAGCGGCACCGGAGGATCGCAGTTTGCCAAATGCCGCCGAATGGCCGCCCGATCGATTTTCCACCGTGCCGAAGTCGGGTCCGGTTCAGCGGGGCCGTCGTCGCGGGGTTGGGCGGACGCGCGTCGTGGCGAGTGGAAAGCCATAAACTCATCGTGGTACGCCGGGTAACGGAACGGGATCTGGAACAAGAACTGGTCCGCGAAGCGCGCGTCGAACAGCCCGGTCGCCGGGTCGCTCGCCGCAGGGTTCGAACGGGGCTGGTAAGGCGGGTGCGCGGCCAACAACAGGAACGGGCTCGCGATCGACCCTGCAACGCGTTGATCACGTATCAAGCCGGATTGCGTTGCATCGACAATCGCGCCGCGGAGCTTCGCGCTGCATTGCTCAATCCCGTCCAGCAGCAGCAAATCCGGCGGAGGGGATTCCTTGCCCGTTTCGCCGTTCAGCCGCGCGAAGAATTCGCCGGGTGCCAGGTCCGGCGCCAGCGTTATCTGCCGCGCCCGCAGCCCCATCGATTCACCGAAATAGCCGGCGAGCGCCGATTTCGCCGTCCCAGCGACTCCTTCCAGCAGGCAATGGCCTCCCAGGATCAATGCAATCAGCAACTGCTCGAGTTCCCGCCCCTTGCCGACCACGCGGGATCGCAGGTCTTGCTGCAGTTGCTGATACGATTCGGCAAGCGATGTCAGCGCGCTGCGGGAAAATTGCGGGAAGTCGTCCATTGGCGTTGAGCGATCGTTGTTGGCATCCGGGAGAGGAACACAATCGAACCGGGCCGCGTCCCGCGGCAGCCGGTACTCGTAATCTTAATCTTAATCTTAATCTTAATTGTACTCGTGCTCGAATGGCGAATCATGAGCGAGTTGGTTGTCGATCACGAGACCGTCGATGATTGTGGGCTGTGGACCGCATGCCTTCCGGTGACTCGGCCGATCGAACGGACCGGTCGCGACTGGCAGAATCCTATCGAGTCCGAGTAGGAGTAGGAGTTGCGCGCGAAGCCCGAGACGCCGTGAACTGTCGCGGCCGGAAATGCCGGTTTTTAAATCATACGTCTCTTGGCGGCCGCCCGGTTGCGGCTGCCGCTGGCCCGATCGCGCTCGACGGTCGGCCTGTTTTGCCGCAAGGCCAGCAGCTTGCGTGAGAACCGCGAGTTGACGCCGCGTTCATCTTTGATCTCTGTGCCCTCGGTGGCCTCTGTGGTTCCCCCTACTTTCCGTCGCGCGGCAATTCAACCCCGGCCCCGATGCGAGGCAAGAGATGATCACCACAGACGACACCGAGCGGTACCCTGTTTTTACAAGCGTTCCTGTCGATTAGACTGTCGGCTGAATTTCTTAACCATGACAACCCCGCAGCATATTCACCGATGTGCACTCCGCCGCTTCGCACCGCCGTCTGGATGGTACTTGCCACCTGTTTCCTCTTCGGGAGCCCGGTTCAGGCCGACCATCGGCTTGTACTGCAAGGCAATAACCGGTTAGTGATTCTTGGCCGCAACGGTCAGGTCGAATGGGAGCGTGCATGGGGTCCGATCCACGATGTCTGGGTGCTCAGGAATGGCAACCTGATGGTACAGCAGGGCGCCAGCAAGGTCGTCGAGATCGACATCCGAACAAAAGAGGTCGTCTGGTCCTACGACTCGGGACAGCAGAACGGCAACGCGGGAAAACCGATCGAAGTCCATGCGTTTCAGCCGCTGGACCAAGGCCGGCTGATGATCGCCGAGTCCGGTGCGGGCCGGATTATTGAAGTCGATCGAGCCGGCAAATTGCTGAAGGAGATTCGGTTGCGCGTCGAGCATCCTCACCCGCACACCGACACTCGTCTGGCGCGAAAGCTGGCCAACGGCAACTACCTGGTTTGCCACGAGGGTGACGGTGCCGTTCGTGAATACAGCCCAGACAAGGCCGATCCGATCTGGGAATTCCGAGTTCCCCTGTTCGGCAAGCAGCCCAAGGACGGGCATGGTCCCGAATCGTTCGGCAATAAGTGTTTTGCGGCAGTTCGGCTCACGGGCGGCAATACGCTGATCGCGACGGGGAACGGACATTCGGTGATCGAGGTCACGCCAGGGAAGGAGATCGTCTGGAAGCTGGATCAGCACGAACTGCCCGGCATTACCCTGGCGTGGGTGACGACGCTGGAAGTACTGAACAATGGAAATTACGTCGTAGGGAACTGCCATGCCGGACCAGGGCAACCACTGCTGATCGAGGTCGACCCCAAAACCAAAACCGTGGTCTGGAAGCTGGACGCCTTCGATGCCTTTGGAAACTCGGTCTCGAACTCGCAACTGATCGATCTGGATCCGCCTTCCCGGCGTTAGAACCGTGCTTTGGAGGACGGACATCTTGTCCGTCCGAGAAGTTCCCGGGAGATTGTCGTTCGCGTGGCGATCTACGATACTTGAAAGGTGTGAATAGTCCCCAAGAGAAACCGTGCCACCGTTCCAGCTTGATTGCGACTTTGCTTTCCTTTTTGCTGCATGGCGCGGCGTTCCTGTTTCTGGTGGTTTTTGTGGGTGAGCCGCAGGCGGTTCCGCCGGAAGTCGATCGGCCGATCGGCATTGTGATTGCCGAACGTCGGGAGGCGCAGCCGACCCGATACTTGGACGGCGAATCGGCGAATCCCGCGTCGAGCGATCGGGAAGGAATATCGAAGAAGGCTGCCGGAGCCGACGGCGACGGATTCGATGCGGCCGCACTGGCGTCGATCGACGCCAGTGCGCCGTCCAAAGTGCCGGCCGCGCCGAAAGCCGCGTTCGGCGTCGAAATCGATTCGGCCACGAACCTACTGCGGTCTGGATCGACTGGAGGGCGAGCCGCGGGCCGCGGGCGTATCAGCAGCGAAGGGCCGGATCAGGAGGCACTGGAGGCCGAACGAGCACGATTGCGCGGTGATTCGCCGTCGTTTCCGCCCGCTCGCGTCGCTCTGTTTGGCGGCCCGGTCACCGTGGGCCGTTCGTTTGTATTCCTGATCGATCGCTCCAAGAGCATGACCGCCAACGGAATGAACGCGATCGACGTTGCACGGCAGGAACTTCGTTCTGCCCTCGCCCCGTTGACGCCGGAACATCGATTTCAGGTCATCGCCTACAATTTCAAGACCTTGTTTGTCGACGAACGAAGGATGCTGCCGGCGACCGAGGAACATAAACAGAAGGCCGATCGGTTCCTGGCAGAATTGGGAGGATTCGGCGCGACGCACCATGAAATGGCGCTGCAGACCGCAATCCAGCTCCAGCCGGACGTCATCTACCTGCTTACCGACGGAGGCGATCCCTACTTGAACGACGCACAACTGGCCCGCATTCGCCAGCGCACCGCGGGCCGAATCGTGATCCATTGCGTGCAGTTCGCGACCGATGCGCCCAAGGCATCGAGTCACTTCCTGGAGCAGCTAGCGGCACAGAACCAGGGAACGTACCAAGTCCAATCCGGATCCAACCCTTAACGCCCCGTTCCCGGTTCCCCCGTTCCCTACTTCCGCGTCGTATCGGGGCGGGTGGCGACCTGGGGTGTCGCTGTGGGGCGAGTTCTCGCGAGCTGCGAGGGGACGTTCAACGGCAGTTTCTTGAGATCCCGTCGGCGATCTTTTGCCAGAAACTCCCGTTCCACAAGTTCCGGATCGTATTGCGTCCAGGTCTCCCGCATCTGTCGTGCGTGGACGCGCCGCAATAAGTCATTCGCCTGCCCATCATGCCAGATCGAATCGAATCCGCCATCGACCCAGTTCCTGCGCGGAATCTGCTGCGGCGATTTCAGCATCCGAAAAGCTCGAACTTGATAGCGGCTTTCCCGAGGCGACCAGTCGTAGAAGATCAGCTGGTCAAAAACCGGCCGTCCCAACTCGTCGTGAAAATGGTTGATCTCGACCAGATCGACCTCTTCGACGGCGAGGTCCTCGATCGGGGAACTCCCACAGGTGCTCAGTAGTAACGCCCAGGTGCAGGCCGTATTACCCATTCGACTTCTCCCTGAACCGACAGCGCAGTTCGCAGCGAGCGCAAAAGGGCGATTCGCGTTATTCATTAATATCGATCGTTCCGCTGTTCGTCCCTCAGTTTTTCTGCGGCCGACAGGTTTTCGCAGCGGCGACAAGTTCGAGCGGCTCGCCGAACGCCGCAAGAAGTCCAGCGGTGCGGCCGCAGGTAAACGGGGGGTAAATAGCGAGTTCGCTCGAATGCGTCAAGGGATTTTGGGCCTGGGCGAAACGACGGGGCGCGTGGCATCCTGCGGGATCGAACGGCGCTTTCGCGCGGAGAATTCCCGCATTATGATGCACTTGCCATGCAATCCACTCCTCGCTATGCTCCTCCACCCTTGCCCCCAACGGTGGTTGATCGGTCGGAACCGGTGCGGATGCCTCGCATTCAGCGCTGGATGCTGGCGTTTGCCGGCAGCGGACTGATCCTCCTGCTGGTAACGGCCGCGGCGCTGCAACCTGATCCCGCCGGTTACGGTACACACCGGCGATTGGGACTTCCGCCGTGTACCATGGTGGCTTTGTACGGGATTCGTTGTCCGGCATGCGGCATGACGACTTCCTGGAGTTGCCTTATGCGGGGCGAATGGATGCGCGGTGTGCACGCCAATGCCGGTGGCTTCCTGATGGGATTACTGGCCGCGGCGGCGAGCCCCTGGCTGTTGGCCTCCGCGTTACGAGGGCGATGGTGGATCGGTTGTCCCAACGAATGGCTGGTCCTGGGAACAGGATTGCTGCTCATTGTGGTCACCTTGGGAGATTGGGTCGTACGCATTTACCGTTAGGTTCAAACGCTGGCTACAAGGAAGTACCATGCGACCTCACCGACTTGAGATGCTGTTTTTTCTGCTTCCGTTCATGGTGGCCAGCGCCGGCTGCGTCGGTGTCACCGCGCAACTGCTTTACGTCATCAAGGGCGATCCGCAGATTCCCGCCAACTATACCGGGCTGGAAGGCAAGAAGGTCGCCGTGGTCTGCGTCGCCAACAATGCTTCCAATTACGATCCCTACTCTGCGTCGACCCAGCTTGCCTACAACGTCACCAGCCTGCTGTCGAAGAAGGTAAAGAACATCAAGATTGTGCAGCCGCACAAAGTCAACAAATGGATTGACACCAACAACTGGAACCAGATCGACTTTCGCGACATTGGAAAAGGAGTCGAGGCCGACATGGTGATCGGCATCGATTTGATCGGGTTCCGACTGCACGAAGGTTCCACGCTTTACCAGGGAAAAGCAACCGCACAAGTGCGCGTGTTTGATATGAAAAAACAGGGAGACGTGGTCTACAAGTGCGAGATTGTCGACTTCACATTTCCCGCGAACGGTGGGAAACATATCACCGACACCAACGATCGGCAGTTCCAGGCGCGGTTTGTGCTGGAACTGGCCAATAACATCGGCCGGCACTTCTATCCGCACGCGGTGAAAGAGGACTTTGCGTACGACGCGACGATCCTCGAATAACGCGAAGTCCTGGATGCCAGCACGCCGACCGGTCGCTCATCGCACCGCGGATCGCTCGAACGGCGCTACGTCGACCGGAGTCATTCCGCCATGATAGATGGCCGTGGCGACGAGCGCATAATCACAACCACTGCGCTGCAATTGACGCAAGTCGGCCGCATCGCGCACGCCACCGCCGCTGGTAATCTGAGCGTCCGGAAACTGCTGACGCAGGGAAGCACAGATCTCCAGGGTTGGCGTGCCGGCGTTGCCCCCGACGCTGGCCAGATCGAGCACGATCCAGCGGCGAATACCAGCGCTGGCGATCGTCCTTACCAGCCCCCGCGGGTCCTGTGCCTCCCAATCGTCGGCGCCCAGGATCGGCTGGCCGTCTCGAAGATCAAGGCTGAACACAACCCGTTCCGGACTCAACCGCAACACAAGCTCTCGCAGTTCGCGTGCCGAACGGAGTGATTCCAGGCCGACGATGATCGATCGCAGGCGATGGCCGGACACCTCGAGCTCGCTCCATTGGACCGCGACGTCGAGCGAGGTCAGGCCGGCATCGAGCCAGACGTCGTATTGGGCCGCCAGCAGCTGGTCAATCTGTGGGCGATTCGCCGAGCGGCCCTGGATCGCATCCAGATCGGCGACATAAATCGATTGCCAGCCAAACTGCGACCGCAAGGCGGCCGCCAGATCGGCAGGGTCGCTGCCGTTGATCAGATGCGTCCGCAACGGCCGATAGCCGGCTCGTTCACCGCGGACCGCATGGACGACCTGACCGCCCAACAGGTCGATGACCGGTAAAATCCTCATGCTCGGTGCCTTCCCGTCGATGACAGTCTCGCGACCGTGCTCAAGATTGAGTTGGAACCGAGCGGGCGGGCGGTTCGTAGTCCCGGATCCGCTCGGAATGGCCAACCGGCATTCCGCGCAAGCTCGACAGAATTCTCAGAGCGGAAAATCGTCTTCCGAGGCCGACTGGCCGTAGATCGGCATATGCCGGTAGTAGACTTCCAGCACCATTGTGGCCATCGACGTGCAGTAGATCCGGCCTCCTCGATCCGCCCCGTGATCGCCGGCGTCCAGATACCAGCTTCCTTCGCGATGTCCCTGCTGGTTCTGCTCCGCGACCAGCCAGTCGCGCAATTCCTTATTCCATTTTTCCCATTCTTCGCCACCCCAATGCCGCATGACCTGCGTGGCGTAGTAGTTGTAATACATGTTTCCTTTGGAAGGTCCTGTCCGACTGAGATATTCGACGCCGCGCTGCAACGCCGGGCTGTCCTTTTTCCAGCCCAGGTACATGCGCGATAACAGGCCGACCGCCGTCGTCGCCTGACCGGCACCGGGTCCGGTATACCCGTACATCGCGCCGCTTTCCGCCTGCACGGAATCCAGGAATTTCGCGGCCCCGATGACGGTGGCCTGAGGGACGCGCAAATAGGCCATATGGCCGCTCTTGAGGGCCATCAGTTGCCAGCCTACCGCCGAGGTATCTCCGGGCTGCCGCGGTGCATAGCGCCAGCCGCCCCCCACGGGATCTTGCGCGTAGACAATATGATTGATTGCCATTTGCGCCGGTGCCATCAACTCCTTGTCGTGCGTCATCGCATAGGCCTCGGTCAGCACGATGGCGCAGATACCATGCGAATACATCGATCCGCCGTCCGCGAGATCCCCTCCGCCCTGGCGGTTGTTTTTCATGCTGGCCATCAGAAAATAGAGCCCGCGGCGCACCACTTCCTTGTAGTCGCCCTCCCGGTGCGTCTGCCCGGCGCCAAGAAAGGGAAGCAAGGCCAAACCGGTGGCCCCATTCCGCGCTGATTCCAGCTTTCCGTGATGGTCGCACTGACCCTGGCACTGACCGATGCGGTGATCAAAATTCCATCCACCATCCGGAAGCTGATGACGGGCCAGCCAACGTAGCGCCTTGGCCACCGCGTCCTGACTCTCTTTGGTTCCCCCGTTGGCCAACGCTAACGCGTTCCTCGCTTTGGCGGAACCCCGGCCGTCCAACCCCGTTCCCATCGTCACCCCAATTTGCTGGGTCAAAACATTGCGTGGGGCGAGCTGGTCTCCCAGGTCAGTAAATTCCACCGCCGCAGGCGCCGCGTCGGCGTCCACGGATGTGGAAACTTCCGGGGCGTCCAGAGGCACGTCGGAAGACAACGTCGAATTTGTATCGGGCACGATGTCCGAAACATCCATCGTTTTCAAAACGTCCTCGGTAAACGTCTCGATCTCCGCAGCCTCGTCGTAGGCCTTGGCGACGATTTCCGACTTCTTCATCACAACGGGTTCCAAGGTGCACAAGGCCAGAACGACCAGCGCTACTCCGTGGACGATGCCGCTGATCACCCAGCTGGGGACCGCATTAAACATCAGAAACTTGTAATTCGTCGAACCCTCTTCCACGCCGTCCTCACCGTCCGCATCATCGGCTGCGGCGGCTGCAGTGGCCGCGGCTGCTCCGCCTTTGGCATTGCCGGACGGCAGGTTCGAGGTAGCGGTGCCGCCCGCGCGGGGCGAACCAACGTTGTCCGAAGCGACGGCGTTCGCGGCACGGGGCGCAGCGGCGACAGGTTGCGTCAGGGGCTTCGCCGTGACGAATCGCTCGGACGCTGCTTTCTTCGGCCCAGACTCTTCGGGACCGGACTCGTTCGGTTCTTTGGCCATCGAAACGCTCCACTTGCTTACCGCTGCGGCCCAGAAAGATCCTAACCTGAACTTTAGCGGACTCCCAGCCGATGTACAAGCTTTTGTTCAAGCCAACCTGCAGCTATTTCGTCCCCCGACGCGATGAATATTCCCGGGGAGGCTGGTGCGAGGCCTCCGCAGGCAGCGTCGGATCTGCTAGAATCGTCCCGTGGAAAAAGACCCGTCAGGATCACTTTCCGGTTCCGGGTCCCCCCCGGGTATAGGGTAGACGGCGTCGGGTCCAGGTTCCCTTGGTATTGCGCGCTTGGTATTGCGCGCTTGGTATTGCGCGTTTGAAGGGAGAAGGTCGGGCATGGCAAAGAGCAAGAAAAAAGCCGAAGTCGTGTTTCTGGTTTGTGAAGAAACGGGCGATTACAACTACACCCTCAAACGCAAGCCGGGCGGCGAGAAGCTGAAGCTGAAGAAGTACTCGCAACGGTTGCGCAAACACACGCTGCACGTCGAGAAAAAGAAGTAGTTTCTCCTGGTCTTCCAGTCCGCACGCAAGGTCAGGATGGCATGGCGAAGCGCTGGCGATTTCGTGCCCACGATTCCGAGCTGATTGACCGCTTGCAGCGGGTTGCCCGTTTACCGCCCGTCGTCGCCCAGTTGCTTGTCGGTCGAGGCGTTGCGGCTGCTGCGGACGCCGAACGGTTCATGAATGTCAAGCTGACCGGATTGCGCGATCCCGAAGAGCTGCCAGGGCTGCCGGCCGCCGCGGATCGAATCCATCAGGCCATTCAGGATCGACGTCGGATTGTCATCTACGGCGACTATGACGCCGATGGCATGACGGGGACGGCGATCCTCCTGCGCTGCCTGCAATTACTGCATGCCAACGTCGGCTACCATATCCCCAATCGCATCGAGGACGGGTACGGGCTTAACGAGGACGCTCTGCGACAGATCGCGCAGCGTGGTCCGTCCGTCGTGGTGACCGTCGACTGCGGTGTCGCCAGTGTCGCGCTGGCCGATTTCGCTCGGGAAGCAGGCCTGGAACTGATCATCACCGATCACCATGAATTTGCCGATCGATTGCCGAATGCCGCCGCGATCGTCCATCCTCGGCTGCCGGGATCGAATTACCCGTTTGGAGGTCTCTGTGGAGCGGGCGTGGCGTTCAAACTGGCTTGGGCGCTTTGCCAGCGAGCGTGTCAGGCCAAACGGGTCTCCGAAGCGATGCGGGAATTCCTGATGATGGCCGTCGGCATCGTCGCCATCGGCACGGTCGCGGATGTTGTTCCGCTGGTCGATGAAAACAGAATCCTGGTGCGGCACGGACTGGAAAGCTTGCGTCTGCGACCGACGCTCGGATTGAAAGCGCTGATCGAATTGACCGGTCTCAGCGAGAAACCGCGGTTTGCCAGCGAGGATATCGGCTTTACGATCGGGCCGCATCTCAACGCGGCCGGCCGCCTGGGGCAGGCGCAACTTGGCGTGGAGTTGCTGACGACCGAATCCCCGGCTCGAGCCCAGGCCTTGGCGGAGTATATCCACGAACTGAATTCGAGCCGCGAAAGCCTGGAACGCAGCATCCAGCTGGCGGCCAACAAGCAGATCAAAGAGGACTTCGATGCGGATAACGATCCGGCGTTCGTGCTTGCCGGACGAGGCTGGCATCCCGGAGTCATCGGTATCGTCGCCGGCCGACTTGCCGAAAAACACCAACGGCCGGTCATCGTCCTGGCACTCGATCAACTTGGGATCAAACCGGCGACCGGATCGGGGCGCAGCGGCGGGGTCATAGACCTACACGCCGCACTCGGAGCTTGCTCCGAACACCTGCTCTCGCATGGTGGGCATGCCGCCGCCGCGGGGCTGAAGCTCGAAGAGTCGAAATTGCCTGCCTTCCGGGCGGCGTTCTGCGAACAGGTCTCCTGCATGATTTCGAGGGAGTCGCTCACACCGGAACTGGAGATCGACGCGGAAACCCCGCTGGCTCAGCTCTCCCTCCGGACCGTCGAACAGATCGAGCAATTGTCGCCATTCGGCGCGGGCAACCCGCGTCCGTTACTCTGCGCCACCGGACTGCAACTGGCGGAGCCTCCCAAGCGGATGGGAAACGGAGAACGTCATCTGACGTTGCGCGTCGTGCAAGAGCAGACGTCGCTTCGTGCCGTTGGTTTCGGACTTGCCGATTGGGTCGATGAACTGGTGCAACATGATGGACCGCTCGACCTCGCCTTCCGGCCGGTGATTAACACATTCCGCGGCCAGAGCCGCGTTGAATTGCACCTGGTCGATTGGCGTCCATCCAATAGAGCCACCTCAACGTGTGCCACGGGCAGTCCGCCGGGACCGGCCTCCCTTCGAGAATGACTTCGACCGGCGGACCGTCCCATCGACCACGACCACCTGCGACATGGAGTGGCATGGCTGTTGGCCTTCGGCCAAAAGAAACAGTCAGATCCCTTGCTGGCGAACTCCTGCCGCGACCATACAATCAGACTTTCAGCTGGAGATACGCCATGCGCAATTCGTTCAGAATCGCCGCCAGATAACGGCTCTCTTCCGTCGTGAGATTGCCTTTGGTTTTTTCCTCGAGCACTTCCAACGTATCGATGTAGTGCCGAGCGGCCGATTTGCGGACGGTTCGCTTCTGCTGCAACGGATCGGGGATCTGGCCCATCTCCACCATTGCTTGACTGGCCAGCATCATGAAGAGCGAACCGATCGAGGCGGGTGGAAGTTGTGGTTCGGGTGGGGACGCGGAACCGGTGGAACCGCCCGTCGGGGCAGTGGTCTTGCGGTCCTCCGCTGCCGCAGGGTTCGATTGCCCAGAACCTGGGGCGGCCGGCTCGGCAGCAGCGTCGCGAGCGGCTTCGTCAGCCGGAGTGGCCTCGCCCGCCTCGCCCATCCGGACTTGGGGGCCACGGCGTTTTTCCAATTCCGCCTTTTCGCTCTCAACGCGGGTCTTCCAATCCTCGTCAATCACCAGTTTTGATTTGGCAGCTTTGCCTTCGGCGTTCATGTCCAACCTCACTGCAACCCGGCTGGGGTCACGATGCGGAAACTTCACTGTTCCTTTCCGAGCGAAACGAACGCCGCTCGATCGCCGCCTGAATCAGTCCGGAGAACAAGGGGTGGGCGGCCGTCGGCTTCGACTTGAACTCGGGGTGGTATTGCACCGCCAGGAACCAGGGATGGTCGGGCAGTTCGATGATCTCCGCGAGCGAACCGTCCGGACTGGTACCGGTCACCACCATGTTGTGCGCGGCGAACTGCTGGCGATAGACATTATTGAACTCGTAGCGATGCCGATGCCGCTCTTCAATAATCGGCTTCTGGTAGCATTCGCGAGCCACGCCGTCCGGGGCAAGGTGTGCGGTTTGGGCCCCCAATCGCATCGTCCCGCCTTTGTCGGTGATGTTCTTTTGCTCGTCCAACAAGCAGATTACCGGGCGCAGGGTGTCTTTGTTGAATTCCGTCGAATGGGCTCCTTCCAGGCCGATCACGTGGCGCGCGAATTCAATCACGGCGCACTGCATTCCCAGGCAGATACCGAAAAAAGGGATCCGCCGCTCCCGGGCATATCGGATCGCTTCGATCTTGCCTTCAATTCCTCGTTCACCGAATCCGCCGGGAACCAGGATCCCATCGTACCCGCTCAACAGCCGTTCCGGCCCTTCCCGTTCAATACTCTCGCTTTGGATGCGCCCGATCCGCACCTGCGCATTGTGGTGAATCCCCGCGTGATCAAGGGCCTCGTAGATGGACTTATAGGCATCTTTGTGTTCGGCATATTTTCCGACGACGGCGATGCTGATTTCGTGCTTGGGATTGCGCAGGCAGTGAAGCAGATTGCGCCAATCGTCCAACTCAAGCAAGTCCGAGTTCAGTCCGAGCCGTTTGATGATCAGCGCGTCCAGCCCATTATCGACCAGACTCAACGGCACTTCGTAGATCGAAAACTCTTTGTCTTTTTCCTCGATCACCGCCTCGATCGGAATATTGCAGAACAACCCGATTTTCTGCCGGTCCTCGTGGCTGATCGATCGTTCCGTGCGACAGATCAGGATGTCGGGCTGAATACCAATTTCGCGCAGCTGCCCGACGGAGTGCTGGGTCGGTTTGGTTTTCAATTCCCCGGCGGCTTTCAAGTACGGTACGAGCGTCAAGTGAATGTAAAGGCAGTTTTCCTTGCCCACATCGAGTGCGAACTGACGGATCGCTTCGAGAAACGGTTGACTCTCGATGTCGCCGACGGTTCCACCAATCTCGGTGATAACGACATCGGTTTCCTGGTCCGCCAGTTTACTGATCACCCCTTTGATCTCGTTGGTGATATGAGGAATCACCTGGACGGTCTTGCCGAGGAATTCGCCGCGGCGCTCTTTCTCGATTACCGACAGATATATTTGCCCCGTCGTGTAATTGGAATGGCGCGAGAGCGGGCTGTGGGTAAACCGTTCGTAATGGCCGAGGTCCAGGTCGGTTTCACTGCCGTCGTCCAGCACGTACACTTCACCGTGCTGATAGGGACTCATCGTCCCCGGATCGACGTTGATGTAGGGGTCGAGTTTCTGGAGTTTGACCCGCAGTCCACGCCGTTCCAGCAGCATGCCGATCGATGCGCTGGTCAGGCCTTTTCCGAGGGAACTGACAACGCCGCCGGTGACAAAAATGTGCTTGGTCATCGATTCCTTTCATGCGTCCGCTTCATACGGAGTTCTGGATTCCCACGGCAAGAACCTGGCCTCGATTTTACTCGCCACGCATCCGCCTGACAAAGGCCCCATAGTCGTTTGGCGTATCGATGCCGCGCATCGCTTTGGCGACAATTCCGACGTCAATCGCGTATCCGGCCGAGAGAACGCGGAGTTGCTCCAGGGATTCGAGCTGCTCCAGGTCGGAACGGGGCAGCGAAGCGATGCGCAACAGGAAATCGCGGCGATAGGCGTAGAGGCCTATATGCTGCAGGAAATGAGGCGGATCGTCCAGGAGCAGTTCTTCGTTCCAGGCTCGCGGGTGCGGGATCGGACTGCGACTGAAATAAAGAGCCCGCCCGCTGCTGTTCAAGACCACTTTGACGCAGGCCGGATCGTGCCATCGTTCCAACTCGCGGATCGGAGTCGCCAGGGTCGCCATCACAGCGTCCGGGGAATCGATCAGTCGGCGGACGACCAGATCGATGGCATCCGCCTCGATTTCCGGCTCGTCCCCCTGAACATTGACGAAAATTTCGAAATCGGGCCGCGCCGCCGCGACCTCGGCGACGCGATCGGTCCCGCTGGCACATTCGGGACTGGTCATCACCACCTGCCCGCGAAAGCTCTGCACTTCCCTGGCGATTTCCTCGTGATCGGCCGCGACCACCACGCCCGCCGGCAATCGGGCCCGGGAGGCCGACTCGTACGTGTGCTGAATGACGGTTTTTCCGGTTTCGCGGAGCAAGAGTTTGCGCGGCAATCGGGTCGATGCCAGCCGGGCGGGAATGACGATAAGAATTCGAGAAAGTGCCATGGCGAATTTGTATCAGAAATGTCGAGTTTCTGGTACGATCAGTCGATCCGGTGCGGAGGCAAATCTGCGAGCATCTCAGGCAGCAATACGACCATGTGTGGAATCGTTGGCTACGTCGGTTTTCGCTCGGCCGTGGAATTCCTTGTGCCCGGACTCAAACGCATGGAATATCGCGGCTACGACAGCGCCGGGGTTGCGACGCTGACCGGCTGGGGGGATTTCAGTCTTGCGAAGACGGTGGGACGCATCGACCGGCTTCAGGAACGCGTGATCCAGGAATCGGTCACCGGAACGATCGGGATCGGCCATACCCGCTGGGCGACCCATGGACCGCCCACGGAGTCGAACGCCCATCCCCATATCGGCGGAAACAACCTTGTGCTGCTGGCCCACAACGGCGTGATTGAGAATTACCAGTTCTGGAAGGAAAGGTTGGCGAGCGAAGGTTTCGATTTCCAATCGGCGACCGATACCGAGGTGATCGCCCACTTGATCGCCCGCCAATGGCACCGACGCGCGGACATCGATACCAGCGTCGACCCCCACGCGCGCGCCTTGGCGGCCGTGCAAAGCGCGATCGCGAAACTGCGTGGCACCTACGGGCTGGTGGTGATGTTCACTGAACTCCCCGATCTGATCATCGTCGCCCGATTGGGCAGCCCGATCGTGATCGGCGTCGGCGACGGCGAACACTTTGTCGCCAGCGATCCGTCGCCGCTGGTCGGACATGCCAGCAAGATCGTCTACCTTTCCGACCACCAGATCGCGTTGGTCACCGCGGAAAATCTCCGCATCTTGCACCGCGACTACGGTGCGATCGAGCCCAGCGTCTCCGCGCTGGAAATCGATTCGAACGACGTCGAACTGAGCGGCTATCCGCACTACATGCTCAAAGAGATCTTCGAGCAGCCGGAATCGCTGGAAAACGCCATGCGCGGCCGGTTGTGCGAGGACAACGCCACCGCGGTATTCGGCGGACTGAATCTCTCGCCGCAGCAACTGCGACACATCAATCGGATCATCCTCACCGCCTGCGGAACAAGTTTTCACGCCGGGCTGGTCGCCGAGTATTTGATCGAGGAATTCGCACGGATCCCGGTCGAAGTCGAATACGCCAGCGAGCTGCGCTATCGCAATCCGCCGGTGAACCAGGGCACCTTGTTGTTCGCGATCTCCCAAAGCGGCGAAACGGCCGATACGCTGGCCGCCTTGCGGGAGATGAAACGCAAGGGGCACCCGACACTGGGAATCTGTAACGTGGTCGGAAGTACGCTGGCCCAGGAGGCCGACGGCGGCGTGTTCCTGCACGCGGGACCGGAAATTGGTGTTGCCTCCACCAAGGCGTATACCTCCCAGTGCATCACGCTTTCGATGCTGGCACTCTACTTCGGACGCCTGCACCATATCGGTTACGACTCCGGACGCCGAATCATCGACGCGATGCACCAGTTGCCGGACGCAGTGCGAACCGCTTTGAAAACCAACGACGAAGCGCGGCGAATCGCCGGAAAATACTGCCACGCGGAGAACCTCCTGTACCTGGGCCGCCAATACAATTACCCGACCGCCCTGGAAGGCGCTCTGAAGCTGAAGGAAATCAGCTATATTCACGCCGAGGGCTATCCTGCGGCGGAAATGAAACATGGACCGATTGCACTGGTCGATGCATCCACGCCAAGCGTCTTCATCATGCCCCAGGGATCGGTGTACGACAAAGTGATGTCGAACCTTGAGGAAATCAAGGCGCGCGGCGGACCGGTCATCGCGGTCGTCGCGGAGGGTGACAAGCGGGTTCGTAACCTGGCCGACGACGTCATCTACATTCCCCACGTCGACGATTTCCTGCAACCGATTGTCAGCATCGTGCCGTTGCAGTTACTGGCCTACCATATCGCCGTGCTTCGCGGCTGCGATGTCGACAAGCCGCGCAATCTCGCCAAGAGTGTGACGGTGGAATAGCCAGCGGCGGCTTCTATCGTTCCCGATAGTAGCTGGCCCCCAGAGATTCGCGCGGGACTTTGATCAGCGTCGGGGTCATGTCGAAGAGAATACCGCTTTCCCGGTGGGGCTCGTAGGAAATCGCTCCCTGTCCGGGACTTCCTTTCGGGACCCCTTTGTAGCGATCGATCACCTTCTGGATCGCGGGTTGATACACGAACGATCCGTTCGGCTGCTGCGTGCCGTCACTGTCAAATGAACCGATGGTCACAAAGCTCTCGTACCGATCGTGGAACTCGTAGGCTTCCACCCCTTTGGCCCGCAACGACGCCGCCAGTTTGTGCGCGTCCGTGGCGGCCTTTTCGAGCATCGAAAGGCCTTTTTTCTTGTCGAGTTCCTCGTTGTCGCGGAAGAACATCGTGGAATTGCCGCTGAAGGTCGCGACGCGCACGGTGTAGTGCCCCTTGTTCTTCAACAAGCTGAACTCGGCATCGCGGTTCATCTGTTTCACCAGGGGATCGATACCGGTCGTGCGAAAATACTCCGGCGGCAGCAGCGGGTTACTCGTGGCGAAAGCCGCACCCATCGGCCCGCGGGTTTTCGATTCCTCCCTGGCGCTGTAGATCTTCCAGAGATTGCGGTAGCCGCTGAATCGCTGCGTGGTCGCCTGATTCTTCTCCAGGTCGAGGCATTTGGGCTTGGCATGCTTGACCGTCTGAAGCGCCTTTTCCAGTCCGGGATCGTCCACCGACGTGAAATTCCCGACCATCACCGCGATTTCGTCGAATTTCACCGCGCTGGCGTACTTCATTTTGACTTTCTGACGATGCTTGTTGATCCCATCCACCGTGTCGGTGAAGTCGAAGTGGTGCTTGTGCATGTACGCCGGAAGCTTGAAATCCCGCCGCAATTCGATCACCAGTTCATGCGCCTGCGACTCGGCGTCCTCGCCCGCAAACGTCGAGGCGATAATCAGCCACGGTCCATGCTTCTCCGTCAATACAAACGATTTATTGGGATCGGCGTCGACCCTCTTGAATGGAACAAGATTCGACAGCGGAGACTGGGCCGGCAACTGCCGCGAAATCATGGCGACAGCGCAAACCGTCACGCTGCAACAGACCCAACGGCGAATTTGGATGATCGACATGCAAGAGTCCCTCCAAGCGCGAAGCGCAGAGACCGGCCCGTCGACGACGGCCCGCCTGCTCGAATCCGGCAAAAGCGGCCGGACAGTAGCAAATCCTGCCGAACGAATCCAGAGCGATTGGCACACGAAAGTCTGCGTGTCAGGGCGACGGTTTCGCCGGCGGTACGGCCGTTGACCCTGCCTGCTCTTCAAACACGACCTTGCGCGCGACTCGCACCACTGCCGACATGTCCTGCGGACGCTGGTTGGGACGCGGATCGATGCACCGCATGATCAGCTCCCCCAGCTTCTTTTCGAGGTTCGGAAAAACTTCAAAGATATTCACTGGCGGATGCGTATCGTGAGCCAGTGCCACCTTTCCGGTCGTCTCGGAACTCGGCCATGGCAGTTCAAACGCGCAGATCTGGTACGCGGATACGCCAAACGAAAAGATATCCAAGCGCTGGTCGGTCGGCCTGCGACGCACCACCTCGGGAGACATGTACTGCGGCGTACCGGTACGGTTTCCTGCCTGCATGAACTCCTTGATCGCCGGGACGGTCAACCCGAAGTCGATCATCTTCAGCAGATCCGTTTCCGGATCGAAGATAAAATTGCGAGGGCAGACGTCGCGATGGATAAACCCGGCTTTATGCACCGCCTCGATGGCCTCGGCCATCTGGCAAACCAGCTTTGTCCGTCGGGCCTTGATAATCGGATCCCGATTCAAAATCAACAGGTGGAGGTTGGTGCCTTTCAAGAATTCCATCACCAGGTACGGCTGACCAGTTGTCGTCGTGCCATACTCGAAGGTGTCGACCACCAGCGGGTGCTTGATGGAGCTCGCGATTTCACCTTCCGACGGTTTCTTCAGGCCTTTGAAGCGAGCCTCGAACTGGAGGGTCTTTTCGCGGTCGAGCAGCTTCAGGCCGACGACCTTGCCCGACTCAATGTCCCGCGCGACGAAGAACTGTGACATCGTTCCGGTGATCGCCTCGCGCAACAGCTCGAAACGCTTGGAAACATCCAGTTCCTTGGTCTGAAAGATCGCTTGCAGTCGATTGAGGAGACCCATGACGAGTGATCTGTCGGCGGCTGGACCGGTTTAGGCCGGAAATGGGTTGTTGCCAGTCAGAGGCTCATTTTCCGCAGTAATCGATGGCCCTGGCAATTTCGCTCTTCAGTTTATCTCGAGTCACAATGCGATCGATGTAACCATGTTCGAGCAGGAATTCACTGGTCTGAAATCCCTTTGGCAGCTCCAACCGGATGGTTGCCATGATCGTGCGCGGTCCAGCAAAACCGATCAAAGCCCGCGGTTCCGCGAAGATCAAGTCGCCCAGGGAAGCAAAGCTGGCGGCGACGCCTCCCATCGTGGGATTGGTAAGCACCGAGATAAACAGACCGCCCGCCTGGTCGTAACGGGCGAGTGCCGCGGAGACCTTGGCCATCTGCATCAGCGAGAGAATTCCTTCGTGCATCCGGGCGCCTCCGCCCGAACCGCTTACGATAATCAACGGCAGCCTCTGCTCCGTCGCACGCTCCACCAACCGGGCCAGCCTTTCGCCGACAACCGATCCCATACTGCCCATGATGAAGGCCGAATCGGTAACGCCGAACGCGACCCGTCGTGCCCGGATCATACCCGTGCCGGTGACCGCCGCTTCGGAAAGTCCCGTCCGCTTCTGCTCGGCCGTCAACCGTTCCGAGTAAGGTTTGTTGTCGTGAAAGTTCAACGGGTCGGTTGGAAGTACATCCTTGTCCCACTCCTCGAATGTGCCCGTGTCGAGGACCTGATTGATCCGTTCTTTCGCGGTGACGTAAAAATGGTAGCCGCACTTGGGGCAGAGATTGAAGAACTTCTCCGCTTCGCTGCGGAAAATCGTCTCTTTGCAACCGGTACAGCGCAGCCAAAGGCCGTGGGGAACGCCGCGTTTCGGCTGCCGCGCCGTGCCTCGTTTTTCGTCGATCGATGCCATGGTGCTCCCAACTATACTCGAATCCCCTCGAGACGTAAACGTTTTTTGGCGTCGGCACCGGACCGGCAGCGGGCGCTTCACCCGCCCGTAGCTAACGGATCGATGCCACCTGCTCGGGTTCGAGTTCCACCAGATCCCAACAGCCGCAACGGCACTCCGCCTTCCAGATATCGCCCACAGGCACATTTCGCAACCAGGCGATCGCGACACTCGCCAGCGGTTCCGGACATACGACGGCAATCGCTTCCCGAGTGTGCCGTTTTACCAGTTTGCGAAACACCAATTCCACCCGGCTTTGCACTTGAGCCAGTGTCTCACCTTCGGGCGGACAGATGCTCGCGGGATTCTCCTGCCATTGACGGTAGACCTTGGGTTGACGCTGCCGTACCTCCTCCACCTGTCGACCATGCCATAACCCATGGTCCAGGTTGGCCAGCTTCGACAACTCCTTCACCTTGATCTGCAGTTCTTTGGCGATAATCTGGGCCGTCTGTTTGGCCGACTGGCACGGCGATGCGTAAACCGATTCCAAGGGAAGCGAGGCCAGTTCCTGCGCAGCGCGGCCAGCTTGCCCCATACCCGTGTCATTCAGCGGCAGGTCCAAAGTCCCAGTGATGCGTCCCTGGTCGTCGAAATCGGTCGCGCCGGGGCGAATCATCGCTATTCGAATCATAGTTCAGTTGAACTCCGAAATACCGCGAAAGCCCGCGGAGGCTGTCGCCTCGAGATCCCGGATCGACGTCCGGTAGTCCGCACTGTGAAAAATAGCGGACCCGACCACATGCAGTCGGGCACCTGCACGAGCACAATCGGCGATTGTCCGCATGTTTACGCCCCCGTCGACCTCCAGGATGGTCGAAGCGGGAACACGGCCGCGCAGGATCCGCAATTTGTCCAACGCCACCGATTGAAACGGTTGGCCGCCAAAACCGGCCGGTACGCTCATGACCAGCACCAGATCAAACTCCCCAAGATCGCTCCCCAATCGGTCCAGCGAGGTGGCGGGGTTCAACGCCAATCCCGCCGCCAAACCGGCCGCGTGAATCCGCTGCGCCGCCGCTCTCGGATCCTCGATTGCCTCACAATGCACAGTCAAACTGTCGGCGCCTGCCGCGGCAAACTGAGAGATGTACGATTCAGGATTTACCATCATCAGGTGGACATCGAGCGGCAGTCTCGTGAGCCGGCGAATCGCTTCGACAATCGTCAGGCCATAAGTGAAATTCGGGACGAAAACCCCGTCCATCACGTCCAAGTGCAAACCGACAACCCCCGCCTCTTCCAGCCTGCGGACTTCCCGTTCCAGATTCCCGAAGTCGCAAAGCAGCAGCGACGGCAGAACCCGAGGTTCGGGATTCAATAATGTTGCAAACAACTCGCGACCCATGCAGCAAGCGCTCGTTCCCGCGCCCAATGTAAACTCGACAACGTCGCGATGGGTTGGGGATCAATTTCTGCCACCAGAATCGAAGGGATACTCTTCCCTTCATCGCCTGACCTGGAAGGGTCAACCAGCATCGGTCGAATTCGATGCCCATTGTATCAGCCCGCCCCGTCGACGTCAGCACCGTCCAGAATTGGCGGATATGTTTGCGTAACCTGCTGGTATGGAACAGCTTGTGCTGTGTTGTCGCGTGACGTAACGCGCCGATCAGGAGCGTTCCAGATCCTGGCTCCGCGGTAAATCGTCCAGCGAACACAGCCCAAATAGATCCAGAAATCGCTCTGTGGTCCGGTAAAGTAGGATCTGCCGATCGATTTCCGAGCGCTCGACGCGCAGCAGATCTCGACGGACCAACTGAGCCAGCACCGCTCCCGACGGCTGCCCGCGCAGCCGATCGACCTCTTGCCGGCTGACCGGCTGACCATACGCCACGATCGCCAGTACGTCGATCGCCGATTGCGCGAGTCTGGCTTCGCGAACTCGGCCAAGGAAAACATCCGCGAACGAAGAGTACTCCGAACGCAATGCCATACGAAATCCGGCAACGGTCGATTCGACCCGGTACGGCGCCTGGTTGCGATCGTATTGCTCGTTGAGCTGCCCGATCCACTCCTCCACATCATTTGCCGATACACCGCGCATCAAGGATGCAATCTGGGCGCTCGACATGGCCCGGTCTTCCGGATGCCCGACGAAGAGCATTGCCTCCAGAATCGCAATCGGCTCGAGGTCGTCGGGCGCCTGCCCGTGGTACGCCGGCAAACTCACGGCGGGCTCCGCCGCTAACTCGCCGACCGAACGCCCTAAGACATCGGTCGGCTCCGGGACGGGCCGGTACGGGTCGTTGCCTTCTCCCAACAGCGCGGCATAGGTTTCACTGAGTTCCGTCAGGGACAGCCCCAGTTCCGAGACCGGTTCATCCATCCTCAACTCCTCGTCAGTCGCAACACTCCCAATCAGGATGCATTTGCCGGTGTCGTCGAAAGGAGGCGTTTTCCGCTTCGCGACAAGCCGGCTGCCTGAAAGGCAGCATCCAACGCCTTGGCAATATGCTGAACCATCGCATCGCGCGCCGGACCCTTGCTGAGTCCCTGAAATGCCGAGGTTCCCACGTGCACGGCGATCGGGCCCGAATACTCCATGTCGACCAAGTGATTCAAAATCGCAGCTGTGTCGACGACCCCTCCATCGCCTGGCACGAGCCGCTGGGATTCGTCGATCGTCGCCGGGTCGAATTCAGCCGGCAAATCGGCCAGCCGCACCCCGGTGATTTCGTTGGTCCGCAGCTGCTGGATGAAATCGAGAGTTCCACCTCCGACATACCAGTTCCAGGTATCAAGGACGATCCCGATGTTCGGAGCGCCCGTGGTTTTGATCAACATCATCAGCTGATCGGCTTGGTAGATAAACTGGAAGGCCCGTTCGGCCCGATGGCAGGCTGCCGCCAGGAACCCGACCCCCAACTGCATACCGTGCCCGGCCGCCAATTCAGCGAGTTCCCGGAGCTTCTTGCGATGAAATTCGAAGTTCTGGTGGTAAGGAAGTTCGTCGCTGGCCGGCAATATTGTGGTGTAACACCGCGAAGCACCCATGGCCGCACCGATGCGAAAACGCTCCTCCAGTTCTTGTCGATCGTGCGGAGAATCCGCGTCGTGGGGATCGTTTTGGCATGGGACTTCGAAACTCGATACGGTAAGTTTGGCACTTTCCAGAAACCGCCGAGCTTGCTCGAACCCCTGCGACTGGACCCGTTTTCGCAGGTCATCGATCTCGATATCAAGTCCCTTGAAACCGTGGGTCAGAGCCAGTTCGATCAACTCGCTCTGTCGACCAGAGATCCCTAGAATCGATGCATTCAAAATCCGCTGCATAATCCCCCACCCCGCTCCTTGTGTCAGGTTTTAAAACAATCCCGGTCCGAGCAACGTTGGAAACAGGCCGTACCGTTGAACGTGCCCAGGTCAGAACCTCAATCAACTGCCCAGCGTTTGGGCTCGGCCCGCGACGTATTATTGTCAGACCTCGCGTGATTTCCTAGGGGTAAAATCGGGACAACCTCGCTATGCAACTGGAACTTTGGAAGATCGTAATTCTCGCAGTCGTGCAAGGGGTTACGGAGTTTCTACCGGTGAGTTCCAGCGGACACTTGGTGATCCTGGCGGCGCTGCTCAGCGGCGGTGACCCCGAGCAACTGGATGTCGCCGATGTGAATATCGTCCTGCATCTGGGCACGCTCGGTTCGGTGCTGATTTTCTACCGCGGTCGTCTCCGCGAGCTGCTCGCTGGTGACTGGCGGACGACCGGAATGGTCCTGCTGGCGAGTTTACCCGCTGCATGCGTTGGGATTCCGATCGTGATGTTTGCAAAAGAATGGTTGTCCAGCCCCTTGTTGGCGGGGTGTATGTTGACGGTGACCGCCACCGTGTTGGCGCTGGCGTCGCGGACTCGGCCTGGCGATCAGGACTACCGGCAGATTACCTGGGGCAAGTCCCTGCTGATCGGAGTGGCCCAGGCATGTGCCGTCCTGCCCGGCCTTTCACGGAGCGGCACGACGATCTCGACCGGAATTTACCTCGGCCTGCGTCCCCAGGCCGCGGCGACGTTTTCGTTTATGATGGCAATCGTCGCCATCGGCGGAGCTGGGCTGATCGAAGGGATCTCCTTGTTTCGACACGGTTTTCACACGCCCTGGCAAAACCTGCTCTATGGGGCGCTGATCTCGTTCGCGGTAGGACTGGGCGCGTTGTCGGTCCTGATGCGACTTCTTGAGAAGGGCCGATTCCTGATCTTCGCCGCCTGGTGCCTGTGCTCGGGGTTAACGATCGTTTTCTGGCAGTTGCGGTAGGCGGCGCGGCAGTCGCCACGTGTCGGCCAGGGGATCGACGCGGATTCCAGGCCATCCCGGGCCAATCCCAGGCCGGATCAGCTGGCCGAGCGAGCCCGAATTGCGTAGAATACGGACGTCGGCGTTTTCCTGGTCTCGACGGGTTCCTGGACGCGTTCCTGAACGTGTTCCCAGAATACTTGTCGCGGGAGGATTCGCCGGGGGAGAAAACCGGGGGCGAATAATGGTTTCGACCGGACAGCTTGAAGTGTGAGTGGCGAGTCGTGGTTGGTCAGACGGCCACGCAAAAATCTGACCACAATTTGAATGCTGAGGGTAACCTCGCTCTTGCTGCCTAATTAAACGGTAGCATCCGGCTGCGGGACTTCACCGGAGAGTCCCAAAAGTCGGTCGCCAATTCCGGTTCGCGGGCAATCACGTCGGGAACGTTGCACGCTAAAAAAAGTACCTGACTAGTCGGACCGGTATCCTGTCGGTGGGGGCCCGGTGCGGCGAAATACAAAGTACCGACTACACCCGTAGAAGCTCACACGGAAATGCCTCGGGACGCGGGTTCGATCCCCGCCGCCTCCATAAACTTGGTCACCGCAAGGTGGCTCGAAGCAAACTGACCCGCTGGCTCATCCCAGCGGGTCTTTGCGTTTCTACCCGGAAATTCGGGGCTTTTGCGAGACGCCAAACTTTGCTCGTGTCCAAACCACGGGACGCGCCTGCCCCCCATCGCCACCCCAAAAGGCTCAAATCGGGGGCAAAGGCTCAAAACCACGGGACGACCCCCAAACACGTCCCGTGCTCAAAAACCCTGTAAAACGCGGCACTTCCGTGATTCGTAACGTCGCGAGGTTTTTGCGAACAACGCCAGTGGCAGTGACATAAAAAACCTGCCCATCACGTCCCGAGGTCCAGCTTGCCGGATGCGATGGTTCGTTTGCAGCCAACTTCAAAATTCTCCGGCTGCGGTCAAAAGATCGGCTTGATAGAATCTGCCGACAAGCCCAAACACAGTCGCATCATGGAGACGGCACCAAAGTTCAAAACAGCACGATAGAGAGACGCCTATGCCAGTCCCGGATTTCCAGACAATCTGCCGTTAAAAAAAAGAGCCCGTGTCTAATGCATTTAGAAGTGCGTTGTTGGGGACCGCGGGTTCCATGGAGCTGGAGTCGGATTCTGTTTCAACGCCATCAGCCAAGACCTGACCTGACCTAACAATGGACTTCGGCTCTCTATTCCCGGTTCACAAATTGGCAAACGTCGCATTAGGGAAAGGTCCGCTTTCCGATAAGCATCCAGCCGATCGGTGTGTACCGCACAAACACGACGTATGTCGCCATGCAAAAAAGCCACGTAACGAGGATTACCAAAACCAACTTTCCCAAAACCGGTATCGCAATCGGAATCAAAAGAGTCTGCAAAAAGAGAATGATCGGCAAGTGAATCAAATACACCCAATAGGATGAATCGGCGCAGAACTTGAGCCAAGCATTCGATCGAGCCAGAAACCGCTGACCAATCAACAACGCCGAAAGCGTCAACAGAGCAGAAAGGTACGAGGCCAGCACCGCTTCAAACAAAGTTGGCGTCACATTCCGTGATTCGGCGGCCTCTTTAATCAACTCGACGTCTAGCACGGGCAGCAAGTAGTAATGGGGCACGAACAAGAAGACGCTTGCCGAGACCAGAAGCCAACGCCACGGTTGCAGACGATCCAACAACTCCTCACGGCCGAACAACTGCCAACCAGCCCAATAGAACAAGCCGTAAAAAGCAAATGGCCACCAAGTTGGAATAAAAGACTCGGGTGCCGCAATGGGAAGTCCGCCGCCCAACACCCCAGGAACCAAAGCCAGCGGTAAAAGAGCGAGCAACCAATTCCGTTCAAACAGCCAATCGAATTTCAACAGTTGGCAACGGCTGCAAACCGCTGCGATCAAGGAAAACATCAGCAGATAGTACAAAAACCACAAATGCATCGTGGTGTAGGGTGTTGATGATTTTGCAGCTTCAGGATCCTTGCCCGCTGCGACAATGAACCCCAACAATCCTTGAGGTTCCTTTACGTAAGCAAAAGCAAAAACGAAAACGATCGCCATCGCCACCACCAACAACGGCCAGAATAAGACGAATGGTAAAGCGATTCGAATCACGCGATTCCACAGAAACGGCTTGAGCCCTTTGCGCTGGATCATCAGCTTAGCAAAATAGCCCGACAGCAAAAAAAACAGTCCCATTCGAAACAGGTGGATGTACCATATCGAAGCATCAACTGCCACGCTTCCCCCAGGATTGGTAGCGATCCAGACCGACCGAGCTGGTTCGGCGTAGGCCAACGCACTATGCAGGTACAGTCCCAGCATCATCGCCAACGCCCGAAGGTTATCGAGATAGTGAATCCGCGACGAAGCGCCGGACGCAGCGGCCATCAAACGAGATCCTTTCGACGAATCTGAAACATAAACGTAAGTCCCAGCGCGGCCAGAATTACGATGGCTTCGATGGCAATGATCTGCAAGACAACAGGCGGCCACGAAAGAACTTCGCTTTTGTTCAGTTTCGAAATTACCGGATGCTCGTACAGCATCTTGAGGAAGAAATTCAAGGTTACGTTGCCCAATACAAGCACGACAATCGTCCAACCTACCGATTCCGTTACCACCGCAGTGAACAACTGCAAACAGAATCCCCCCAGCATAAAAAGGAACAACAGAACGAGAAATGGTAATATGCCTGGTTTGGCTTCCGGCGCGACGAAAGTGATGATCGTCAAACTCGCCAGCATTCCGAACCACGGAATCAAGAATGCGACAAGCACGACTGAGATCTTGGCGAGCGAGTAATCAAGTAAGCTGATCGGCAGACTCATGATGAATGTCCGCGTCATATCAATCGACTCGCCCAGCAGTAACGCGCCGATCAAGTGAATTCCGGCGGCAATCGTCACCGTAATCATCAAAATGAAACCGATGAAACCCGCCGACTCACCTGGCAGGCAAGTGACCATCACGCTCAACAGCCCACCCACCAAGTAGCCAAACATCGGCCAACGGCTAAGGAACAAGTCCTTTAAAAACAGTATCTGGATAGCCTGTGTGTTCATTGTTGCTTTTCCTCTCGACCGCGTGAAACGGCGGCTATAAAAATCTCTTCAAGTGTCATAGCCTCGGACGACTCCAAGGTCGCGCCCGACGATTGCAGTTGATCTTCAACCCCGGTCTCGTACCGATCCAATGTCATCACTCGCAAATTGCCGAAGGTTGACTCAGGGCGCAATCCATCAATCGCAGGAGCTTGCCAATTCTGTGGAGCTTGCAATTTGAATCGACGCCAGCGATCGAGAAACTCATCGCGGTTGTTGCTGGCAATCACTCTTCCGCGATCAATAAACGTGATTGTGTCGCTGATCTGTTCGACATCCTGCGTATTGTGCGACGAATACAAAATTGTTCGCGTTTCGTCATTGACGATTTGCATCAGCTCCGCGAGAACTTCTTGCTTTGCCACTGGATCGAGTCCGTTGGTAGGCTCATCGAGTATCAGCAACTTGGGACGCCGCGCGAGAATCAGCAGCAGAAGGGCTTTGACCCGTTGGCCGTGCGAAAACCCTTTAACTTTTTGCTGCGCGATCAGCCCGAACCGGTCGAGCAGTTGCTGAGCGTAGCCTTCGTCCCAGCTTGGGAAAAGCGAACGCACGAATTGCATGTGAAAGGCAATCGATTCCGACTTGTAGAGACGCATGTCGTCGGAAAAAAAGCCAATATCCTGTTTGGCACTCGCTTCACGCGACGAAATAGATTTGCCCAGTACCGAAACCGTTCCCGATTTTGGCGTCACCAGTCCCATCATGATACGCATGATCGTGGATTTGCCTGCGCCGTTGGGGCCGATCAGACCGTTGACGGTTCCTGGTTCGATTTCCAGGTCAATTTTGTCGAGCCGGAAGTGCTTGTAGGACTTTGTGACACCACGCAGCGAAGCCGCGGAGGCATTCTGCTGGGGTCGGTCGAGCTTGCTATTCATTTCTTTTTCCCCAGTGATGTTTCGTACGCTTCGGCCATCCGCCGTTGCATTTCTCTTTTCGACAGTCCCAGCAGCGATCCCAATTGGGCGGCTTCGTTCAGGTGCGATTCCAGTTCCCGCTCGGCGATCGATGTCGACAGACCGGGATCATCAGACACAATGGACCCTTTGCCCTGACGCGTTGTGATTGTTCCGTAGCGTTCCAGTTCCAGGTAAGCCCGTTTGATGGTGATCACACTGACGGAGAGATCCGCAGCAAGTTGCCGAATGGAGGGGAGTTCGGTCCCCGGCGGCAAATCGCCCACCGCCACGCGCCGCTGGATTTGCTCGATGACCTGCAAATACAGAGCCCGCGGGTCACTCTGCGAGAGCGTGATCCAACCGTGCGTGTTCATATACACAGTATATACACAGTAGGATTCGGTGGTCAAGCGCGAATCCTGGCCGGTCTATTGTCTTTTCTCCAGAACTGGTGGAAGTGCCTAATTGTCAATCAATCGTTGTGAAGAAACGGAAGAATGCGGCTTGTAGCGATGGGGACTCGCATTCATTCCGCCGCGATCAAGGATCGACGTTGATCAGCCCAGAGAGCGGGAATGCCTTTGCGGCATTTCTGCAAGCTAATGTCGGCAAAGGCCTGTCCTGCCAGGATCGACTCCACAATATCCGGCGCAAGCGAGGTCAGCTGCAGCATTCACCCGACGTAGCTGCGGTCGACGCCTTGCTCTTTGGCGATGTCCTCGAGGTCTTCGAATTGCCCCGATTCCAGTTGCTCCTGCCAGGCGCACGCTTTGGCTAGGGCAGTCAGCAGCGCATTGTTCGGGACCGCAGCTTCAGTGGATTTCGATTCCGGTTCATGGCTGTCAGCCAGGATCATCTGCCGGCCATTTCGGCGATAGAACCTGACGGGAACGGAAACCACCACCTTGCCACCACTAACACGGCCACCGCAAGGTGGCTCGAAGCAAACAGACCCGCTGGCTCATCCCAGCGGGTCTTTGCGTTTCTACGCGGAAATTCGGGCTGCTGATTGCCACAACCTTTGGGACTTTTGTCCGCGAGTGCTTGCCGTTTGAGTCGCGACTCGACTTCCGTATCCCGGCACTGAAGTTGGCAGGAAGATGATCGTGGGTGGATTGCTGCGACGACGCCGACCCGTTGGCAATGAGAGTTAGCACACTGCGAAGTAGTCGGTGATCGTGCTGCTTTCGAATAGAGGTGTTTCGTGCCACGCGTTCATGATCATGCCAGCTGTGGATCAGGGAAACCCAAGTTAGCCCGCGGGCTCTAGAATGACGAGTACTCGCGCGTTAAAGCCCAGATTGTTGTGGTGAATAGCAGTGAATGCCTCCGCTACTGCCAACACTGCGGCTACGCTACAGGTGCGCGAGAAAGGGACTAATCGATGCGCTTGTAAAAGATCGTCACTGCCTGCCGAGGCTGCTCGAGCGTGACCAGAAGCCCGCTCTCAATCAGTTCGCGACCCAACATCTGCCGATCAACCTCGACATCGGGATTCGTCAGTGAGTAACGGCCATCCGCGGCGAGTCCACGCAGCTTGAAGTTCATCGACACCACGGGACTCTGCGGACGTCGGAAGGCCTGGACCACGCCTGCGTCGTCTTCGGGTTTGTCGAACTGCCAGGCCATCCAGACATCGTTCGTAGTACGGTAAGTCGTCAGCGGATAGAAGTCACCGTAGTAATACCGCGAAACCTCGCGCCACTCGGCCAGCATGCGACGCGTTAAGTCGTAGTCCGCATCCTTACGTCGCAGATCCCAGACAGAAACAATGGCCGGAGCCATCTGACTGCGAAAGGTGTATTTGTCGACCGCATTGTTACCGGTACCAAAATAAGGAATCCAGTACGACATGCCGAACGTCAGCGATTGCATGCCCGTCGTTTCGTACGCGTAATCGCTGCGCCAGAGCGGCACGGCCCGCCGTAGCGTCTCCAACTCGTTTCGACTGCCGCCGCCCGAGCAAATGTCGAAGCGCATGTTCGGATGGCGGCGACGCAATTCGTCCCAATACTTCAGATAGCCCTGGACGTGGCGGATTTCAGTGATCCCCTGACGATCCGCGGTGTCATTGGCGCGCCAGTAGGACAACGTTGGGATTCCGTCGTGCCGGTAGAGATCAACGCCCTGCTCGTTGATCTGCCCCTCGACGTGCGCGGTGATCCATGCTGCCGCGTCGGGATTCCCAAAGTCGAGGAGCTTGAAGTCGGCGCCGGAGTAGGGAGGCGGTTGCGGTTTGTCCATGCGGACCCAGCACGACAGGGTGAAGTTGTTCGGCGCGGTATTCTTGACCTTGACGCCATAGTCGTTGTTGAAACGCAACGCGCCGTCGCCGGCCTTGCCGGTCGCACCCAGCACGTATGCGGGATCGCCGGTGCCGATGCGATCCCCGTTGAGGCGGCCTACAGTGTCTTTCAGACTGCCATCGAACGTGTAACGACTGACGGGAGCCTTCGTGTCAGTCCCCTTGAATAACGCCTGAATGTCTTCGGCGTTCAGGGCTGAGTCATACACGCGCGCATCATCGATGTCACCGGTCAGCCCGCGCGTTTGATACTGCCGACCGACACCCCAGGAGTCATTGGCGTCGAGCGGACGTGTGTTCGGAGACGTGACTTGTCCTTCAAGCTTACCGTCCACAAAAAGACGAAGATCACTGACGCCTCTGATCGTGTCGACCGACCGCGTCGCGGTCACGAGATGCCACTTTCCATCGGCGAGTAACGTCTTGCCAGTGACAGTCGCCTCTTCAGGGCCGATGCCAAAGGCTGCGACGTCCTCCAGGATCGTCAAACCGGAATCGTTGACGTGACCGTTGATCTCGCCCTGGAACAAGTCGTGCCCAGCCCACCACGGGGTGCCACCACGCTCGAGCAGCCACTTGCGATGATCCCGGTGAATCGCGGATCCCTGCGTTACAAGTTCTGGTGCGAACCACAGGATCATCTTCATGTCATTGGCGTGCAGGAAGTCTGAAATTGGCCTCAGTCCGCGCGGGAATCGCTTCGAATCTGGAATCCACGTGCCAGTGTCCAGCCAGTAGTCGTTGAATTCGTGCCAGCCCGCGTCGATCCACCAGTAGTCGGGTTTGATGCCTTCTTTGAGATAGCGTTTGATGAAGGCCAACTGGTTTTCCTCGTTGCCCGTCGACGCTTCGATGTACTGCGCCGAGGCTCCCGCCGCGTGCTGGGGCGGATGCACGGTGCCGCCAGCCCTGGGGATGTTGTGCGCTATCATCCAGCGTCGCCAGATGTTCTGGGCGCGAATCCAGTCGCCGCCCTGCCAGAAGAGCAACGCGATCAAGGGAGTGCGGACCTCTTCGCCGGGATTCAAATAGAAGTGCGTGAGCTCCTGTCCTGCCTGAATGTGCAGCCCTCGTTCTTTGTCTCGCTTCAAACCGGCTGTCCATTGGCCGGGCCAGCCTACCGCCATGATCACACCGCCACCGGGCGACTCAAGATTCCAGAACGGCAGGTCGTGGCTCGCTGGCAGCCCGATCTTCGAGCCGAGTTTCTTCTCCGCAGTCGGAGCGAGTCGCGTCTCGAGCGGTTCGTAATCCGTCCCCTCGATTGAGACCAGCGAGTGGGTCGCACCGCGGGCGTGATGTAAAACGAACTCACCCTCGTTGCGGCGTTCAAAACGCGTGTCGATGGGGAGGAGATCTTCGAGAATCGGTATCGGCTTGTCGCTGGTGTTCTTGAACAGTAGCTTCCATTCCACCACCGGATAGTCATGGTAAGCAATCCCGATGCAGCCCACCTCGAGTCCTGGTTTCGGCTCTCGATAGGTCACGGTGTGCTCGGTGCGATGGTCGTCGAGCTTCCTGGAAGAGCGCGTGACGTTCCAGTTGTGCAGAAACTCGCTCGAGTGTTGGCTGCCATAACGAAAGGAAAATTGCGGCTGAGGCGAGTACGCGGAACGCAACGGACCAACAGGAAGCTCATCCAGCCACACAGTTTCGCCGTTGGCCATCGTGATACGCGCGTCAGCCCAGTCGGCCTGATTGAAGTCGACGCGCTGGACGATTCCATCGGGTTGCCCTTCCAGACTCAGCGTGAATTCCGTCGCGCCTCCCAGATCGACCTTGACCGGCACGCCTTCCATGCCCTCCCGCATGACTTCCGACTTGAACGCCACTTGATCGCCAATTTTTACAGAACCGACGACACGCCCACGTCCCGCGTTCGAATAAAAGCTGGTCACCCGGTTGCTGTCGACGCCGAAGATCGCCTCGAAGCTCTTCGCAGGACTCGGCAAGTGTACGACAACGCTCCCCGTCGAAGGGCAAAAGAGGCCGCGCTGGTAAATCTTGTCGACGATCTTCAGCGGCAGCGCCCCAGACTCGACGTAGTACACTTTCGTTGTGACCATGTTCTTCATCACCCTGTCTCCCCGCGAGTGATCCACGAAGTAGGCTTCGACGGGCATCGTCTCGACTTTGCCGCCGAACTTGGCCTCGATCCATCGCCTAGCCAGGCTCTGTTCTGTATCGTTGACGCTAGTGGCGATCGCGATCTCTGAAGTGGAGGGCAACAAGAGCAGCGCCAGGATCAGCAGCGTCGAACGCATGGCGGGTGATTCCTCGATGCGAGTGTTGGTAGAAGTCTTGGTGGCGATTCCGATTCAGTAAGAGTAGGCCCGAATAGCATACACTACCGGAAATCAGTGCGCGTCGATTGAACAAAAGTGTGCTGGCGGCTTGTCAAGGCGATGAAGGGCTCCCCGAAATCTGATCCAGTCGTTATGAGAGTCCAGATCGCCGCGAAGCGGCGAAGGAGGGCTCTGTATTGCTCAGTCAGTGAAAGGCCTGGCTGAGGATGGGAAAGTGACCTGTGTTCGCCTGGCCCTGTTTGCCGACATGATGAAGGGGCGACCATGGACTCCAGCGTCCCTGGAGGAAGTTGGTGGCACTGCTGGCATCGGCCTGACATTTCTAGAAGCAACGTTCTCGGCAACCACAGCGCATCCGAAACACCGGCTGCACCAAAAAGCTGCTCGCGCCGTGCTCAAGTCCCTGCTTCCCGAATCGGGCACGGACATCAAGGGCCAGATGAAGTCTCAGGCTGAATTGCTGGAAGCTTCCGGCTACGGGCATCGTCAACGCGACTTCGACGACCTGATCCGGATCCTCGACAGCGAAATCCGGCTGGCCCTGAGTCCGTCCGGAGTCTCCAGTCCTGCGGAGCAGGGTCGGGGCAAGGGAGCGGAGCCATCGGGCGTAGGCACGGAGGGAGCAAAGGCGGAGCCGCGACCGGAGATGCCGTAGCCGGATGGCGGAGCGGTTGTTCGTCGAGCTAAAACACCTGGGGTTGCAAGGGGGTATGTCCCCTTGCTCGCGCAAAATCTTGCGAGCCGTTTTTGAGGTGCGAAGCGAATGGCCTTACGGTTCTTTGTCGTCCCAGTCCACGATTCAAGCGTTTTTGAGCAAGAGCTGAACGGGTTTCTGGCCGGGCACAAGGTCGTGTCGATCCAGCGACAACGGATCGACCAGGGAGGGTATGTGCTCGGGCATATTTCTCGGCGATTTGACTTCTGGCCTCAATGGCCGTAATAAGTTGTCATCGTTCAAGAACAGGCATTTTGCCTGCACCCATGCGAGGGGTGGCGAGAACTCGCGCACGAAAGTGCAGAATGTCGTGACAATCAGCGCGGCGATTTGTTCCTTTTCAGGAAAGAGAATTGACTTGTTCCACAGACCCAGAATTGAAGACCAACTGAACCCGCTGAGGGAAGCTCTGCTCAGCCACCGCATCTACGGCGAAATGAATCGCCTTGATGTATTGCGATTGTTCATGGAACACCACGTCTTCGCCGTGTGGGATTTCATGTCTTTGCTCAAGGTGCTGCAACGACAACTCTGCTGCGTCGAAGTGCCGTGGGTGGTCCCCGCTGATCCGCTGGCGTGCCGTTTCATCAACGAAATCGTGCTTGCCGAGGAATCCGACGATGATGGCCGAGGCGGCTTCGCCAGTCATTTCGAGCTTTATCATCGCTCGATGAAACAATGCGGGGCGAACACCGCTGGCATTGATGGATTCCTCTGTGAGCTTCGCCGGGGCGTTCCAGTGCTGACAGCCCTTGCATCCCCCGAAGTCCCCAAAGCTGCTCGTAGGTTTGTTGAGCAAACCTTCAGAATTATCGAGACTGGCAACCTGTGTGCAGTTGCTTCAGCATTCACGTTTGGTCGGGAAGATTTGCTGCCAAGTGTTTTTCAACGGATCGTGGATGAGTTGAATACGCAAGCTGGTGGGCAACTAGATGAATTTAAGTATTATCTTGAACGCCACATTGGCTTGGATGGCGACGAGCATGGCCCGATGGCGACTCGGCTCGTACAGTCGTTTTGCGCATCGGACGAGTCGTTGTGGAGAGTTGCTGAAGAGACGGCCGTGAGTTGCCTGATGGCCCGACAGCAATTGTGGGATGGAATCTACGAGGCCGTAAATGGAAAGGGCGTCCCTTCAGGGGCAGCCGAGGCATAACGGCACTTCTTAACGATCGTCAAGCAACTCTTCCTTCAGCTTCAGTACGGCCACTTCTTTCGCTTTGGCTTCGACTTCGACGGTGATTTTCTTTCGCCGCCAGCAGGCAGGGAAGTCGGCCACGTCGATGAAGTCATGGTGTCGTTCAGGCTTCGGCCCTTCCCACCTTCAATCGGGCTGGAAAGGTGAAACACCGGCTCCAATCCACCCTGCGACTTCCGCTTGGTATTCAAGTTCCTGCACGGACTTCTCAACCACGTCAAGTCGGGGAGAGTTCATTACCACAAATTGATCGGGATGAAAGCAAGTCCGCAGAGGGCGAATGCACGGAATCCGTTGAGTCGTCGCGAACCGGCCGTGCCGCGCCAGGCAGGGAACGCCGCGAAATCAGACGCTGTGGGGCGCCAACTGCTTAACCAAGTCGCCGATAACCGCCTTTGCGTCGCCAAACAGCATGTAGGAATGTTCGCTGTAGTAAAGTTCATTCTCGATACCGGCGAACCCCGGATTCATGCTGCGTTTTACGGTCAGGCAGACGCGGGCTTTGTCTGCGTCGATGATCGGCATCCCAAAGATGGGACTTGACTTGTCGTGCCGGGCGGCCGGATTAACCACGTCGTTCGCGCCGATCACCAGCGCCACGTCGACCTGCGGCATTTCAGGGTTAATGTCGTCCAGTTCGATCAGGCGGTCGTAAGGGATTTCGGCTTCGGCCAGCAGGACATTCATATGTCCGGGCATGCGACCGGCCACGGGATGGATGGCGAAGCGCACATTGACACCGCGCTTGTTCAATTGCTCATACAGTTCCTTGACGCGATGTTGCGCCTGGGCGACGGCCATTCCGTAGCCGGGCACGATCACGACTTCCCTCGCCATTTCCAGCACCTGGGCCGCGCCTTCGGGAGTTTCACTCAACACATTTCGCTTTTCGCCGGTGGCGGCCGCCGATTGGACCTGGCCGAATGCGCCGAACAAGACATTCGTGAACGACCGGTTCATCGCCCGGCACATGATGATCGAGAGGATCAATCCCGACGATCCGTCCAGCGCTCCGGCGGTAATTAGCAGCTTGTTGTCGAGGACGAAACCCATCGCGACCGCGGAAAGGCCGGCATACGAGTTGAGCAACGAAATGACGGTCGGCATGTCCGCGCCACCGATCGGGATAATCAGCAGGACGCCAAACGCCAGCGCCAGAACCAGTATCACGGGAAACAAGAAGGAAAGTTGCACCGGCTTGACGATCAGCGCGACGCCGCACAGCAGCGCGATCGCAAACAACGCCAGGTTGCTGAAGTTCTGAAATCGGTAGGTGACGGGGCGCTGCGGGATCCAGCGAATTTCCTGGAGCTTGCCGGCCGCCATCAAGCTGCCAGTAAAGGTCAGGAATCCAAGGATGACCTCGATGATGATCGCGGCGGTGCGGAAAGCCGTGAGATTCGCCGGAGCTTCATAAAGCCAGACGTAGTATTTCGCCGTCCCGACCAGGCCTGCCGCCAGCCCGCCAAACGCGTGGGATAATGCCGTTCGCTGTGGCACGGCGGTCAAAGCCACTCGCGAAAGTGGAATACCCACGGCGAAGCCCAACGCGATCGCGCCGGCGATCCAGGCCCAATTGCCGATATCGGGGGTCGCCAGCGTGCCGAGAATCGCCGCCGTCATCGCGGCGACTCCAGCCAGGATGCCGCGACGCGCCGTCTTGGGGTCCTTCATCCAGTGCAGCGAAAAGACAAACAGTCCGGTCGCAAGCAGGTAGGCCAGTTGAATCAGCATCACGGTTTCGGTGACTCCGGCTGTTTGAACATCTTCAACATCCGGTCGGTAATCAAGAAACCGCTCACGATATTGGTAATCGACGCAAATAACGCCACGGCGCCCAACAACGTGATCAGCCAGTGATGGGATTCGGTTCCAACGACCACGATCGCTCCGACGACGGCGATTGCGGAAATCGCGTTGGTCAGCGACATCAGTGGCGTATGCAGCAGCCTGGAAACACGCGTGATGACGCCCAGACCAATAAAAGTGGAGAGCATCAATACAAACAACAGGGACGAAAAATCGGTGCCGGCGGCCGCTTCGACGCCGTGGCCGGCGGCCCCCAGTCCGTCCGTAGACTCGGCGGAAGGTGCGTCCGCACCGGCGGCCACCGCGGAAAACACTGCGGCCGACTGGACGAACGCTGACAACAAGGTAATTCCCACGCGCATTCCCGCCCTAGACCCGATTCGAAATCGCTTGACCATACTGCACTCCCACTCGCCAAAATCGCGGCGCTATTGTGGCATGGAACGTCCACTGCGGGGAGGCCCCATCGGCCAAACAACGACGACCGATCGCGTGCTATTCCGCACGGTTCGCCGAGGAGCATCGTTGCGCGCCGGGCATGGATTGCGCGTCAGGAACCGGCATGAGGATTCAGACGCATTCGGGAGCGGATTTCTCCCTTCAATTTCTCCAGGACCGACTGCTTGTCGGTCTGTTCCAGGATCTGATGCACGACGGCTTTCGGTCCTTCCGGGCCCCATGACGAACCATGTTCGAAATAGTATTTCGCGGCCTGTCCGACGATATACGATCCGTAACCGGCGGCAGCGCCCTGGGGAATCGCCGTGACTGCCATTCCCAGATTGGCGGTCAGTGCCTTGAATGATGACAGTAACCAGCGTGTGGCCGCCTCGCCGATCAACACCCATCCGGTGGCTTTCAGGATCGAGGTGACGAGCGCCTGCGCATGGGTCCAGGAGAGATTCAATCCGTAGGCATGGGCCAGTGTTCCGACCATCAGAATGTCGAGCGCGCTGCCGGCGAAAATATCGACGACCGCCGGGGACAGCGCCACGGTCACCGCCTTCAGCGAGGCGTAGCTGATGACGATTTGCGAGGCGCGGCGATCGCGCAGCTGCACGCGCAGCGCCGCGATGCGATCCGAGGTGTCGGCGGCAAAGATCGCGGCGTTCAAACTCACCAGGGCCAGTCCGTCACGGTCGAGCACCTCGAGAATTCTACCTTTGAGTGCCGCGACATCCGGTTCGGGCTTGCGCCATTCGTGCCGCGTCGTCCCATCCGCCGACTGGATGACGTATTCTATCTTGCGCGGGTCGGCCGCCGTGGTCACGACATCGACTGCGGCGATAACTCCCTGCAGTCGCTCGTCGCGCAGGACCTGCAGCAGTTTCCCCCGCTGGTCCGGCGAGTACAGATCGATCTTGTTCAGGACAACCAGGATCGGCTTCTGCACCTGGGCCAGCTCGCAGATCGCCGTATGCTCGGACTCGGTCAGGTCGGAATCGGTTACGAACAGAATCAGATCGGAACGCTGGGCCGCTTCGCGCGCCATCTCGCCCCGAGCCTGGCCACCGACTTCGTTGAGCCCCGGGGTGTCGATCAATACGACTTCGGAATTACCCAGTCCCGGCACGCAGTAACCGCAGCCGTCCCAGGCGACATGCCAGAGTTCCCGCGTCCAGCCGCCTCGCACGTCGACCGACGCCACCGTCTTGCCAATCAGAGCATTAATTAACGCCGATTTGCCGGTGCTGATTTCCCCGAAGACCACAATCTCGACACGGCCGCTGGTAAGCTTGCCAAGCATATCCCGCATGCCGTCCAGTTCGTCGCGCAGCCGCGATTTCTCCTCGACCGAACAGCGCTGCAGGTTGGCGAGTGTCTGTGCCAACGAGTTCATGGCCTGCTGGTATTGAGCGTCGGCTGGCGCGGATTCCCCGGTCATGGCGGTTCCTTATGCCTCGGTATGCAATCCGAGCAGTCCCAGCAACGCCGGCAGGTCACGATAGTCGCCCACGATCGCGTCAGCGCCGGCTTCGATCAGTCTCCGCCGCTTCCATTCGTTGACTCCCTCCCGAGTCTCTTCGTTGCTGGCAACCCCCAAAGCGAAGCCTCCCACCTTCTTGATCTCTTCGATCTCCACGAACCCGTCGCCAATGCCGAGAATCTGCTCGCCCGGCAGGCCCGTATCGCGCAGGACTTGCGCGACGATCATCGCCTTGGAGAATTTCCTGTAGTCGTCCAGCGCGGCGTAAATGTGCGGACCAAAAAATCGATCGAGCTGCAATAACGCCGCCTCATCCCGCACGTACTTCAGGTCCGTTCCCGACGCCAGATACAGAAGTACCGATTGACTCTGCAACTCCCGCAGCAACTCCCGCGACCCCGGAACCGTCAGCGCATCGGGAGCCACGCTGCCGTCGCGAACCGCGGCCACGCGCCATTTCACCTGTTCCCATAACCGGTCGTGGTAGAGATGTTTGTACTCCAGCGGATCCAACGGCACCCCACCCCGCGCGGAAATCTCCTCCGCCAAACGCATCATCTGATAGATGGTCTGTTTGCCCGTCAGCCGCGCAACGAAATCCTCCACGATCTGTCGCAATTGTTCACGCGACTCTGCGGTGCCGGTCGCCGCCAGCAGATCGACCATCATCGGCACCATGATCTCCTGCCAGTTGCGACGCAGCAACGACAGCGTACCGTCAAAGTCGAACACCGCAGCGCCGAATGGACCGCGCGGATACCGCGGATTGAGGATCTCAATCGCCGAAGAGATCATGGGTCGGGTTGACTCGTCCGCACCGGTAACATCCGCTAGGGGACTTTGCGGTCGGATTTCAAGTCGATGCGATCGGGGTAGCTGAACTTTTTCAATTCCGGAACCTGCTGATTCAACGCCGCCTCGGAAAGCGGGTTTCCGAACAGCTGCACGTTCCAGAATGGCGCAAAGTTCTTCTGCCCTTCGCTGTCCTTCTTCGCCATCGTTACCAGTGGGCTGATGTCCTGGATCTGGTTTTTCTGCAGGAACAGCCAGCGGTACGGCTGGAGTTCGACCAGCGGCGAAAGATCCGCGATTTGGTTATATGCCAGATCGATCGTATCCAGGTCCTTCAGGCCGGCCATCGGCTTGACGTCGGCGATCTGGTTTCCGCCCAGGTAGAGCGACCAGAGCTTCTTCATGCCGACGATCGGGCCGATGTCCTTGATCTGATTGCGCGAGAGATACAGGGAGCGCATGTTCACCAGTCCGGCGAGCGGCGTGAGATCGACCACCTCGTTGCCTTCCAGGTTCAAGTACTGGAGGTTCACCAAACCGGCGAGCGGGGTCAGGTCCTTGATTTTGTTGCCTTTCAACGAAAGCGACTGGATGTTTTTCAGGTCTTTCAGCGGCGCGAGGTCGGTAATTTCGTTCATGTCGAGCGCGACTTCGGCGACACTGCGACATTTTTCCATCCCGGACAAGTTGGCGATTCTCTGCCCGTCCTTTCCTTTATGCTTGACTTGCGAGATATTCGGGACGTCCGCCTCGACGATCGGGTCTTCTTTCATTCTTTTTTCGAAGACTTCCTTGCGGACCGCCGATTCCATCACCTTGTCGGAAAAAATACTCTGGGCCCGAGCGATGTTGCTGGTGAGCAGGCAGGCAACAAGGCTGAGAGCGGACAGTGCGCTTGATATTCTCATTCCTGAATCCCCTTAGGACGGTCGAATTTGAGTGGTGGGAGCGGTTCTCGGCGAGCTGGTACAGCGCTATATAGCCTACCCAGGCCCCGCGCGAGAATCCAGAGGGTCAACGGCGCCGCCAGCGATGCCAGAGCGCAAATAGTTTCTTGACTCCTGGCGTGAGCCGTTCCCGCTGGAAGGCGTCGGCGGCGCGGCGCAAGAGTTCGCTTTGCGTCGGATAGGGCAGGATCGTCTTGCCCAGCTTTTTCAGGCCCCAGCCAAGCGTCATCGCGCTGATCCAGGGAGCGATCAGATCCCCGGCATGCCGCGCGACCAGTGTGGCGCCGGCGATACGGTCGGTGTGGGCGTGCAGGTGCAACTGCAGGAAACCGGCGGTCTGGCTCTCCAGCCGCGCGCGGTCGGTCCGATCCAGTTCCACAAGAATGGTCTGTATGCCGCGCCGGGGCGGGTTGCCGTCCGCGGCGCTCCAGCCGACATGGGCCACTTCGGGATCGGTATAGGTACAGCGCGGAATGGTCAGCGCGGAAAGCCTGGCCCCGCCTTGAAACAACGCATTCTGGATGACAATGCGCGCCATCGCGTCGGCGGCGTGCGTGTAACGGTACTGCGAACAGACATCCCCGGCGGCGTAAATCCGGGGATTCGTGGTGCGCAATCGATCGTCCACCGCCACGCCTCGACTCGGGTCCCACTTCACGCCGGCGCGGTCCAGCCCAAGCTGTTCGACGTTGGGAGCCCGGCCGACCCCGGCCAGAATCGCATCCGTCTCGATCGGATGTAGCACGCCCGCGACGTCGAGCTGCAGTATTTGCGAGCCGGGCGATCGCTCCACGCGGTCGAGTCGCGCGTTGCAGACGACATCGATACCATCCGCTCGCAGGGCCATTTCCACCAAGCGCGACGCTTCGCTTGATTCGCGGCCGAGGATTCTTGGGGCCGATTCGATTATCACAACCTGGGCGCCGAAGCGAGCGAATGCTTGCGCCAATTCGCAACCGATCGGGCCGCCTCCGATTACTGCCAGGCGGCGCGGTAATTCTGTCAAGGAGAAGACCGTTTCGTTCGTCAGGCAGTTGGCGCGCGTCAGTCCCGCGATCGGCGGCACGATCGCCCGTGCGCCGGTCGCCACACAGGCACGCACAAACTGAAGTTCCTGATCCCCGACCTGAATTCGATCGGGACCGGTGAATGTCGCCTCACCGAAAAAAACATCGACTCCCAGTTGCCGGAAACGGGCCGCCGAATCGTGAGGGCTCAAGTCAGCGCGAAGCGCACGCATGCGTCGCATGACCGACGGGAAATCGACGCTGGACGATGTCACCGAGACGCCAAAACCGGCCGCTCCCCTGACCGCGGCTGCCGCGGCCGCCGATGCTAGCAACGCTTTGGAAGGTACGCAGCCCGCATTCAGGCAGTCTCCCCCTAATCGATCCCGTTCGATCAACGCCACCTTGGCCTGCAGCCCAGCGGCTCCCGCGGCCGTAACCAAACCGGCGGTGCCGCCGCCGATCACCACCAGGTTGTATCGCCCAACGGGACGCGGATTCCGCCAGCCTTCCGGACGAACCTGCTCGGTCCATCGCTGGTCCGCCTCGTCGAGCGGCGGTGTCGGTCCTGAGAATTGCCAGCTTCCGTTCATGGGAAGATTGGAAGCAATCCGTCCAGCCGTTTCAATCGGGCAACGCCAGGTCGGGACGCACGGAACGCACGGGGCGGCCCGTCGCTCTGACTGGCCTCCGAGAAATCGCCGGGCTATAGTTGGCTGCATGTCGGCGTCCACGAAAGTGCTGATCACCGCGTTTGAACCGTACGATCGCTGGGAACAGAATGCCAGCTGGCTGACCGTACAGGAACTCACGCGCTCTATGCCGGCCGCACCCAGAATCACGACGCGCCTTTATCCCGTCGACTTCGCGCGCGTGCGCGAACGGCTTGAAAGCGACCTGGCCCGGCACTACGACGTCGTGCTGCACCTTGGGCAGTCGCCGGGACTGGGTCGGATTCACTTGGAGTCTATCGCACTGAATATTGGCGGATCGTCGCGATTGCGCCCCGACGAGTACCGGCCGTTGGTTCCTGACGGTCCGGTGGCCTACCGCACTGAATTGCCTCTCGCCGATTGGGCCGCCCGCATTCGAAGCGCGGGCATCCCGGCGCAGGTGTCGTACCATGCCGGAACGTTTCTGTGCAATGCGACGATGTATCTCACGCACCACTGGAGCCACCGCAATGGGGTGGAAACACGCGCGGGATTCGTGCATCTGCCGCTCGCCTCCTGCCAGGTGACCAACGCGCGGGACGACATCGCTTCGTTACCTGTCGAACAGGCGGCGCACGCGATGCGCGTCATTCTCGACGAGATCGCGGCCTGGTGAGCGGTCGACTTGCATGCTCTGCTCGATGCCGCCAATTGCCGCGCGATGTTCTGCCACAGCGAGTGGTATCGCGAACGGATCGCCAAGCGGTATTCGCCGGGACATACAAAGTCTGGCCATAGCGTTAAAGTACGAAACGCTCATCCGTTCTCCAGCAGCCACTGGACGGCGGCGCGGGAGAGCTCGGCGGCGGCGGAAGGCGATGCGTCGTATTTCCGGGTCGCAATACAGCGGGGGCTTCCAGCCCCCGCCACGTTGTGCTTTCTTTGCGTCTTTGCGAGAGGGCTCAGGCGGTCAGTCGTACGACGACCCGCCCCGCGATTTCCCCCGCCAGGATCGCTTGCACCTGTCCGTGCAGGTGATCGAGGTCGGTTTCGATCGCGACATCCTCGAGGCAGTCGGGCTTCCATGTGTTGGCCAATCGCTGCCACAGGGCGAGTCGCCGCTCGCGCGGATAGGCGCCGGAATCGATGCCTGCCAGCGTGATGCCGCGCAATAGGAACGGGTAGACGGTGGTTGTCAGTTCGGTTCCGCCCACCAGACCACAGGCGGCGACGCAGCCTCCCGGTCGAAGCTCCCGCAGGATGGTCCCCAGGGTTGTTCCTCCGACGGTATCGATGGCGCCTGCCCATCGCGCGGGGAGCAGTGGTCGATTGTTGGCGTGGACCAATTCGGCGCGATCCAGGACCTGGTGGGCGCCGAAACGCCGCAACCGGTCCCATTGGGCCCGCTTGCCCGAGACGGCGACGACCTCGTAATTCTGTTGTGCGAGCATGCGTAACGCGAGAATCCCCACGCCCCCGGTGGCCCCCGTTACCAGAACCGGTCCGCAACCAGGAACGATTCCGTGCAGTTGGAGCTTTTCCAGGCCGATGCCGGCCGTGATGCCGGCGGTCCCCAAGATCATCGCTTCGCGCGCCGTCAAGTTGCCGGGCAGCGGAATCACCCACTCCGACGGCACACAGATCTGCTCGCTCCACCCACCCCACCGCTCGGATCCCAGACCATAACTGGTCACGATCACGGGTGTGCCGGGCGGGAGGTCCGGCGACGTGGACGCTTCCACGACTCCCGCCGCGTCGATACCAGGCACGTGGGGCAGGGATCGGGCAACACCGGAGTGTCCCGTGGCTGCCAACGCATCTTTGTAGTTCAACGATGACCACTGCACGCGAACCCGAGTATTTCCTTCCGGCAACTCGTTTTCGGGCCGATCGACCACCTGCTGAGTGATCGCCCCGTCGGCCCGCCGATTGACGTAGTAGCAGCGCATTTAAGGCCCTTCATTGACAGACAAACTTGCTCGTCGATACAATTCCCAGGCGATTCGGGAATCCAATCAACCACCGACATTGATAGCGTGCAGCGAAGGACGAAGCCATGGGTGCGAACGCGAAAGTCTTTACCGACGACAATTTTCAAGCCGACGTGCTCAAGGCGAGCACCCCGGTTCTGGTCGACTTCTGGGCGCCATGGTGTGGACCGTGCCGGCAGATTGCCCCGATGATTGAGGAACTCGCCAAGGAGTACGCAGGCACGGTCACGATCGGCAAGCTGGATGTCGACGAGAGTCCTCAGACGGCGCAGCAGTATGACGTTCAGAGCATTCCGACGCTGATTCTGTTCAAAAACGGGCAACCGGTCGAGCGAATCCTGGGCGCGAAACCGAAGTCGGTGATGCAGAGCATGCTGGACGGCTATCGCTAGATCGCCGGCAACCGGTCGCGAGTCCGATCCGGCCGCGGTTCATGTGGTTTCCAACAGCGCCAGGTTCGGCGCCAGTTGCTGCAACTGTTCCGACATGAACCGTTTGACGCCTGCGGTCGTGGAAAATCGCAGCGCCCTTTTGAGGATCGTCTGGGCGTCTTTGGCGGTGAGGTGGGTAGCGAGTTCTTTGACGGACGGGATAAACGCCGGACTCATGCTGAAGCTCCGCAGCCCCATCCCCAGCAGCAGGACGAATGCGCGCGGCTGTCCGGCCATTTCACCGCAGAGCGTGAGTGGCTTGCCGGCCTTGTTGCAGGCTTTGATCACGGAATAGAGGACTCGCAATACCGGGGGCGAAAGCGGCTGGCAAAGGTGGTTGACCTTCGGATTGTCGCGGTCCGCCGCCATCAGGTACTGCACCAGATCGTTCGAACCGACCGAAACGAAATCGACGACCCTTAGCATCGCGCGAATGCTGACTGCCGCCGCGGGAACTTCCAGCATCATCCCCAGCGGTACGCTCGCGTACGGTTTTCCCTCCCGCTGCAACTGCTGTTCGGCGCGGCGGACGATGCGGCGCACTTTGTGGATTTCCTCGACCGTGGTGATCATCGGAAACAGCAGCCGCACGTTCCCTGACTTTTCCCCCGCGGCGCCGGCGGCACGCAGGATGGCCCGCAACTGCACGTTAAAAAAGTCGGGGTGTTCGAACGAAAGGCGAATACTCCGCCAGCCCAGAAACGGATTCGCTTCCTGGTGAGTATGGCCGAGGTACGGAACGGTCTTGTCGCCGCCGATGTCGAGTGTGCGGATGGTGACCCGATGTCCCGGACTGCTGGCGATGATTTCGCTGTAGGCCTGAAATTGTTCGTCCTCATCGGGAACGGTCGGGTGGGTCAGGTATAAATACTCGGTGCGAAACAGCCCGATCCCCGTCGCGCCCATCGCCGTCGCGGCGCGCGCGTCGGCGGCGTTGTTGATATTCGCCAGCAGTTCGAGGGCCACACCGTCCGACGTGGCGGCGGCATGGTCGCGGTTGGCGGCGAGCTGGTCTTTGAGATGGAAGAACTCGCGTTCCAGTTTTCTATAGGCGCTGAGCGTCTCGGGGGGCGGATTAATCAGCACCACTCCCTCGCGACCGTCCACGACCAGCGTGTCTCCGGTGGTTACATGTTTCAGGGCTCCGCGCAGGCCACACACCGCTGGAATGCCTCGGCTGCGGGCGATGATCGCGGCGTGGCTGGTCTGGCTGCCCGCCTGGGTGACGATGCCGCGTACGTCGACATTTCCAAGTGTCACGGCCTGGGATGGCAACAGCTCGTCGGTGACGACAATCAGCGGACCGGGCAGGACATGGGATTGGGGCTTGAGAACCTCCGAAACATGCGCACTCAACCGCATCACCACATCCCGGATATCGGTGAATCGTTCCCGAAGGTATTCGTCCTTGGTGCGCGCGAAGAGCGATGCGTAATCGTTGAGCAGGCGTTGCAGGGCAGCGGCGGCGGTCACTTTTTCGTCACCGATCCAGTTGCGGATGCGTTTGGTGAACGCGGGATCGGCCAGAATCGATGCGTGGACGGCGAAGATGCGTCCGGCTGCCTCACCCACCTGCGCCGTGACTTTCTGCTCCAGGTTATGCAGTTCCGCGGCCACTTTGTCGCGCGCCGTCTCGTACAAAGCCAGTTCAGACGCGACTTCGTCCTCCGCCAATTGTTTGGCGTCGTGGTCCACGAAGATTTCGTCGATGCAGTACGCGGTGCCGACGGCGACCCCGGGTGATACGGCTACTCCTTTTCGCATGCAGGGAATGTAACAGGCCCGGCAACGGTTGACAAATCGGCATGCCGATCGGATTTTATCGCCGAAAACCAACTGCCAGCGTGGCATTTTGGCACTGGGACGCCCGGTTCGGTTGGCGGGCGCACCACGCACTTTGCGATTTAGGCAACGGTAGATTTATGGCAACGCGAGCCGGTCAGGCGCGGCGGTCGGTTTCGCCAGAAGCGGGCTAGCGTCGGGGTATCGCTGAGGTGGTCGGCAACGA
>Ga0194121_10000075_pt1 | contig 151205 bp, 107 predicted proteins | sample TA2MahCa50mmetaG_FD_148609 | JGI IMG/M metagenome (GOLD analysis project Ga0194121, IMG submission 148609) | Freshwater microbial communities from Lake Tanganyika, Tanzania - TA2015020 Mahale Deep Cast 50m | ecosystem: Environmental > Aquatic > Freshwater > Lake | place: Tanzania: Lake... | reverse complement strand
ATCGTCCGCGAAGTCCATCGCCAGCTCGGGCAGTGAGGGGAACGGGGAACGGGGAACGGGGGCGGTGATGCCCAGGGTGCCGCATTCCCACCGTGTGCCTTGGGTGAAGGATGAAGGAGTAGCCTTTGGGGCGTCCCGCTCTTATTTCACCATTCACTCTTCACCCTTCACTCTTCTTTTCCCCGTTCCCCGCTTTGGCAACAGCCAGATAAAGAGCATGCCTGTCATGAAAACCAGGCTCGTGACGCGTCCGATTTTTCCGAAGTCGCCGTCGAAATAACTATGGGTGGCGAGGGAGCCTGCGCCGAGCACTCCGAGTCCGGTCAAGATCCGCCCGGCGTTGAACGTCACTCCGGCGCCCGTCGAGCGAACGCGGGTCGGGAACATTTCGGGCAGGTAGAGCGGCAGCCAGCCGAAGTAGAAGCCCGAGGTGGTACCGAGCATAAAGACCCAAAAATTGAATGAAGGAGCGCGAGGGTCGAGCATTTGATAGATGTACTGGCCGATCAGCAGCGAGGAGAGACTGAACAGAAAATAGGCTGTTCGGGCGCCGATTTTGTGGGACACCCACCCGCCGGCGAAGCTGCTGAACGCGGCGCCGACGGACCGATAGACCTGGGTCCAGGCTTTCAAGGCCGGATCCGCGGTCGCTCCGACCTGATCGGCCCAGGGCACAAGCCAGTTGGTGCAGCCCCAGCCTCCGAACAGCGGAATGGCACCCAGGATGATCCCGATCAATGTGGTCGAAAGCAGTGGCGGTGATAGGACTTCGCTGATTGGCGCACGGGCCTTCGATTCGGAGAGACCGCGCGCTGCCAGCCACTGCGGTGACTCGGGAACGAACAACAGGATTGTTAATCCGACGAGCATCGGTGCACCGCCCAGGAACATCACCCAGCGCCAATGATCGATCGTGATCTGGACGTAGCAGGCGAGCAGGCCCATCAAGACCAGTCCCACATTGGCGGCGGAACCGATCACGCCCGCGAGCACTGGGCGAGCAACATTGGGCCAGGTCTCGCCGACCAGAGCGATCGCATTCGGCCAGGTGCCGCCGATCCCCAGGCAGCCAAGGAACCGACAGACGACAAATTGTTCGGGGGACTGCGCAAAGCCGGCCACGAAACTGAACGCGGTGTAGCAACAGACACTCCAGCCCAGAGCCCGGGAACGGCCAAACCGATCTCCCAGCCAGCCAAACAGCAATCCGCCGGCGGCGGCGCCGAACAGGAACGTGGCGTTATAGCGGGAGAACCAGGTTGTGGTCTGCGTTTTCGAAACGCCACCCGGTTGATCACGCAGGAAGTCCTGCGTCGCGGAGTTGGCGACCAGCGAGGTCAACGACATCTGCGTTCCGGCGAACAACCAGCCGGCGAACGCCATCACCAGCACGAACCTGCCTCGCCGCCCGGAACCGGTATTCATGGCAGCGAACATATCGCATCGGTCGGCCCAATGCAAGAAGCAACGGGGTGGTTTGCGATCGCCTACCCGCCAGCTAGTTTCGGCGTGATTCGGTCTTTGCCGACCCACGGTCGCAGCGCTTCGGGGATGATCACGGAACCGTCCGCCTGCTGGTAGTTTTCCAGGATCGCAATGATCGCGCGGGTGATTGCCACGGCGGTGCCGTTCAGCGTGTGCACGAATCGCGTTCCCTTTTCACCTTTGGTGCGGAACCGCGTATCGAGCCGCCGCGACTGGTAATCGGTGCAATTCGAGGTACTTGTCACTTCGCCCCATTCCCCCGCTTCACCGCGTCCCGGCATCCAGGCTTCCAGGTCGAACTTGCGGTAAGCAGGTCCACCCAGGTCGCCGGTTGCGGTGTCGATCACGCGGTAGGGGATTTCCAACCCGTCGAAAATGCGGCATTCGAGTTCACACAGGTACTGGTGCATCGTGTCGCTTTGTTCCGGCAGCGTGTACGCGAACATTTCGACCTTGGTGAACTGGTGCACGCGGTAGATTCCGCGCGTCGCTCGACCATGCGCGCCGGCCTCGGTGCGGAAACAGTGGCTGACTCCGGCGATTTTCAGTGGCAGTTCACTGTCTTCCAGCGTCTGGCCACTGTAGAGTCCCCCCAACGTGATTTCCGCGGTACCGACCAGGCTCAAATCGGAGTTTTCGATACTGTACACCTGAGTTTCCGGTCCCCTGGGCATGAAGCCGATGCCGTGCAGGATGCGATCCTGAGCCAGATCGGGTGTCGTGGTGATGGTGAAGCCGTCGCCCACGAGGATCCCCAGGACATACCGCTGCAGCGCCAATTCCAGCAGCACGGCTTCATTGCGTAGAAAATAAAAACCGTGACCTGTGGTCCGCGAGCCGCCCTCGAGGTCGAACAGATCGAGCCGCTCGCCGATCGCGACATGATCCTGGGGCTTGAAGTCAAAGGTCCTGACGGGATGCCTTCCTCGGCGCACTTCGACGTTGGCGTGGTCGCCACTGCCGATCGGCGCGTCGGGATGCGTCATATTGGGGATTGCGCATTGCAGAACGTGTGCTTCCTGGTCGAGCCGGTCATGGTCGGCCTGGCAGCGGTCTTTTTCTTCCCGCAGCTGCCGCCCTTGCTCCTTGCGGCTTTCCCGTTCGCCGGCATCTTTTGTCTGACCGATCGACTTGGCGACTTCGTTGGCCTTGCGATTCAGTTCCTGTACTTGATTGAGCTTTGCCCGGCGCTGGCTTTCGATCTCGAGCAACTTGTCGAGGTCCGCGACGACCCCGCGATTCCGGCAATTCACCTTCACCGCTTCGGCGTTCTCCACAATGAACTTACGATCCAGCATGAATCCGATCCTTCACTCGATAATTCGACTCGAACAAACTCTCGCCCGGCGATCGCGGGTCAGACCTTGCACTCCGCGAGTTCGGCCCATAGTCGAGCACTCGCCTGGATCCCCCGGTGAAAATCGGCAAGGCAGAATTTTTCGTTCGGGCTATGAGCGTTGTCGTCGTTCAACCCCCAGCCCAGGAGCAGGGTATCGACTCCCAACGACGTCTTGAACCGCGTAACGATCGGGATGGAGCCGCCTTCACGAATGTAGACGGGTGCTTTGCCGAACCCCGATTCGATCGCGCGAGACGCGGCAGCCATGTAGGGGCTGTCCAGCGGAACCACGACCCCCGTCGCTCCGTGCATGTCGATCAACTCCATTTGAATGCCGGGCGGGCATACCGATCGTAGATGAGTTGCCAGACTTGCGGCGACCTTGTGCGGATCCTGATTCGGCACCAATCGAAAGCTGAATTTTGCCGTGGCGCGCGCGGGCAGCACCGTCTTTGCTCCCTCGCCCTGATACCCGCTCCAGATCCCATTGATGTCGAACGTGGGTCGCGCCCAGCGGCGCTCCAAGGTGGAATACGACGCCTCGCCCGAAAGTCCCTCGACGCCGATCTGCCCCATGAAGTCACGTTCGTCAAACGGCAGCGCTGCGAACTGCTGGCGTTCGCGATCGGACAGCGCCAGCACATTGTCGTAGAAGCCAGGAACCTGAATGCGTCCTTGACCATCGATCAGGCTGCTCAGCATCTTGCACAAGGCGTTCGCCGGGTTGGTCACGCCGCCGCCAAACGTGCCCGAATGCAGGTCTTGCCTTGGCCCCGAGAGCCGCAATTCGAAATAGGCGATCCCGCGCAGCCCGTACGTAATCGCCGGTTGGCCGGCGGCAAACTGGCAGGTATCGCTGATGACTGCGACGTCGCAGGCCAAACGCCGCCGCGACGCGGGATCCTCCAGAAACTCATTGACTCCCTGGCTGCCAACCTCCTCCTCGCCCTCAATCAGGAACTTCAACTTCAACGGCAACGATCTGCGTGTGGCCAGCCAGGCCTGCGTGCTGAAGACGTGGGTCAGGAACTGCCCTTTGTCGTCCGTTGACCCCCTCGCATAAATATTCCCGTCCCGACGCGTCGGTTCGAACGGTGGCGTAATCCACTCCGACAGCGGATCGGGCGGCTGGACGTCGTAATGACCGTAGACCAGAACCGTGGGCGCCCCGGGCACGTCCGGCGACTCCGCCAGCACCAGCGGCTGGCCGCTGGTGTTCACGATCTCAGACTGCAAGCCTAATTCACGGAATCGGGTAGCAACCCACTCCGCCGCGCGACGCACGTCGCTCCGATGTTTCGAATCGGCGCTGACGCTGGGAATGGCCAGCAAATGGCACAAATCGTCCTCAAACGCGTTCCGTTGACTCTCGATATAGTCACGTATGTCCTGCATGTCGTTCTGGCTCCCAGGCGTCCACTTGGCATCGGATTCGGTCGGACAATATAATCCATAGAGAACCTCAATCCTATTCGGGTTCCCGGTTCGACGCTTAACAGAGGTGCCCTATGACGGAATTCAGATCGAAATCCGAGTCCCGACTGGAAGTCGAGCAGGAGTCGCAGCAGGGGACGCAACAGGAACGCCGGCCGGCACTCCGTAAAGTTCCCCGTTACAAAGTAATCCTCTGGGACGATAACGATCACTCGTTTGATTACGTCATCGGCATGATGCGGGTCTTGTTCGGTCATCCGTCGGTAAAAGGGCGGCAGATTGCCGACGAGGTTGACTCGACCGGGCGTGCGATCTGCCTGACGACGACGCTGGAACACGCGGAACTGAAGCGCGACCAGATCCTCAGTTATGGCGGCGACCCCCGCGCTTCGTCCTCGGGCCGATCGATGAAGGCGTCGATCGAGCCGGTGGAATAACCGTCGGATGTCTCCCACAATCCGCACCGTGACGCTGGGTTGCAAGGTCAACCAGTACGAAACGGAACTGGTGCGCGAGGGGTTTGCGCGAGCCGGATTTAGCGATGCCGTTGAGCACGAATCGGCGGATGTATGCGTCGTCAATACCTGCACGGTGACGGCCGAAGGGGACGCCAAGAGTCGTCAGACGATTCGTCGCTTGGCGCGGGAAAATCCTCGCGCCCAAATCGTCGTTATGGGCTGCTACGCGACCCGAGCACCCGAGGAAATCGCGGCGATTCCTGGCGTCGCCGAAGTTGTGACCGACAAGCGGGAACTTCCCGACTTGCTCGACCGATTCGGCATCCATGAAATGCCGACAGGGATTTCCCGATTCGCTAACCATCATCGGGCCTTCGTCAAGGTGCAGGACGGTTGCCTGTTGCGCTGCAGCTACTGCATTATTCCCCACGTTCGGCCGCGCATGGCGAGTCGTCCCTGGCAGCCGATCGTCGAAGAAGTCGGCCGACTCGTCGAAAACGGCTACCGCGAAATCGTGCTCACCGGCATCCACCTCGGCCACTACGGTGTCGATTTCAACCAAGGCAAGCCCAAATCCGAGTGGAAGCGGCTATCGCACCTGGTCGACCGTCTCGCGAGGCTTCCCGGTGAGTTTCGTATCCGGCTTTCGAGCATCGAAGCCACCGAGGTTACTCGGGAATTGCTCGAAGTCATGCGGAGCCACGCCGATCGCGTCTGCCCGCACCTGCACGTCTGCATGCAGAGCGGCTCCGATGCGGTCTTAAGACGGATGCGGCGTCGCTGGAGCAATCGGCATTTCCTGGACCGCTGCCGCTTGATTCGCGACTATCTGCCCGACCCCGCACTCACGACCGACGTGATCGTAGGATTTCCCGGCGAAACGGACGACGACTTTCAACGCACCTGTGATGCCGTGCGCGAAGCGGCGTTCTCCAAAGTCCATGCGTTCTCGTTCAGCGCGCGGCGGGGCACGCCCGCCGCTTCGATGCCCGGTCAGGTACCGCCCCAGGTTCGCGCCGCGCGGCTTGGACAACTGGAACAACTCGCGGCTTCCCTGCGAGACACTTTCCACCGCCAACAGATCGGATCGCGGATGGAAGTCCTGGTGGAGACGCCACCGGGCAGCGAACTGCCGCTGCCTGCCGGTTTGCGCGACGCGCCCGATCGGTTCCACGCGTTCGGTACATCGTGCCGCTACGCGCCCGTGTTATTGACCCAGCCGGCTCGGAACGGCCGTTTGTATCGTGCCATCGCCCGGCAGTTCGCCGAAGGATGCCTGATCGCCGAACTGGCTTGAACCCGACGGAACGTTACGTTGCAAGACCACGGTCTCTCGCCCAATCAGCACTGGCTCGGGAATACCGAGCCAGTGCCATACCGCCGGAGCAGAATCCGTGTGGGTTACCCGGCAGAGTCGTCGCCGAACGTTGCTTTTCGACGCAATTCGTGATGGTAGTGTTGGGCGAAACGATGTGCTTCATCGCGGACATATTGCAGCAGGCGGAGCGCGAACGCTCCCCGTCCCAGCCGCAGCGACTCACTTTGCCCTGGTAGAAAGATCTCCTCGTCGCGCTTGGCCAGCGAAATCAGTACGGGGGGCGTGATCCCCTGCGTCTGGAAGGCGTCCAGCGCGGCGTTCAGTTGCCCTTTGCCTCCGTCGATCAAAAGCAGGTCGGGGAAGACCTGAGATTCGTCGGACAGTCGCCGGAAGCGACGAGCCACAACTTCATGGATGGAGCGGAAATCATCGATGCCGTCAACGGTCCGAATCTTGTAGCGTCGATAGCCAGGTTTGAACGGCAGGCCATCGATGAACTGCACAACGCTGGCGACCGTGTCCGCGCCTTGAAGGTGAGCGATATCGACGCCTTCGATGGTGCGCGGCGCCTGCGGCAGCTTGAGCAACTTGCGCAGCCCGGATAGCCCTTTCTTGGGATCGATATAGAACACTTCCGGCTGTTCGTGGGTCTCCAGTTCTCCTCGTTCGTCCAGCCGTTCCAGCATCCGCAACTCGTCGCGCAGTCGAGCTGCCTCTTCAAACCTCAGTTCCTTCGCGGCCAGCTGCATTTCGTCCCGCATCTGTCGCAGCAGTTCTCGCTTTCGTCCCTCCAGGAACATCTGCAGCCGTCGAATATCGCGTCGGTACGCTTCGCGCGAAATGCGCAAATTGCACGGCGCCGTACATTGCTCAATGCTGGCCAGCAGGCAAGGGCGAAACCAGTTCCAGCGTTCGTCGCTCTCCTCGATATCCAGACTGCAGGTGCGGAATTTGAAAATCCGCTGCAATACCTGGATCGCTCCGCGCAAGGCCCCCGCATTGGCGAACGGACCGTACAGCTTGACTCCGCGATCGGGCGGCTGTCGCGTTAACTCAACGCGCGGAAAGTCCTCGCCCGTCGTGATCATCAGGTAGGGAAACGTTTTGTCGTCTTTCAGTTCCTTGTTATGTTTTGGCTGAACATCCTTGATCAGTCGCGATTCCATCAACAGTGCGTCGACTTCACTTTCGCACTCGACAAAATCGATGTCATGGATCTCGCGAACCCATTGCGTGCGCAACTCCTGTTCGGCCGCCAGGTGAAAATAACTTCCGGCGCGGGAGCGGAGGTTTTTCGCTTTGCCGACGTAGATGACCCGGCCGGCAGCATCCTTCATCAGGTAGACACCCGGCTTTTGCGGGAATTCGCGAACCTTGTTGGCGGCATAGTCGAAACCGAACGCCGCCGGCGAACCGTCACCCGGCCCGGGGTTGAAATCTGCGTCGTTGGCGTCCGCCGAGGATGTCATGTACTTAGTGAACCAGATTATCCCGGATCATGGCAATAGAGATGCCGACTAACCGCCGGCCAGTCTCTGGATCCGGCGAAATTCCTCCGTGGTGACCGGCTGCACGGACAGCCGCGAACCACGGCGCAACAGTTCCATCCCGGCCAAGGCTGGCTCCGAACGCAATTGAATAAGTGTCAGCGGTTCCGCGAAGATCCGATCCAGTTTCAAATCGACATTCACCCAGGTCGGAGATTCCGCCTTGGATTTGGCATCAAAATAGGCACTTTTCCGGTCGAACGCGGACGCATCCGGGTAGGAACTGCGCACGACCTTCGCGACGCCCACGATCGCCAGCGGTTCGGTATTCGAGTGGTAGATCAGCACGCGATCACCGACGCGCATGCCGTCGCGGAGAAAATTCCGAGCCTGGTAGTTCCTCACGCCGTCCCAGGCGGTTGTCTGATCCGGCGCCGCCGCCAGATCGTGGATCGAATATTCCTCCGGTTCCGTCTTTAGCAGCCAGTATTTCATGCGTCGCATTCCCGCACTATCGTTTTGGGGCGCAGTAACGGTCACCGCCCGGGTTCTGAATTGTTCGCGCCGCGCTGATTCCGAACTGCCACGGCTCGAATTATGCTATCTGCATACGCATTCTTGTCCATATGCCCGATCCCCCCCTATGCCGATCCCGTCGCGAGGTCTCTGATGCGCGTTTTCACTTCTCCGATTTCCGCCGCGATCCCTGACGCGGCCGACTTCGACGCCCGAACCGGTTCGCGGCCGCCCGCCTCCCGACCTGCCGTTTTTGCCGGGTTGGTGCTGAGCCTGTCGCTGCTGGCATCCGCGCCGCTGCGCACGACCGGCCAGGAACCGCAGGTCGACGAATCGCTGCTGACGCTGGATCGGATCTTCCAGGGGAACGAACTCGGCGGGCAACCTCCCGAGTCGTTCAACTGGCACCAGCGTCGTGGTGGCTATCTGCGCATGGAAACCGTCAAGGAGATCCCTGGCGGACGCAGCCTGGTCTGGCACGACACGGCCACCGACCGCAGTGAGGTGCTCGTGCCCGCCTACCATTTCATTCCTCCACGCGAGGAATCGGCACTGAGCGTCGAACGCTATGTCTTCAGCGACGACGAGTCCAAATTGCTGATCTACACCAACTCGAAACGCGTCTGGCGCACGCGGTCCCGTGGCGACTATTGGGTCCTGGATGTTGCCGCGGGCGAACTCAAGAAAATTGGCGGTCCGGCGGCGCCTTCGTCGTTGATGTTCGCCAAATTCTCCCCGGACGGCGGACGCGTCGCCTATGTGCAGGAACAGGATCTCTACGTCCAGGATCTGCGGACGATGACGATCACGCGACTGACCGACAAAGGCGAATCGCGCAAGATCAACGGCACCTTCGACTGGGTCTACGAGGAAGAACTCGGTTTGCAGGACGGATTCCGCTGGAGCCCCGACGGGCAGGCGATCGCCTACTGGCAAATCGACGTCGATGGCGTTCGCGACTATCTGCTGGTCAGCAACGTCAGTGGCCTCTACAACGAAACGCTGGCAGTGCCCTATCCCAAAGTCGGTGAGACCAATCCGTCAGCACGGATCGGCGTGGTGCCTGCGTCGGGCGGCGAGACGAACTGGCTGCCGATCCCTGGAGACCCACGCGAACATTATCTGGCTCAAATGGATTGGGCCGGAGACTCCCGCCACCTGGTGATCCAGCAATTCAATCGGCTGCAGAACACCAACCGGCTATTTCTGGCTGATGTTCTGCAAGGTGAATTGCGCACGCTGCAGACGGAAACCGATCCGGCCTGGGTCGACAATCACAATGCCCGACTGATCTGGACCGATCACCATACGCGTCTGGTCTGGCTGAGTGAACGCAGCGGCTGGCAGCACGCCTACTTGATCGATCGCAACGAAGGGCAGACGCGACCGATCACGTCAGGAAAATTTGATGTGATGCAGATCGAACGGGCCGACGACACAAACAACCGTGACGGATGGCTGTATTACGCCGCTTCCCACGACAATCCAACGCAGCGGTATCTGTATCGGGTGCGCTACGATGGCATGCGTCAGGAACGGTTGACGCCGATGGATCAACCTGGAACGCATCAGTATAGTATTTCACCCGACGGCAACTGGGCCGTACATACCTACTCGACGTTCACGCGGCCACCGACCAGCGAACTGATCAGCCTGCCGGACCACAAATCGATCCGCGTGCTCACCGACAACAAAGCGCTGCATGAAAAACTTGCCAAGTTGAAGATGCCGGTCCGAGAGATGTTTCGCGTCGATATTGGCAACAATGTGCAGCTCGATGGCTGGTGCCTGTTGCCGCCCGACTTCGATCCGGCTCGTAAGTACCCGGTGCTGTTCCATGTCTACGGTGAACCGGCGGGTCAGACGGTTCTTGACCGCTGGGGTTCGCGGCACCATCTCTGGCACATGCTCCTCGCGCAACAAGGCTACGCGGTTTTCAGTGTCGATAATCGCGGCACGCCAGCGCCGCGGGGCAGCGAATGGCGCAAGTGCATTTACCGGCAGGTCGGGGTCCTGGCATCGGCCGACCAGGCCGCCGCCGTGAAGAGTCTGCTGCAGGCGCGGCCCTACCTCGATCCGCAACGTATCGGCGTCTGGGGTTGGAGTGGCGGCGGGTCGATGACGCTGAATGCCATGTTCCGTTACCCCGAACTCTACCATACCGGCATCTCGGTCGCGCCGGTCCCCAACCAACGGCATTACGACACGATCTACCAGGAACGCTACATGGGACTCCCCGGCGACAACGCTGAAGGCTATGTGCGCGGATCGCCGATTCACTTCGCCGGCCAGCTGCAAGGGAACCTGCTGCTCGTGCACGGCACTGGCGACGACAATTGCCATTATCAGGGGGCCGAATCGCTGATCAATGAGCTCGTCGCGCGCAACAAGCAGTTCTCCATGTTCGCCTATCCCGACCGCAGCCACAGCATTAGCGAACGAACCAACACCACGCGGCACCTGTTCGGCCTGATGACACAATACCTGCGCGAAAAACTGCCCCCCGGGCCAAAGTAGGGCCGGTCGAGGTACTTCGAAGCCCACTCCGTGGTGCGATCGATCCTCACCAGACTAGATTCGGCGGAACAGGCCAATGCTCCATTCCGGCACGTTCACGTAGATCTTTCCGTCGCTCTGCGTCCACGGTTCGTGGAACGCATTGCCGGCACCGGCCCAGCCGCCGTAGGCGGGATCCTGGCTGCAGAGAATTTGTGTCCAGCGGCCCGCAAGGCCGGTGGTACTGACCCCATATTCGTGGTTGGAGAACGTACGAGTTCCGAGATTGACGACGGCCAGAACCAGATTCGAGCCCACCGTTCGCAAGAATCCCAGCACCTGGTTGGTCTCGTCCCCATGGCAGATCCACAGCGAATCGGCTCGCAAAGCAGGATGCCGGATTGTAGCCCCAGGAACAGTCACGATGGAATTCGTGAATCGGCAGCGGCTGAATGCAATTGAATCCAAGTTCGCGAATGTAGCCCAGCTTGTAGTGCAGATCCCGGAACGTCGGCCAGGAACAATTCAAACCGTCATGGCGCCCCGCAAACGTGCCGACGTGCATGCGGTGCCCAGACGCGGAAAAAACATCCCGCGTCCGTCCATGTGGCACCTAACCGGGACAGATTTTTCATGCGATTCGACTCCGCTTTCGCTGCGAACTAACCCGACTTTCCCTCGGTCGCCCGCACTCGATTTTTACCCTTGGACGCGATAGCGGACCTGCCACGTGGCCAATTTCGCAACCCGGATCGTGGACGATACAGCGGCAAAGTCAAGTTATTACATAACTATTACACAACAAGGACCGTTCGGTGACGCTCTCCGGGCCGATGGACTTTACAATTCCGTCGTCACATTTCGGCATTACCACTCAATTCCAACAAATTCATCCTGCCTTAATACCTGCGGAAGAAAGCCGAGTAGCCCTTATGTCCATTGTAACTCGTCCTACAGCCAGTCCGGCGTCCGACAAGCCTACCCAGCACCCTCGTCACGGTACCCCGCATGCGCATCCTTCGCCGTCGCCAACGGGTGTTTCCCAGGAACGCCAGGTGCGGGAATCCGGTGGAGTGCATTGGCCCACGACGCTCTGGCTGTTGCTGCTGCATGTCGGCGCTCTGGCCGCACCCTTTTTCTTCTCCTGGTCCGGCCTGATTCTGACATTGGTTTTGCATTGGGTTGCGGGCGGCATCGGCGTTTGCCTCGGTTACCATCGTCTGCTGACGCACGATAGCTTCCGCACCTACCGGCCGATCAAACTGTTCATCGCCTGGGTCGGTGGTTTCGCCGGGGAAGGTACCGCCATCGATTGGGTTGCGAATCACCGCAAGCATCATGCCTTCAGTGACAAGGAAGGCGATCCACACTCTCCGCACGACGGCGGATTCTGGAGCCACGCAGGCTGGCTTGCCTACTCAATCCACGGTAAGGAAGGCCAAGAACATGCCCAGCACTGGGCCCCCGATCTCGCCAACGATCGTGGCTTGCGCATGATTGGCTACTTGTTCCTGCCAACGCAATTTCTCGTCGGCGCGGTACTGCTGGCTGCCGGCTACTCGTTCGGCGGCTGGTACCTCGGACTCTCCTGGCTGGCCTGGGGCCTATTCCTGCGTCTGACCTTCGTGCTGCACAGCACTTGGTTCGTCAACTCGGCAAGTCACATGTGGGGCTATCGCAACTACGAAACGACCGACGACAGCCGCAATAACTGGTGGGTCGCGCTGCTGACCTACGGTGAAGGATGGCACAATAATCATCACGCCTATCCGCGGATGGCCAAACATGGTCACCGTTGGTGGGAACTTGACGTGACGTTCCTCACCATCCACCTGATGCAACGATTGGGGCTCGCCTGGGACGTCGTCGATTACAAAAACCAGCGGGAAAAGCGGAAGAACGACTGAGGGTTGACTTGCGGGGGCGTTGGGAACGAAGATAGGGCGTTACCCTACAGTCTTCGCTAACAACCTGCCTTGGGAATCGATGTCTACGCCTCGTCCCACTCCTACGTCGTATACCGCCGTCGCGTTGCTGGTCGCCGTCCCGCTGTTGGCTCCGCCGGCTTTCGCGGTGGAGACGAGATTGACGGAATCGCACGTCGATTTTCGCCGGGATATTCAACCGATTTTTGCCCGGCACTGTGTTCGTTGCCATGGCAATGAGGCGCAGAAGAGCGGGTATCGGCTCGATCGTAAAGGCAGCGCTTTCGCTGGAGGCGACCTGGGAGACGCGGCGATTGTCCGTGGCGAACCCGAACGCAGTCCGCTCTGGAAATACGTTTCCGGAACCGGCGACCTGTCGATGCCGCCCGAAGGCGAAAAACTCTCCGCGAACCAGATCACACTTTTGAAGCGCTGGATCGAAGAGGGCGCGATTTGGCCGGACGACGCGGACAACGCTGATGTCGAGTCATCGCACTGGGCATTTCAAGCGGTGACAAGACCCAGGCCACCTGCCGTCACCGATGCCGCTGCCCGGATCCACAACCCGATCGACGCGTTCATCGTGGCGCGACTCGAATCCGAGCGATTGAGTCCATCGCCGGAAGCTGCACCGCACGCACTGGTTCGCAGGCTTTATTTCAATCTGATCGGCCTGCCGCCATCTCCGCAGGAAGTCGCCGCGTCGGACGAGCACTCGGGGCCGGATGCCTACGAACGGTTGGTCGACCGACTTCTCGAATCACCGCAGTTCGGCGAACGTTGGGCTCGACATTGGCTCGACGTCGTCCGCTTCGCCGAAAGCAATGGCTTTGAGACCAATCAGCCGCGACCCAATGCCTGGCATTATCGCGACTACGTGATCGGTGCCTTGAACCGGGACTTGCCTTTCGATCGGTTTGTTCATGAGCAGCTGGCCGGCGACCTGCTGGGCAGTGACGCGGCGACGGGGTTTCTGGTCGCTGGTCCGTGGGACGCGGTGAAGAGTCCCGATCCGATCCTGACCGCGCAACAAAGGGCCGACGAACTTCACGACATCGTCAGCACGACCGGATCGGCGTTGCTGGGTTTGACGGTTGGCTGCGCGCGGTGCCACAGCCACAAGTTCGATCCGATTTCGCAGCTCGATTATTACGCGATCAAAGCGGTGTTTGCGGGCGTGCGGCATGGCGAGCGGGAATTGCGTCCGGCCGACTGGCGGGAACGCCAGGAGAAAGCGGCGAGGATTCGCGAGGAATTGTCAGGACTCGACCATGAACTTCGCGAATACCAGCCGCGCGCTTACCTCGGACGGGTCTTGATCCTGGACGATGCCAAGGCGGGAACATCGGACATCAGCGCGCCTTCGGTGCGCGCGTTGCGTGAACCGCGCGGACAGGCCGAACATGCCTCCGGGACCGCACGAGGCGAACGCGACGATCCGGGTGATTCCGATCGTCTACCCAATTTAGGAAAATCGTATACCTATTGGCAGGCAGCGGCGAACACCGATCTATTTCAGTGGAACCCGCGACTCACCGGAAACTTTCGCGTATGGATCTCGTGGGGCTGCGGCTGGGAGACCCATGCGGAAGATGCTCATTACCTGTTCGACCGTGATGGAGATCCGACAACGACCTCCGACCAGCAGTTGCTGGCCGTTGTCGACCAACGCTACTTTGCCGGCGTTTCGGAGCCAGCCGTTGCCCCGAACCGGCCGCTTTGGAGTCATTTCCTGTCCGCGGGGGTCCAGGAATTCGGACCCGAAAGTTGCGTGATTCTGCGAAGCGGCACCGGGAATCGACCGGTGAGCGCGGACTGCCTGCTGTTCGAGGAAGTGCCTGCAGCAGCCGACGCGGACGGTGTCGCGGAGGCGCCCGACGTGGCGGTGCCGCACCTGCGGATGCCTGTAACGCGGGGCGAGAATGTGGAGTTATTCGCGCCGGTTAAGGCGCGCTTCGTGCGATTCGTCATCGAGCAGACAAACCAGGGCGAGCCTTGCCTGGACGAATTGGAAATTTTCTCAGCCGGCGGCGATTCGCGAAACGTTGCGCTGGCGTCGAGCGGCGCGATCTGCACCGCTTCCAGTACGCTACCTGGCTTAGCGATCCACAAATTGGAACACCTGAACGACGGTCAGTACGGCAATGACTGGAGCTGGATTTCGAACGAAGTCGGGCGTGGCTGGGTCATGGTGGAATTCAAGGAGCCGGAGACGATCGATCGCGTGGTCTGGAGCCGCGACCGCGCACCCCAGCCACAATTCGCGGACCGTACGGCTACGCGATATCGCGTGGATGCGTCCCAGGACGGCCAGACATGGAAAACCGTCGCCAGTTCGGCGGATCGAATACCGATCAATAATCCCTGGAAGCTGGCAGCGATTCCGACATCGCCGGGTGTGCCGGTGACGTACGCAACTCGACTGCGTGAGCTGGTTGCGCGCAAGGTCGCGTTGATGAAGGAACTGCCGTCCGTCAACGAGATACCACGGGCATACGCCGGCCAATTTGTAAAACCCGAAGTCACGTATCGATTCCATCGCGGCGATCCGACTCAGCCGCGCGAGGAGGTCGCCCCCGGCGGGCTCCAAGCCTTCGGCGGCGGCTGGCGACTCGATCTGGAGACACCGGACAACGACCGGCGCAAAGCACTGGCGGAGTGGATTACCTCCGCCAAAAACCCGCTCACCGCGCGGGTCGCCGTCAATCGTATCTGGCATTACCATTTCGGCACGGGCATCGTCGATACGCCCAGCGATTTTGGCCGCAACGGCGGGCGTCCCACGCACCCGGAACTGCTTGACTGGCTGGCCTCGGAACTGATCGAAAACGGCTGGAGCCTCAAGCACATCCACCGGCTGATCTGCCGCAGTGCGACCTTTAGGCAGTCGAGCTCCGAACGGGAGCGGGAGCTGGCCGTTGACGCGGGATCGCGGTTGTTGTGGCGGTTTCCCGCGCGGCGCTTCGAAGCCGAGGTGCTCCGCGATTCCATGCTGCAGGCCAGCGGGCAGCTGAATCGTTCGATGGGCGGCGTCGGCTTTGATCTATTCGAACCGAATACGAACTATGTCAAAGTCTATTTTTCACGACGGGAATTTGGGGCCGAGACCTTTCGCCGGATGGTCTACCAACAGAAACCTCGCATGCAGCTGGACGACACGTTCGGCGTGTTCGATTGTCCGGACGCGGGCCAGATCGCGCCGCGACGCAACAGCAGCACGACTCCGTTACAGGCGTTGAGTCTGCTGAACAGTCCGTTCGCCGTGCAGCAGGCCGATTTTCTCGCCGACCGCGTGCGCGGGGAAGTGGGGGCCAACGCGTCGGCCGAACAGCAAGCGGTCCACGCCTTCCAGTTGGCGCTGGGACGAATTCCGGCGGCGGAGGAATTGCGGGCCGCCGCCGAGCTGGTCCACGCGCACGGTCTGGCTTCGGTCTGCCGTGCGCTGTTCAATTCCCATGAGTTCCAGACGATCCCGTGAGCGTTCGATGAAGCCGCCGTCCCACACCATGCAACCATCTCCGCAGCCATCACGGCCATTGTCCTTGGCGGGACATCAGCTGCTGCAACGCCGAGCGTTTCTCGAGCAAGGTGCTACGGGCCTGAGCGCGGTCGCGCTGACCGCACTCCTGGCGGAACATGGTCTCTTGTCGGCGTCCCCCGCCGACGGCCCACTACGCCCCGCCATTGACACTTCCCGGCCGTACGCGCCGCGGCCCACCCATCACGCGGCACGAGCCCAACGCGTATTGTTGATTTTTTGCTCGGGCGCGCTCAGTCATGTCGATTCTTTTGATTACAAACCGGAGTTGGTCCGAAAACATGACACTCCGCTTCCCGGCGGTAACCTAGTTACCTTTCAAGGTGAGAATGGCAATTTGATTCGCCCGCTCTGGGATTTCAAGCCGCGCGGGGAATGCGGCAAGCAGATCTCCGACCTGTTGCCTCGGATCGCGGATCACGCCGACGATCTCTGTTTTGTGCATTCCATGACGGCCCGCTCCAATACCCACGGCCCTGGCGAAAACCAGATGAGCACCGGCTTTACGCTGGATGGTTTTCCTGGGATTGGCTGCTGGGTGACCTACGCGCTCGGCTCCGAATGCCAGAATTTGCCGGCCTTTGTTGCAATTCCGGATCCACGTGGCGTGCCGCAGGTCGGTCCCAATCACTGGAACTCCGCATTCCTGCCCGCCGCCTTTCAAGGCACGCCATTCAATTCCGACAAGGCCCTGCCGCATTTGGTCCGGCCGGACCGCATCAGTGCGGCGAATGACCGGGCCACGCGGGAATTCCTGCAATTGTTGAACGAGCGTCAGCAAGCGGAGCGCCCGGGCGACAATGAACTTGCCGCGCGGATCGCCGCCTACGAAATGGCGGCGCGCATGCAGATCGCCGGCGCGGAAGTCGCCGACCTGGGCGACGAATCCCAATCGACGCTGACCCAATACGGCGCCGACGATTCCCGGAATGTCAACAAATCCCGGTTCGCCAGGAACTGCATTCTCGCGCGCCGATTGCTGGAACGAGGCGTCCGCTTTGTTCAACTCTTCAACGGTTCGTACGCGATGGGCGAAGGCGTTGGCAATTGGGACGGTCACAAGACCCTTCGCGCGCAGTACGAAATTCACGCGCCGATACTCGATCAACCCGTGGCCGCGCTCCTTGCCGATCTCAAACAACGAGGATTACTGCGCGACACGCTGGTCGCCTTCGTGACCGAATTTGGACGGATGCCAACCTTTCAGAAAGGCGCGAGCGGCCGCGATCACAATCCGCACGGATTTACCGTCTGGCTGGCCGGAGCCGGCGTCCGCGCGCCGTTCAGCTACGGCGCGACCGACGAATTCGGCCATAAAGCCGTCGAAAACGTTTCCTCGATCTACGAGCTGCACGCCACGATCCTGCACCTGGTCGGGCTGAACCATGAACGGCTCAGCTACTATCACAATGGAATCGAACGGCGACTCACCGATGTCCATGGCCGCGTGCTGCACGAGCTGCTGACAAGCTGAACCGATTTGCGGGGTTCAAGGCATTTCTCCGGTCAAAGGCTCGTCGCGCCAACAACGCGCGTCCTGACGCAAATTCCATTTCTGCATGCGTTGCGGATCAAGTTGAAACCGCACGTGGGCCTGAAAACCGTCCTCGTCAATAAACCACTCGGGCGGGGAGACCCTCGAGTCGGACGCATCGGGCTGCCACGGTAGTTCTTCGAGATTCCTCGCCCAGCGATGGTGCCGAGCACGGAAATCGTGCATCGCGTAGTAAAGTCGATACAATGTGCTCCGCGCCGGCCAGGCCGGATCTCTCACGGGTACGATTCGTGCGGTGGTACCGTCCGCAGGCCAACGCGTCGAGAATCGAACAGCGCCCCAGGTCTCGGGCCGATGCATGTTGATCGCGGCTTGAGGCGACCAGACCCAATTGTCTTCGGCCCGTCCCACCAGTCGGCGATAGCGCTTTTCCACGACCTCGTGCCACCATTCCACGCGGGAGAAGTTCACTCGCCAATCGTCGCCATCGCGCGGCGGTGATGACGCCGTTCCGGACGGCATTAACCGAGATAAGGAACTCCAGGGGATCGCGATCTCGAGACTCCAGCCGCGGTCAATGTCGGACGGATCGTTCAACGTTCCATCCACGAAGACCGCGGTGCGAATACCGTCGATCGTCCAGCCGTCGTCGGCGTTGCCCCGATCTTTGTACGGTCTGTCCAGGTACAGATCCCATCCGGTATTCAGGGCATTCATTTCGAACTCACCGTACTGGTGACCGTCACCATCGGGATCGATGAATACCTCGAAGTCGTTGTCGTAGAATATCACCGAATCCCGTCGGGTGAGTGTTCCCCAAACGTGAGGCTCTTCGAGTTCAGCGCCGATAAAGAAGTGCTCGTCGTCCCAGGCCATTTTCACCCGGGTTCGAAATCGCGGCGGGATACGGTAGTCGCCTTCGATGTCGCCAAAATCGTCGCTCCAAGGAATCCCCTGCCAGCCGAGGTCGTCCAGTCGTCCGTCCACGGAGATCGCGGCGCGAGAACCTGTGCTTGCCGCTCGAAAACAGGTGTACCCCTTTGGTTCCGCGGGGAGGTCGCGCCGCCCGAGTCGAACCGGCGTGGCGACGGTGTCCCAGACTCGCACCAGAAAATCACCGCCGCCCGTGACATAACAGGTCCCATCCGCGCTAAGCACGCCGCAGTTCGCCTCGGAACCATGTCCCCCGATGCGCACCAGTTCGCGCAGGGCAACGTCCCGAATCGGCACTGGCTGGGCGCTGTTTTCTGCGACGGCGTCTCCGCCGATAACGATTTCCCAAACACGGACCGACCCGTCAGCGCCGGTGGTGTACGCCCGGCTTCCGTCGGGTGAGACCGCCACATCCGATAATCCGTTTGCCGATTGGACCACGGCCAGTTCGTCTCCGGACTCGCGCCGCCAGACTCGCAACGATCCGTCCTTGGAAGCGGTCAGCACGAGCGGTACGCGGGGATGGAACGCGGCGGAGGTCACGACGTCGGCGTGCCCGATCAGCGTCGCGATCGGTTTTTGCTCGATCGTATCCCAGAGGTAAGCCTTCGCGTCCGAACTGCCAACTACAAGCCGCGAGCCTTCGGCGTCGAATGAAAGATGGCGGATTTTCGCGTCGGGGCCGTCGAGTCGCACCAGGGGGTTCGCGCCACCGCCGCCGCCAAGCGTCTCGCGATCGGGGACGTTCACCAGGTAAACTGCCTGGTCCTCGCAGGCGACGGCGAATTGTCGGCCGTTGGGCGATCGGCCAAGTCGAGATCGCAACTGCGGTTGCGCCGGGAGTGTCACCAGTTGTCGCGCAGTGCCCCGCGACCAATCCCAGATCTCCAATCCTCGCTCGCGACTCAAGGATACAATCCTTTCGCCCCGCGCGTCGAATCCCGCTCCGAGATACTGCTTCGTCAATGGTTCCGACTCGGACTTCAGCACGGCCAGGGTCGCACCGGTAATCAAATCATGGACTCGGATCTTTCCATCGCGACCCACAGACACGATGCGCTCGACCGATGGATCGATCGCCACGGATACCACGTGGTTTTCGTGTCCGTGCAGAGTTACAGGAAAGAGGCGTTCCGACTTCTGGCGGAGGTGTTGCCATTCCCAGCCGCGGAACTGTCTGGGGGCCTCGTCAAGACTTCCGGCCCGCGCGGCGCCGAGCGGAGACTCGATGACATTCGACAGCATCACGCGATACAACTGATAGGCAACGTCCAGTCGCTCGAGGCCCTCCTCCCCGGGCCGCTCGTCGAGGTTGTTTGATCTTGATGTTGCCGTTTTCTGTTGCGCTGCTCCTTTACGGGCCGCGTTCTCCCGGATCGCACTTTCCTTAGCCGCGTTTTCCTGAGCCGCTTGAGCAGCGTTGCGGGCCACCATTTCCGCGGCTACTGCTGCTTCGCGTTCCGCCATCGCTAATTCGCGAAGCACCTGCTGCTGGCGCACCACCTTTCGCTGAAAGACGATAAACCCGCCGATTCCAAGCAGCAGTGCGATTCCCACAATGAGTGCCAGAATCACGACGACGGTATCGCGGGTTTCGCCGCGCCGCTCAGGCCAACCCATGCCCCGATCCACCATCGGCTCAATCTCCTGTTTGCATCGTTGTTTCCGAGGGCAACGGTACCGCCACCCGGACGGTCGTTCCACGGCCGGGATGGCTGAGCAGATCCAGCTTACCGCGCATCCAATTCACGCGTTGGCGAATACCGAGCAATCCGTAGCGATTGGGTGGGACCTTCGCCGGGTCGAATCCCTGCCCGTGGTCCTCAACCGTCAGTTGCAGTTCGGTCGGGCGCGTTTCACAACGAATCTGAGCCGTCGAGGCACGGCTATGCTTGACGACGTTATTCAAGCATTCCTGAGCGATGCGGAACAGATTCCACTCCCAGTCGTGAGGCAGTGGCGGGAGCGGGTCGCAATGCAAGGTGAACTTCACCTGCGATCGATCTTGCAAGTCGCCGATCAAACGCTGCAGGGCGGCCGCCAGCCCGCCATCCTCCAGTTGCGCGGGCTGCAGTCCCGCGATCAACCGCCGCGCCTCCACCAGCGCACCGCGCAGCAGCCGATCTGCCTGCGCCAACGATTCGGAAGTTTCACCCGTCGCACCACAATCGGAGGCCGCCGATTCCAGGAACATCACCGCTGCCGTGAGTTCCTGGATCAATCCGTCGTGAAGTTCAAAGCCCAGCCATTGCCGTTCCCGCTCCTGCAGTTCGATCAGCTGGCGCACTCGATCGTCGCCGTGTTCCGCGGCGGTTGCTGCCCGCAATTCGGATTTCGCATTCATGCGCTAGAGGTAACGGTTGATCAGGTTTTCCAGCATTTCCTGGCGGCCGCTCTGATTGGGGCTGGCTTCTCCCTTTTTCAGCATATAGGCCTCCAGGGCGCGGAAATCGGCAGCGCCTGACTCGATCTGGGCTCCGATGCCGGAATCCCAGGTCGCGTATCGATTCTTGACGAACGCGGCCAATTCTCCGTCGGCGCGGATGGCGGCGGCGATCTTGAGTCCCTTTGCGAACGCGTCCATGCCACCGACATGCGCGTGGAACAGGTCGATCGGTTCAAAACTCTCCCGTCGCACTTTGGCGTCGAAGTTTACGCCGCCCCGGCCAAGTCCGCCGTATTTGAGCAGCATCAGCATGATCTCGGCGGTCAGGTAGAAACTGGTGGGGAATTGATCGGTGTCCCAACCTAACAACGTGTCGCCCGTATTGGCGTCGATCGAACCGAGCGCGCCCTGCATTCCGGCATAATCCAGTTCGTGCATCATCGTGTGTCCAGCCAACGTGGCGTGGTTGGTCTCGATGTTCAGCTTGAAATGGTCGAGCAGTCCATAAGCGCGGAGAAAATTCAGGCAGGCGGCCGCGTCCGAATCGTACTGGTGCTTGGTCGGCTCCTTCGGCTTTGGCTCAATCAGAAACTGTCCGTCAAAACCGATCTCCTTGGCATAGTTCACCGCCAGATGCATGAAACGTCCCAAATGATCCAGTTCCCGCTTCATGTCGGTATTGAACAGGTTTTGATATCCTTCGCGACCTCCCCAGAAAACATAGTTTTCGCCGCCGAGTTCCTTGGTGACCTCCAGGCATTTCTTGACCTGGGATCCGGCAAACGCAAACACGTCGGCATTGCATGTCGTCGCCGCGCCGTGCAAATAGCGTGGGTGGCTGAACATGTTCGCCGTGCCCCAGAGCAGCTTGATACCTGTCCGCTGCTGTTCCTCGCGCAGCGCCTTGGCGACGGCGTCAAAGTTGCGATTCGTTTCGGCCAGGCTGTCGCCTTCAGGCGCGACGTCACGATCATGGAAAGCATAATAGGGTGCCCCGAGTTTCTCGATGAACTCGAATGCCACGCGTACTCGCCGGATCGCATTCTCGACCGAATTCGAACCGTCGTCCCAAGGTCGCAACATCGTGCCCGCGCCGAACGGATCGCTGCCGGTCCCGCGGAAGGTGTGCCAATAGACGACGCTGAAACGGAAATGGTCGCGCATCGTCTTTCCTTCCACGACTTCCTGCTCGTTGTACCAGCGGAACGCCAGCGGGTTCTGCGATTGCGGACCTTCGTACGTGATCTTCTGAACTTCCGGAAATGCAGCCATTTGTGCGTCGTTCCCAGTCTACTGTTATCCGAGGTGGTGGATGCCGAATGCGTTATCAAATGCCAAACATCGTCCCAGATTCGCTGCTTGGAATCAACCAGCCCAAGGTTGTCGACAACGGCGCAGGCCAGCATCGAACCGGCAACCGCGCTCAGGATTCAATCCACAGATTCAGTTTCTTCCCCCGGTCATTTTCTCCACGATCCAATCGCTCCATCGTGGAGCGAACTGGGCAAGGGCCAGCAGCCAGCGCACTTTGCCCGGCAGAATCAGCTCCGGATCGCGCCGTTCGCAGGCACGCAGCGTGCGTCGTGCCACGTCCGGCATCGGCAGGCCGCGCAGGCGCACGCCGCCGCCTGGTCGACGAGCTGTTTCTGGTAGTCCGGCCGCTGCCGAATCGTAGCGGTTTCCAGCGTCTTCGCGCGCAAGCGGTCCCGGGCAGAGCAACAGCACGTGCACACCGCGCGGCCCCAGTTCGTAGCGCAACTGCTGCGAATAGGCGGCGACCGGAAACTTGCTCGCCGGGTAGGCGCCAAGGTATCGCGAGACCGTTTTGGCCGCCAGCGAGCCTACGTTTACCAGATGTCCCTTCGACGCGAGCAGGTGAGGAGCCGCATGCCGTGCGCAACGCACCACGGACAGAAAATTGCATTCAAGGTATTCCCGGAACTGTTCGCAAGTGGTTTCGAGTGCCAGGCCGCGAGTCGATCGACCGGCATTACTCACGAACAGGTCGATTCGGCCCCATTCCGCGCTGGCGGAATGAACAAGTCGCTCCACTTCCTGCTCGACGGTCACGTCGGCGGTAATCGCCAGGTGACGTCGTCCGGCTCCGGCGTTTGACGCTGGCGCGGCTCCCGAGGTCTGTTCCAGTTCCGCCAGGACGGAGTCGAGACGCGCCGCGTCGCGCGCCGCGACCACAACATGGGCCCCAACCCGAGCCAGTTCCAGGGCCAGAATGCGGCCGAAACCGGCCGAGCCGCCCGTGACGACCGCAACTTTGTCGCGCCAATATGACATCAGGCCTTGACTTCAAATCCGTCGCGAGCTGTCCGCTTCTGGAAGCCGTTCGCTTCGTTGTCGCCAATGATCTGCTCCTTGGCCGGGTCCCATTTCAGCGGCCTGTCCAGCCGAATGGCGATATTGGCGAGATGACAGGTCGTCATCGCTCGATGATGCGTTACGACATCCGAAATCGGCTGTTCGCGCGCCTTGAGGCACTCGAAAAAGTTCCGCATATGGTCGCCTGGCTGGCGGCCTTTATAGAGCCTGGTGATCGCATCCTCCGGGAGCGGATTGTCCGCGAGTTCCTCGACCGGCTTCCCACGCAGCGCCCCGCGACCCACGAACAACTGACCCTGGTCGCCTTCAAACAGAATTCCGTTCTCCGTGTCGTGTCGAATCACCAATTCCACCGACTCATCGCCTCGCCGAAACAGACACTTGACCAGGAACTGGTCCGCGGCATTGTACTGCGAATCGTCGGTCGGCATTCCGTCCTCGAACGGCACGGGATGATGCGCCGTCCCCTCAATCGTCGAAGGCCCCCAATCGTCCATACCAATCGCCCATTGAGCGATATCGACATGGTGAGCACCCCAATCGGTCATCTTGCCTCCCGAATACTCGTACCACCAGCGGAACTCGTAGTGGCATCGCGAGTTGCCCCAGCGACCGCCTTTATTGAATCGGTAGTCGACCAGCGGAGCCTGTCCCAGCCAGAGATTCCAGTTCAATGTGCTCGGCGCCTCCGCCGCTGGAATCGGACCACTAGTCGGCGCACCTCCAATCGCACACTGGACCCGACGCACTTTGCCGATGCGTCCCGCTTTCACCATCGCAACCGCGCGCAGGAACCGCAGATTCATTTCGCTGCGCTGTTGCGTGCCGACCTGGAACACGCGTCCGGTCTCCTGGTGCACCTTGAGAATCTGCTTGCCTTCGTCGATCGTCAACGTCAGCGGCTTTTCGCAATAGACATCCTTGCCTGCCTTCATTGCCTCGATCGCGATCTTGGAGTGCCAATGGTCGGGCGTCACGATCGTCACGACGTCAATCTCTTTGCGATCCAGGATCCGCCGATAGTCCTCGAAGCCCTCCACTTCACGCCCCTGGCGTTCCTTGACGATCCGCTGCCCCTCTTCCAAGTGTGCCCGATCGACGTCACACACCGCGACCACATCGCCAAACTTCATGGCGTTCGGGCCCACCGCCTTCCAGCGGTCTCCGGTGCCGATGCAGCCGATCAAGGGCCGGTCATTGCGCGACTCCGATTTTGCTTCGCCGGCGCGAAGGTTCGTCCCGGCAAGCAATGCGGGTGACAAATAGCCTGCGGCTGCAACCACCACGGAGTTTTTCAGAAACCGGCGGCGATCGGTTCGGCCTGATTTACGCTGCGTCATGATGCAATCGCTCCTTTTCGTCGGTCCAGAACGGCGGCCCTTAGAGTCTAGTGGCGCCAGAAGCGGTTTTCCAGCCGTGTCGAGGCATGGGAACGGGAGAATTTAAGCGGTAAACTCTTGGCGGTGCGAAGGTATTTCGCCCAACCTCATTTTGCACGAACAATATCCTCCATCCGCGAGTCCTCCATGCCACAGACCATTTTCCGCTTCGCGTCGGTCCGATCCTGTCTGCCCACCCGATTGCCCTGCCTGCTCTGCCTGGCCTGCTTCGCGGCTGTTCTGTTCGCGACGACTCCCCTGGCCGCCGAAGAGGGCTTCACGAAGATCTTTGACGGCAAGTCGCTCGACGGCTGGGAAGGCGATCTGAAGACGTTTCGCGTCGTCGACGACGCGATCGTCGCTGGAACGCTGGACGCGAAGATTCCGCGTAACGAGTTTCTCTGCACGCGCAAGCGATACGGGAATTTCGAATTGCGACTCGAAGCTCGGCTGCGCGGACCGGGCGAGAATGCCGGCATCCAGTTTCGCAGCGAAAGGATTCCTAACCACCACGAAGTGATCGGCTATCAATGCGACATGGGAACCTCACAGGGCAAGTCGATCTGGGGCGCTCTATACGACGAGTCCCGTCGGAAAAAGTTCCTGGTTCAAGGCGATCATGACCAACTGACGGCGAAGCTGAAAAAGGACGACTACAACAGCATCGTGATCCGCTGCGAGGGCCACCACATCCGCATCTGGGTCAATGAGCTGCTCACCGTCGACTACATGGAGAAGGAAGATGGAATCGCCGCGCGCGGCGTGATCGGACTGCAGATCCACGGCGGCGAGCCGGGCGAAGCCGCCTACCGCGAAATTCGTATCATGGAACTCCCCTGAGCCGACGTGATCGATCCATGCCGCCGTCCTCGCTACGATTTCTTTTCTTCGACATGGGAAAGGTGCTGCTCGACTTCGACCATCGAGTCGGCTGCGAGCGACTGGCCGTCCACGCTGGCGTCTCGACCGAACGCGTGTGGGACGCGATTTTCGCTTCGGGCATCGAGTGGCAATACGAACGGGGCGAGATCACCAGTCGCGAATTCATCGCGCGGGTGCGTGAATCGATTCCGACGCTGCCGGGGTTCGACACGACGTTGGAATTGGTCAGTGATATCTTTGCGGCTCGACCCGATGTCGAAGAACTGCTGGACCGGCTCGCGCGGCGCGGGCACCGCATGGGACTGCTGTCGAACACCTGCGAGGCCCACTGGCGACACCTCTATCCCGATCGGTTCCCGTTCCTGCGAGAACGGTTCAGCGTGCATGCGCTGAGCTTTGAATTGCGGGCGATGAAACCGGAGCCAACAATCTACCAGCAGGCGTTGGCGATGGCCGGCGTGACGCCGGAGGAGACGTTTTTCGTCGACGATCGGCTCGAAAACGTCGATGCCGCCGCCCGGTTGGGTATCGACGCCGTTCCGTTTCACTCCGCGACACAACTCGCGGAAGAACTTGCGGTTCGCGGACTGCTGTAGCTCGAAATTTGTTTCGAGATTTCTGAACACGGCGATCTCCGATCGCAGTGACTCAGTGACCCCGCGGCTGGGTGTGCCAAGCCGATGGGCGGCGGTTGCGCGGGGCGGCTCGAAACAAGTTTCGAGCTACTACTTTCGCGCTACGCTTTCGGCCCATTCGTGCGCCGACATTACCATGACGAGTGGCCGCACCAATTCACGCGGCACGAGGGTAGGCCAGTAGGCGATGACGGGACGAACGGCGCTGCGGCCGGCGGCATAGCCTGCGAGCCCGGCGGGGCCACTCGTGATCAGCGGCGCGAATTCCCTCGTGAACCGCTCGACGGCGTCGCGGCGTGAATCGTGAGCCGCCACCCTCAGGACGACTTCGTTCGTGGTTCGATTGCTCGTCGAGCCGCGTGGCACCGCACAGCCGGTGCCCAGGATTTCGACCTTCGTTCGCTCGAGTTGATATCCGGCGAGAGCAACTCTGTCGAGCACCATCTGGCCGGCCGCTTGCGCCTTCTCCTGGCAGTCGTTGCCGTAAACTACCAGCTGCGCGGACGCCATGTAGCCCGCCCGATATGCCAGCGAGACCTTGAGGCAGTCCGGGCGTGGACCGCCCGTCGCGCCTTTAACCAGAACGCGGTCCGTACCCATCTCGCGGACCGCGACGGTCGTGAAATCCACGTCAACATCCGGCGTAAGATAATGCTGTGGGTCGCCGATTTCGTAAGTCAGTTGCTCGACGACCGTGCGCCGATTGACGACTCCGCCCGAACCTGCCGGCTTGGTGATTAGACACGACCCGTCGGGCTCAACCTCCGCGATCGGGTAGCCGATGTCGGTCAATCGGCAGTTGTTCCATTCGGTGGCATAGCCACCGGTGACCTGAGCGCCGCATTCGATCAAGTGCCCCGCCACACTCGCGCCAGCCAGGCGATGCCAGTCGTCCCAGGGCCAGCCGTAGCGATGGACGGCTGGGGCGACGGTAAGCGACGCGTCGGCCACGCGACCGGTGATCACGATCCGCGCTTTCTGGTTCAAGGCGTCGACAATCGGGGCGGCGCCCAGATAAGCGTTCGCACTGACGATCGGGGTCTGTAACTCCGCCAGTTCGGCTCCCGTGTCCAGATTGCGGAAGCTGAAACCCGCGCCGCGCCATTCGTCAAGATTTGCCAGGATGTCGTCGCCGCGCACGATACCGACCATCAGGTCGCCCAGATCGGCGGCAACCAGCGCTCGGCTGGTCGCCGCCGCGCAACTGGTCGGGTTCATGCCTCCGCTGTTCGCGATCAGGTGCAATTGCGGCTGCGTCCGCAGAGCCGGCAATAGCGAATCGATGATCTCCAGAAAGTCACCAGCGTAGCCGGCTTGGGGGTCCTTGGCGCGCTGATGCGCCAGGATCGACATCGTCAATTCGGCGAGATGCTCGATCGTGAGGTAATCGACTTCGGCCGCCTCGACCAGTCGGCGCGGCGCGTCGAGGTTGTCGCCGAGGAATCCAGCGCCATTCGCGATGCGGATCGGCATACGGATCGGATTTCCTTCTTGCCCGCTCGACCGGTTAAGGTCGCGGCAGGCCTCGAATCCACTCCTCCAATAACTCGACGGCGGGTCGATCGACGAGATCGGTGGCAAGTTGCGGCATCTGGCCCTTCCCGCGCTGGCCAACCCGCTTCAGCAAGACGCTCTTCTCCGGGCTCCCGGGAGCCACAATCCGCGCATCCTGCACGTCGAACCGATGGTGAAGCGGGGCCGTAAGCAACTTGCTTTGATCGAGCGACGTTGCGTAGTCGAGATCGAGCTGCGCGTTTCCTCCACCCGCCGGCAGGTGGCATTGGGAACAGTTAGCGTGCAGGTAAGCACGCGCGCGCCGCTCCAGCGATTCGGCCCGATCGTACGGATCGGCCAGGCGAGGATACTGATCAGGGGCGTGTGTTAACAGCGATGTCGTGGATGACGGGCGCTGCAGGCGCGTCCCGGTCCGCTCCGCGATCGTCGCCCCGATCTCGGCTTCGCTCTTGCCTTGCCGAGTGAGTTCCTCGCGCAACGCAGCGAGCGTATCTCCGTGCCAGTTGACGCGCAGCAGACCCAGATGTTCGAGCACACGTAGCTGATTGTCCCGCCTTCCATCGTAGTCATGATCGCGGTTCATTTGCGCCGTGCTCAAGCCGAGAACATAATTCGCGGCACGACTGTGGCAGACCATGCACTCCGTGCGGCTGGGATAGCGCCAATGCTGACGCAGCTGCCCCGACGGGTTGTCCCGAGACCGCGGCACCTGCAGTTCGAACTGTCGATCGGCACCCTCCGCCGCAACCAGTTCGGCGTCGGTCTGGGCGTCATTCCAAAGGTAGGAATAGCCGATCCATTCACCCTGCTGCTTCACGAGCAGTCGCGTTTCGATCCAGAATCGAGTCCCCGGGTCGCCTGGCGTCCGTTCCAGAGCGAACGACTTGACCAGCACCGTGTCGTCGGGGAACCCCCAGCCCTTGGGCTGGGAGAAATCGATCGTCATTTCGGAGTCGAGGCGATCGGGATGATGAGGAATCCCGAACGCTCGTTCCTTGTGGGCGCCGTCGGACCAGAGCGCCGCATTGACGGAATAGGGGATCATGCCTTCCTGAAACTTGTGTTCCGGCAGCGAGCGAAAGATTCCGGTCTCGCTCAGCCGGTGTGGAAACGGCGAAGCGTCGTCGGCCTGCGGAGGATTCGGCTCGAGATAGTGCAAGTTGCCGGCGGCGGCGTGTTCGAGAATGAGCAGTTCGCCGTCTCGATCGAGCGCGAAGCCGGTAATGTGAAACGGCGTGTCGGTAAGTTCGCGGTGCCAGACAATCTGCGACCCATCGTGCTGGACTCCCCAGACTTTGCCCGTGGAATGATCGCCGTAGATATAAGCGCCTTGGAGCTCGGGGTATTTCCTGCCGTAGTAGACCAGTCCACCGGTGAGCGAACGCGCTTCACTGTGCGGGTGTTCGACCGTCGGCGCGACGAACGGCGTGGGGCCGGCTTTCCGATCCGGGTAAAACGGATGGCTGCCCTCCATCACACTCCAGCCGTAATTCGCCCCCTTCTCGATCCGATAGGCCTGTTCCCAAAGATCCTGGCCATTGTTGCCGACCCACAGTGCGCCGCGTCGGGGATCGACGGCGATCCGCCAGGGATTGCGCAGCCCGTAACACCATGTCTCCGCACGGATGCCGTCCTTCCCGGCGAACGGATTGTCGGCGGGAATCGAATAGGCGTGCGTGGCGGTCGGATGGTCCACATCGATCCGCAGGACCTTACCCAGCAGATGACTCAGATCCTGCCCGGCCAGATTGGTATCTGAATCGGACGTACCGTCGCCTGTCGTCACATACAACATTCCATCGTTGCCGAACGCGGTCGCACCGCCGTTATGCCCGTCGGACTCCCATTCCAGGATGACGCGTGCCGTCGACGGATCGAACGTCCCGGTGCCGGGGTGAAGATGGTAGCGCACGATTTTGGTTGTCTTGCCGCGAAAACCATCCGAACCGGTTCCGTTATAGCCCAGGTAGACCCATCCGGTGTGACGGTAGTTGGGATGGAACGTGATGGAGTAAGCCGTCGTATCGGGAATTTCCAGCAGTACCTCCGCGGAGCGAACATCGGCCGCATCTCGCATCTTGACCAGTTGCGATGGCGCAAAGGGTGCGGGCTGGGTGATGATCAGCCATTCCGCGCGACCAGGAATCAGCGTGGCGGCGATAGGGAAGGGCAGGGGAGGCTGGTCGAAAGCCGGTCGCGTTCGATAGGGTGGTGGCGGGTCGGGAGAACCGACGACGCGCGAGGTGGTCCACGGGATCCGTTCAGGAATGCCTCGCGCCGCGTTACGTCGAGGCGGCGGGACGAAACGCAGCGTCGCGTAATCTTCAAAGCGATGGAAGTCGGCATGGGGCGCGGAGCTGAGAGGTGAACACCACGACAATTCCGGTCCATCGAATTCAACGCTGTAATCGTAGCGGCAGAGCACGAATTTCCAGCGTTCATCGGGCCGAGGTGGTCCGCCGCTGCGCACGAAGTCGCGCCACGGAATGCGTCCTTCGACCGTCCATCCCGTATCCTGATCGCGCCAATTATTGAGCGTTCCGCGGAGTGCCACTTTGGATTCCAGATGGAATTCATCGGCGCGAGCGTATCGGCGTACGTTGCCCGATCCGCGCTGCGGGACAAACATGTCAAAGGCGGTATTGGCGGCGTTGACCTGAAACTCGTAGTAGCCCGGATGTTCATCGCTGGGCTTGAAGAACAGTTCGAAGACGTCGTTTTCCCACGTGACCCCGTCGTGCTCCGTGACATCGGCGTAGAGATCGCGGTCTTCCATGTCCGCCAGGAAGTACAAGTACTGATTGTCCCACAGCAAGCGGGCGCGGGTTGCGGTGCGTGCCTGCCGCCGCTTTTCGCCCAGCCATGGCAGCGAGAACGACGAGATTTCCTCGGCGGCCATCCAGATTTCGTCATCGGGCTTGCCGTCGATGACCGGAGGGCTGATCGCGTAGCGGCATTCAAACTGGCCGGCGGGTGCCGCGCCGTTGTCGGGCTCGGCGGCACGACCGATCGGAGCAAATGAAAACGCCGCAGCGCCGACGGCGATTGCACAAAAGACAAGCATGGAACACGTTGACGGGCGCGTTGCCGCGGTAATCGGGTGGCGATCGTCGGTGGTGCGATGGAAGGTGATTGTGGTCATACCTGGTAAACTCCAACTCGGAATGGTTCTTCGCTGACGGAGCGGGTAGCGATTTCCAGCGCCTGGACCAGGAAATCGCGGGTTTGAGCCGGATCGATGATGGTGTCGACCCAGCCGCGAGCCGCTCCATAGCGGACTTCGGTTTGACGTTCGTAGTCGGACTTGATTCGTTCGCGCAATTGCCGCAGTTCGTCCGCGTCGGCCTTGTGCCCCTTGCGTTCCAGGCTGGCGGCTTGGATCTCCAGCAGAGTCGACGTTGCCTGTTCCGCGCCCATGACGGCGCAGCGGGCGTTCGGCCAGGCGGCGATCAGCCGCGGGTCGAACGCTTTGCCACAAAGTGCGTAGTTTCCGGCTCCGAACGATCCTCCCACGATGACGGTGATCTTGGGAACGCGGCTGTTGCTGAGTGCATTGACCAGTTTCGCGCCGGCCTTGATGATCCCGGACCGCTCGCTCTCGCGCCCCACCATGAATCCGTTCACGTCCTGCAGAAAGATCAGCGGGGTCCAGTCCTGGTTACAGTTCATCACGAATCGAGCCGCTTTTTCGGCGCTGTCGACATACATGACGCCGCCGAACTGGAATTCACCCTTGGCCGATCGAATGCGGTGATGTTGATTGGCGACGATACCAACTGGGAATCCTCCGACGCGCGCCGTGCCACAGACGATCGTCTGGCCGAACGCCGCCTTATATTCATCGAAGCTCCCTTCATCCACGATCGTCGAAAGTAGATCGCGAGTTTCATAGTCTTTGCGCGGGTCGGGATCGACAATCTGGTAGATGTCGTGGGGATTGCGAGCGGGTGCGCGGGCAGCTTCGCGCAGGAAAGGATGCCTAACTGTCGCGGGTTCGTTCACCGAATTCGCGACCAGCCGGCGAATTCGCAGCATGCAGGCCTCGTCGTTCGGTTCGTGGTAATCAATCGTGCCGCTGATGGCGGCGTGCATCGAGGCGCCTCCCAGTTCCTCGCTGGTAACTTCCTGACCGATCGCGCTCTTGACGAGCGCGGGGCTTGCCAGATACAGCCCCGACCCTTCGGTCATCAGCAGTTTGTCGCACAACACAGGCAGGTATCCGCCTCCGGCGACACAGTTCCCCATGATCGCGGCAATCTGCGGTATGCCGGCCGCGGAAATGACGGCATTGTTGCGAAAGATCCTGCCAAAGTCGTCCTCGTCCGGAAAGACATCTTCCTGCAGGGGCAAAAAGATACCGGCGGAGTCCACCAGATAGATCAACGGCAGCCGATTGACGAATGCGATCCGTTGCGCCCGCAGGACCTTTTTGGCGGTGGCGGGAAAGAACGCCCCGGCTTTCACGGTTGCGTCGTTGGCAATCACCATCTGTTTGCGGCCTTCCACCGTCCCGACCACCGTGACGACGCCGGCGCCGGGCGCGCCGCCCCAGTCCCCATACATGCCGTGCGCGGCCCAGAGACCGATTTCCAATACGGGTGTGCCGGGATCGAAAAGCAGCGCCAGCCGCTCCCGCGCCGTTCGCCGCTTTTTGGAATGCTGGCGCTCCGCGGCCTGCGGGCCACCACCCTGTTGAATCGCCACCGCGTCGATAGCGAACTGCTGTGTCAGTTGTTCCAGTGTCATGGTGGAGGGCATGGGACGCGTCCGGCTCCGTCGAGATGCTCAACCGCGAACTCCCGGCACGGCAAACTGCACGCAAGGAAAAATACACGCAAGGAACGGCGCAGCCGCACGGCCAAGGGCTCCGACAGCATACTCGACCGGCCGTGCCCTGCACACCCATTTGTTGACGTCGCGGCGATGGACTAAGATCCTGGCAGGGAACCGAGATGGAAAGCGCACCGACCGATCGAGAACCTGCTCCACCCGCCGCCCGATGGGTACTGCGAACGCGGACGCTCGATTTGAACCGCGCCTCCCGCTTGCCGCTGCTGATGGGCATCGTCAACTGCACGCCGGACAGTTTTTCGGATGGCGGCCGCTATGGGGAGCCGGCAGCCGCGGTCGACCATGCACTTTCTCTGATCGAGCAGGGTGCCGATATTCTTGACATTGGCGGCGAGAGCACGCGTCCCTACGCGACGCCGGTGACCGTGGAGCAGGAACTGCGGCGCGTGATCCCGGTTCTGGAGGGACTCGCCGGGAAGGTCGCGGTACCGTTGTCAATCGACACCTCGAAATCGGCCGTGGCGCAGGCGGCGATCGCTGCGGGGGCCGAGATCATCAACGACGTTACCGGACTGGAAGGCGATACCCAGATGCCCGCGGTGGCTCGCGAGACCCGTGCCGGCGTCTGCGCGATGCACATGCGAGGCTCGCCGCAAACCATGCAGGATGACCCCCGCTATGACGACGTCGTCGAAGAGATCTTCGAATACCTTCGGCGCCGACGCGACGGATTGCTGGCGGCCGGCATCGACCGCGAACGAATCTGCCTCGACCCGGGAATCGGATTTGGCAAGACCCACGATCACAACGTCACACTGCTCAAGAGTTGCAGGCGGTTCCACGCGCTCGGCATGCCGCTTCTGGTCGGCTATTCCCGCAAGGGATTTATCGGCAAGTTGTTGGGCGATGCGACACGCGACCGATTGGCCGCCAACGTGGGGATCGCCGCGGCGCTGGCGCTGCAGCGGGTGCAGATCCTGCGGGTGCACGACGTCGGCGCCGTGCGCGATGCGTTATTGCTGTTCGAAGCTTGTGGCGGTATGTCGGCGGCCACGTTCTGATGGAATTGCATCGGCGCTGCCGCGAGGCTGCGTTACTAGCCACGCTTCTCGCCCAGGTAACGCTTCTCAATCTTCGTCGCCACGGTGCCGATCGCGTAGTATCCGACCGAAATCCTCGCCACATGCGTCAGCAGATCGTAGGCCCGCCAGCGATCCCATCCGTAGTCGGATTCCATCCATTGAATCAGTCGGGAAAACGCTTCCGCGGAAGCGCGTTCCATCGGACAGCCGGTGGCGATCGTCATGATCTCCGTGGGCGATTCGATCCTTGGTCCGGGAATTCGCTGACCGCGGATCAGGTCGACGGTAATCAGCGTGTGCGCCGGCATTTCCAAGCCGCTGGCCGATAGCTCGCCATGGCCCATCGCCGCATGAGCGTCGCCGAGATACAGCCAGGCGCCAGGCACAAACACGGGAAGATAGACCGTGTTACCCGGACAGGTCTCGATGATGTCCATGTTGCCGCCGTGCGGACCGGCCGGACCGGTCGTGGGTACGCCGGTGTCGGGTGCGGTTCCGATGCAGCCCAGCATCGGGCGATAGGGGATGGTTATCGAATCGCTCCAATGGATCAGCCCATCGTGGATCGCACAAATATGGGTCCCGTGCGGGCATTCGGTTCCGAGCCATTCGCTCAGTTGGCGCGGGTCGCTGGTACGCGTCGCACATTGTCCAATGCTAGGAATGATCTCGTGGATTTGAATGGCGAGCGTGTCGCCTGGCGAAGCGCCGAGCACTTCGATCGGACCGGTCTGCGGATTCCCGTACGGGCGTTTGGTTTTGTCCCGACGGTCGTCGTTGCCGCGAATCTGTCCCGAAAATGCGTCTTCGCTCTCGACCCACAACTGCTCGCCCGGTTCGATCGTGATCCGCGCCGGGTTGTGGCGGCTGAACTCGTAGTAAAGCGGTCCCAGAGGAAGTCGTTTTGGTTCCGGTGCGTGCGTCATGAGTGTAGAACTTGCTACAATTCGGGGCATGAGTCAAGACGCCCCTGTCCCGGCGAATCGCCGTTGGCAGTTTTCGCTCAAGTCGTTGCTGCAATGCATGCTGTTCCTGCCGCTCGTTGTTTACCTGGCGTTGCAGACCAGGCAGGTCGTTGAAATGCGTGTGGGGATCAGGGGATATCCCGAGGATGACAGCGCACTGCAAGCCTACCTCGAATCGCGTAACGGGGTAACTTCCGCCACGATCCATCGAGAAAAGGGACTTGAACTGCGGATTGTCGTGGTTCGGGAAGGGCTTCTGCATCACGTGATGGGAGACAGCTTTTCCTTTCCACCGTTCGAAAAACTCGGTTATACGGGCATGTCGGGCGTGCGTCTGGGGATGACCAGTAATTTGAGGCTGGGGGTTGTCTTGGTAGCCACGATACAATGGGCGTGGAACTACTGGTGGATCACCATGCCCGTGGTTGCCTTTTTCGTATTGCGGAAAGTGGTCACGCGTCGCAGGTGAATTTCTGCAGCGAATGGCATGTCGGATCGACCAATCCACGATTGCCTCCGGCCGACATCACGACTTCGGCGACATAGAGGTCGCCGCGCCCGTCGAGGCAGAGATCGTGCGGCGCAAAGAAATCTCCCGGCGCCGTGGGCTGCAGTCCTCCACCCCAGCGATGCAGCAACTGGCCGTCGCTCGAAAAAATGCTCACGCGTCCTCCCGTCGCGTCCGGACTGGGGGCTGTCGTACCGGGCCACATACCGGCCCGATAGCCAAGTTCGGCGACGAAAACGCGGCCCTGACGATCGACGACGACCTGGCAGGGGCGAGCGATCCCGGTCCATTCGTCGATATATTCGCCGTCGGCAGTGAACCGTTGAATCCGGCTGTTCTCCCGATCCGCGACCAGTACGATACCGGACCGATCGACGGCGATTCCGTGCGGCACGCGGAATTCGCCAGGGCCGCTCCCCGGCTCGCCCCACGATCGCTGAAGTTGTCCGTTCCGTGAGAAGCGGTGGATCCGCGCGTTGCCGTAACCGTCGGCGACGAAGATCAGACCTTGATCATTCAAGGCAACATTGGTCGGATAATGAAATGGCCCGGCGCTGCGGCGAATGGTGCGGAAGTCGACGCTGGTCGCACCCGTATCGCTTGGTGTGCCCGGTGTGCCCAACGTCATCAGCAGCCGGCCATCCAGCGTGAATTCGCGAACGGAATGTCCCGAGTCGTCGGTGCAAAGCAACGTCCCCTCCGGCGTGCAGCAGATGCCGTGGGGCCGGTGGAAAACACCGGCGCCCCAAGCCGAACGCAGTTCGCCGTCACGATCGAAAACGAGTACCGGCCGCGGTCCGCGATTGAATACGTAAACCCGGTCCTCGGCATCGCAGGTGACGGCAGTCACTTCGTCCCATCGATGGCCCTCGGGCAATCGCAGCGGCAGGCCAAGCCACTCCGGCAACGGTCGATACGCGACTCTAATATCTGGCATGATGTGAGTTCCTCGCAGGGACTAGCCTTGAATTCCTTCCGGAAGCCGCGCCCACTGACGGACCCTGGGGGACCATCGTATGATGGTGGGCTTGCGGAAACTAATCATGTCATGCATGGGATTGAAGGGCAAGCGAACATGGCAATCAACAAATTCAGCAGTCGAGTCACTCAGCCAAAGAGCCAGGGCGCATCGCAGGCGATGCTGTACGGCACCGGCATGAGCGAGGCCGACATGAACAAAGCGCAGGTCGGCATCGCCAGCGTCTGGTACGAAGGAAACACCTGTAACATGCACTTGCTGAAGCTGGCGGAAAAAGTCAAGGAAGGCGTCACGGCTGCCGGTTTGGTCGGCATGCGATTCAATACGATCGGCGTCAGCGATGGCATCTCGATGGGCACGGAAGGAATGAGCTACTCCCTGCAATCGCGAGACCTGATCGCCGATTCGATCGAGACGATCATGGGCGCCCAATGGTACGACGGGCTGGTCGCGCTGCCGGGCTGCGACAAGAACATGCCCGGGTGCCTGATCGCCATGGCACGACTGAACCGCCCGTCGTTAATGGTTTACGGCGGGACGATCAAACCAGGCATATTGAGTGGCGAGAAACTGGACATCGTCTCGGCGTTTCAATGCTACGGGCAGTATCTTGCCGGTACGATCGATGAAAAGACACGCGCCGAGATTGTTCGCCGATCCTGTCCGGGTGCGGGTGCCTGCGGGGGAATGTACACCGCAAATACGATGGCCAGCGCGATCGAAGCGATGGGAATGAGCCTGCCATACAGTTCGGATATTCCCGCGGAGGATCCCGAGAAGCTGCAAGAGTGCGTGGACGCCGGCCGCTGCGTGCGGGAACTGCTGGAACGGGACCTGAAGCCCCGCGACATTATGACCTCCAGAGCATTTGAGAATGCGATGGCCGTCGTGATGGCCGTCGGCGGTTCGACCAACGCGGTACTGCATCTGATCGCCATGGCGCGGGCAGCCCGTGTACCGCTGGAGATCGACGATTTTCAACGGATGAGCGACCGGGTGCCCTATCTGGCCGACTTGAAACCAAGCGGCAAATATGTGCAGGAAGACCTTCACAAAGTTGGCGGAACCCCGGCGGTCATGAAGTACCTGCTCGAAAAGGGATTTCTCCACGGCGATTGCATGACGGTGACCGGCCGGACCGTCGCGGAGAACCTCGAGACGCTCCCCGGTTTGGCTTCGGGACAGAAGATCGTTCATGCGATTGAAGACCCGATCAAGCCTACCGGCCACATTCAAATTCTGCGCGGTTCGCTTGCGCCGGCGGGAGCAGTGGCAAAAATCACGGGCAAGGAAGGCTTGAAATTCTCCGGGCCAGCGAACGTGTTCGATTCCGAGGAAGAGATGCTGGCTGCGCTGGAACAGAAACAGATCAAGGCCGGCGACGTGGTGATCATTCGGTACGAAGGGCCGAAAGGTGGGCCGGGCATGCCGGAGATGTTGACTCCGACCTCCGCGATCATCGGCGCTGGACTTGGTTCCAGCGTGGCATTGCTTACCGATGGTCGGTTTTCCGGGGGATCCCACGGCTTTATTGTCGGCCACATTACCCCCGAGGCCCAGGAAGGCGGCCCGATCGCACTGGTGAAAACCGGCGATCTGGTCACCATCGATGCCCAGTCCCGACGCATCGACATGCAGGTGGACGATGCCGAGATGGCGCGGCGCAAAGCGGCGTGGACGGCACCGGCCTACAAGGTCACGTCCGGCACGCTTTTCAAATATATCAAGAATGTTAAGTCGGCATCGGTGGGGTGCGTAACCGACGAGTAGCCGCAGCATCCAACGTAAAGTTGGGACGCAGGGAACTCCATTCGAATTGATCCCAGCAAGCCAACCGCGTAGAATTGGCACGTTCCGAACAAGACTTTGCGTCGTGGCGTAGAAAGCCTATGAATATTTTCGCCCGAACTATCCTGCTCCTGACGGCGTTGGCCAATGCGCTGCCCGCCGGGCTGTGCTGCCGATCGATTGTCGGCCAGGATGATTGCCGCGTCGCCCCGCCAGTTCCCCATGCCTGTTGCCTGCCTTCCCCGACCACTAGAAGTCTGCCCGGGGTCGACCACAGGCACGGTTGCGGACGAAATCAAGATGGTCCGGTTGATGTCCCCCAGCCGACGTGCTGCTGTGACGCGGCAAAGGCCGTCGCAATTCCGCAACGGGCGAAACTGGACAATCCCGACGACGCCCCGATCCTACTTTGCCATCGCCCAATTCCCAACCTGTCGACGCAAGGTCGACAGGTTGGACAGAGGAATTCAGGGGAATCTACTTCAGCCCATCGGCTGCACCTGCTGAACTCTGTCTGGCGCTGCTAGCGGCTCCGACTTGACGTTTTTCATGGCGCGACGCCGTGGGTGACGTTGAGTTGCCGTCTCGACGGGGCCGATCAAGTCTGCGACACAGGCAATCGACCCGAACAGGACCAACCAGGATCGAACGCATCGTCGTCGATCGCGTGCCGCACTGGACGAGCATCGTGACCATCCGCGGCCTGTTTCCGTGTCGTATTCAAATTCGATTGATTTCTGATTTCTATTTAGGAGCTTGATGATGTCGAGAACATCTTTCTTAGCGGCTGCATTGTTGACCTTGGGACTTGCTGGAGGGCTGTGGGCTTTTGGCCCGCGGAGCCAGACTGCGAATGGCGGCGCGGCGTGCTGCGCGGCCGGTGAAAGCTGCTGCGAAGCAGGATTGCCGTGCTGTGAACTATCGCGCACGACCGATTGCTGCGAGTTGGGCGGAACGTGCTGCGACGAGCAGGCGGCATGTTGCGATTCCCATTGATCGGCGCTCGATGAATGCGTCAGCGGGGCGGCCAGATCCGGCCGCCCCGCATCGTTTCCGATTCCGCCTGGCGCCGCGACCCAAGCAATGGCCCGACCTGAGGTGATCGACTACTTGCCGGTCGCGGAGAAAGATTCGGGAGGAGTCGCCGGCGCCGCAATGCCGATGGTCCAGCAAAGTCCATTCACCAGCAATTTGCGGAATTCCGGATTGGCGAAGTCGTCAGGGTGTCCCAGCGACGTGTAGAAAACCCGGTTGCCGCTTTCGCGTACGACGTTGGTCCAGGCAAGGGGCTCGATCGGTGTGTCAGGAAACGTGCCGTTGAGCAACGGCGTGGTGGTGGTCGCCAGTGGTACGACCCGGTAGAGAGAGCCGTTTCCGAGGATGCGGCGAGCGTCGATGCCGCGGAGGATCGGATGCGCCGCGGCTCCGGGTGCAATCGCCAGTTCGACTTTCGGGCCGACGCCATGATGGCCGACGTAGTGTCCACCCAGAATTTCCGGATCGAAAGTTGTCCAGGCCGCATGTTCGGGAGGGGGGGGAGTATCGCGGAGCGAGAAGGCATGACTCGCGGTGCGGATACCGACCAACGGCTTGCCCGCGGCGACGAACTTGCGCACCGCTTCCAATTGATCGCGCGGCGGTGTGCGCCGCCGGACACTCACGAACAGTAGATCGGCTCTTTCCAACGCTTCGACCAAACCGGGAAAGGTGTTCTTGTCGTCCGCCGCCGAGTGAACCACGGTGACCTGAAATCCCTTGGGCTCCAGATCCTTCGTCGCGAAGTCGGGCAGCGTGATTTCGGTGCGGTATTCGTCTTCCCCGATCATCATTACGATCGAACGCAGGTCGTTGGCAAAACGGAACGGCTCGCCGCCGACAAAGTCCACGCTGGTGATCGTCGGACACACATATTTTTCGATATGCTCGACGATGCGGTCGGTGCCGACGTAATGCGTTACGTACGGCCAGCGTTCCGGATTGTACATCGTATCGGTCATGTCGCGCATCAGTACGACGTTCTTGCCATTCTTCGCCATCTGCCGCAGGCCGAACGGGCGGCCGAGCACGCACATGTTGGTATGAACGCCGAGCAGCACCACGTTCCTTATTTGGCGTTGTTCGAGCAGATTCCAGATTTCGACGCCGGAGTCACTGATCGCGTCCTGTTCGTCGATTCGAATAACGTCATACTGGGCGCGCCATGGGGAACGAGGCGTCCGGCCCATGCCGGCCAGTCGCTCGTGCCACTGCAGGTGTTCGACCGGATCATCGTCCTCTCCGCCGTCAGTTTGATCCAGAGGATACTGGCCCGCTTCCTCAGCGGGGATCTGGCGGCACCATTCGCTGATCCCTTCGGGCAGGCTCGATGCCTGCGGCGCGTTTTTGGCTCGCATTCGCGCAGGATGTTTTTCGTAAGGGGCCATGCAGCTGCTCGGAGCATGGATGATCAGGCAACCTTTCTTGCGTGCGGTTTCCAGCACGAGGTTCATCCGCGGCGCCATCTCCGCCACCCGCCTTACGGCGTTCAGGCAATGGTGCGCATCCCAGACGTCACAGACGATTAATGCAGTCTGCGCGGAATCCCATTTTTCCGTACTGCCAACGACGCCAAATTCCTGGTCCGTTTGCGGAGCGCGCTGTTGCTTGTGAACGGTAATGTCGGCGGCTGTGGCGACGGCACTGCAAAGCGCCAGGCTCCAGCATATGCTGCGCAGCACGGTCGCCCAGCCGGTCCACGCGTGAACCGTTCGCCGCGGGTTGTCGGCCTCGCGCAATCGAACCGTGCTTGCCTCGCGGATTGGTATCGAGCCAGCTCGAAGTCGAACGTAATAACCCATGTGAAGCCTCCCGAATAATAACCGGCGGACGCGGATCGGCTGCGGTAATTGTCGCGTGCAATTACTCGTCGTCCGCCTTGAACCAGGGCGTCAATGTCGGTGAATAGCTGAAGATTTCTTGAGGACGGAAGTAGAGCCCGATTTCGCGCGCGGCTGCTTCCAGTCCGTCGGATGCGTGCACCAGGTTCATCTGCCGGCTGCTGGAAAAATCTCCGCGGATCGTGCCGGGCGCCGCTTTGAGACCACTGGTCGCCCCGAGCATCTCGCGTACGACTCGGATCGCCTCCAGTCCCTCCACGATCAATGCCAGGATCGGGCTGGCCGTGATGAATTTTTCTAGTCCTGGATAGAACGGCTTGCTGACGTGCTCGGCATAATGCTGTTTGGCCAAATCGGGAGTGACCTGGAGCATCTTCATCGCAATCAGGTTGAATCCCTTTTCCTCGAATCGACTGATGATTTTGCCCATCAGGCGGCGTTGGACACAGTCTGGTTTCAGCAGCACAAGCGTACGTTCAAAGGGCATGATTGCCGGGTCTCCTCATGGTTGATTGGGAACGATTCACGCACTGTCGGGCCCCGTGGTTCGGGGACCCGGCAGCATTGCGAGATTGTAGGGCAAGGTCAGGCGGTGCTCAACGGCAGCCCCCGCGCGGCTCGTGATTGCTAAGCGGAATTGGGCCCGCAAGGGCAAAGGCCTCGGCGATTCCCTTTTGGCAACGACTGCTGCTAAGATGAGACGATCGGATATAGACCCGAGAATCACGACCCAGGATTGATTTGTTATGGCATCCAGGATTCTGGTACTTGTCATCTGCTGCTTGCCGATCTGCGGGCGGTGTTTCGCGGAATCGAAGCGGTTCGACGCAGCGCGGATGGTGCTTATTTCCCGTTGCCTGGAATGCCACAGTGGCGCCGAACCGTCCGGCGGGCTGAATTTGTCGCGTCTGGAGGACCTGTTGCGGGGTGGAGAATCGCAGGCCGCTCTCGTTCCCGGTAAACCGGACGAAAGCCTGTTATTGCATCGTGTGCAGGCAGGTGAAATGCCACCGCCCAAGGGGGACCGATCGCAGAAGTTGCCGGAACTGGAAATTCAGGCACTGCGGGACTGGATCGTCGATGGTGCACCGTGGACCGAAGGATTCGTGCTCGACCTGTTTGAAATCACGACGGCTCGACGAGCCGGCTTGGACTGGTGGTCGTTGCAACCGGTGAATCGTCGGCCGCCGCCCGATCGCGTGGCGCTCGCGGACCTGCGTTCACCGGTCGATGCGTTTGTGGAAGAGAAACTGGCCGCCGAGGGTTGGCGCGCCGCGCCGCTTACCGATCCGCGAACAGCGATGCGGCGGCTCTATGCGGACACCTTGGGACTGCCACCGCCGTTTGAGGATCTCGAGGAATTCGCCGCCGAAACGAACCCCGACAGCTGGGAACGTTTAATCGATCGCTCGCTCGCTTCGTGGTCGTTCGGCGAACGGTCGGCCCGCCATTGGCTGGACGTGGCACGTTATGCCGAATCCTGTGGTTACGAACGTGATCAACTGAAGCCGGCCATTTGGAAATATCGTGATTGGGTGATTGGAGCCTTCAACGCCGATCTTCCGTACGATGCGTTTGTGCGTCATCAGTTGGCCGGCGACGAGGTCGAAGAACGCTCGGAGTCGACCTTGATCGCTACCGGCTTTTTGCGGCTGGGGACCTGGAACGACGAGCCTAACGATCCGCAAGAGTACAAATACGATCGGTTGGAGGACCTGGTGCACGCCTCCAGCACGGCGTTTCTCGGCCTGACCTTGAAATGTGCGCGCTGCCATGACCACAAGTTCGATCCGATTCGGCAGGAAGACTATTATCGGTTCGGCAGCGCATTCTGGGCGGGGTTTCTGGAGCCGGCGGCCGGTGATGTCCTGGGTGGACCGGACCCGAAGCTGCTGGGAGGCGAGATTCATGGCTGGACCGATCGCTCAAAAACGCCCCCGGACATGCAGCTCCTGAAGAAGGGCGATCCGAAACGCCCCGGACCTTCGATTGCCCCCGCGCATTTTTCGTTTGTGGCCAGTCAGTCTCGTCCGTTCCGTGGTGCGGCGCCGCAGGCAGCGACGACGCAACGCCGATTGCAGTTCGCTGAGTGGATCACCGAGCCCGCGAATCCGCTCGCGTCCCGCGTCTGGGTGAATCGCGTCTGGCAGCGCCACTTCGGCCATGGACTTGTGCGCTCGCCCGACAATTTTGGTTTTACCGGCGATCGACCGACGCACCCGGAACTGCTCGACTGGCTCGCGAGTGAACTGGTCGAAAGGAACTGGTCGACGAAGCGGCTGCAGCGCATGTTGCTGGCGTCGCGCACCTACCGTCAAGCCTCGACACATCCCCTGCACGCCGAATATGCCGAGCGGGATTTCGCTAATCGGCTCTGGTGGCGTTCCGAACGGAGGCGTCTGGATGCCGACGCGCTGCGTGATTCGCTACTGGCAGTGTCCGGGGAACTTGATCTCTCCCGGCGCGGTGGCCCGAGCTTTGCGCCGACCATCAGCGCGGAAGCGCTGGAAGGCTTGTCGATGAAAGCCAACGCCTGGAAAGCTTCGCCAAAAGCGGAACAGATGCGTCGCAGTGTCTATATGCTCTCCAAACGCAGCCTGTTATCCCCGTTGGCAACGACGTTTGATTTTCCCGATACGACTTTGCCCTGCGGGCAGCGGGACGTAACGACCGTGGCTCCCCAGGCACTGGCGATGCTGAACAACGAGTTCATCCACGACTGCAGTCAGGCGCTGGCCGAGTCGGTCTTGCGCGGCGATGCGCCCACGGAATCGAGGATTGCCGCCGCCTGGCGCGCGGTGCTCGGACGCCCGCCGTCGGTGGAAGAATTTGGCATCGCGGCGACGCATCTGCGGCGGCAGGAAGAGTGTTTGCGCATCCAGGCGGAGGCTGCGAGCGCCGACACGAGCCGACCGCGAATACCGGACAAAGGACTGGTGCTGTGGTTGCGAGCCGATGCCGGAGTGGACAAGGACGAGCTCGACCGGGTCCGCGCCTGGTGCGACGTGCGCTTCCGTGACAGCCCGGAAAAGCCTGATTCCGAACCGGTCGCGGGCCGACGACCCCAGGCCGATCAGCCGCTGTCGCAGTTTCGGCCGATCTGGGTCGCCGATGCCGGACATCGCCGACCGGCCGTCCGCTTCGATGGCAGCGGTATGTTCCTGCATGTCGACCGCCCGCTGCTCACGTCGCAGCAATTCACGATCGTCGCCGTGGTGCGTGATGCCGGTGGCGATTCGCATCGCGAAATCGTCTCCAATTGGGACGGCCAGGGAGGCAATTCCACGACCTCGGTTTTTCTGGGGCTCACCGGCCGCAATCGGGTGCGTTTGAGCGACGACTTTGTCGCGGGAGAATTACAGCATCCCAACAAGTGGTTCTGCCTTACCGGTGTCGCGCGCACTGGCGAAACCGTACTGTTCCAGAACGACCTGCAGATCGCCCGCCGCCCCAACTCGCTGTCGCAGCGGAACCTGTCCACGCGATACGTTATCGGCCAGCAAGGGAACATTAACGGCGAGTTCTGGCATGGCGAGATCGCGGAATTGCTCGTCTACGATCAGGCGCTGGAAGATCGAGAGCTGCGCCGTTTGACCAGCTACCTGGGCCAGCAGTATCAACTGCCGGTCCAGGCAGCGCCCAACCCGCAGCGACTGACGTGGCAGTCGTTGTGCCACGTGCTGCTGAATACCAATGAATTTATTTATGTGGACTGATCCATGACGCTACGACGACATTTTCCCTGCGGACAAACGCGGCGTGAGTTCCTCTGGGAAATGGGGGGCGGCTGTGCCGGACTGGCGCTGGCCAGTCTGCTGGAGTCCGACGGATTCTTCCAACGGAACGCCTCGGCCGCACCTTCCCCCGCGCCGACCACCAGCGGCCATCCGCTTCAGGCACGGCCATCCCATTTTCCCGCCAAGGCACAACGCGTCATATTCCTGATGATGAATGGAGGACCTTCACAGGTCGACACGTTTGATCATAAACCGCTCCTGGAAAAGTACGCCGGACAACCGTTGCCCGCCGACAAGAAGTTCATCAATTCGGGCGGCCGTAAGATCGGGTTTCTCACGCCCGCGTTTCGCAAATTCCGACCCGGCGGCGAAAGCGGTTTGATGATCTCCGATTTTTTTCCCCAGATTCGGCAGCATGCCGACAAGCTGGCCGTGATCCGCTCCTGCCACACCGATAGTCATGCGCACGGTTCCGCCCTGGTCGCCATGAACTCCGGCAAGACGTTTATCGGACGCCCGTCGCTCGGTAGTTGGGCCGTGTACGGTCTCGGCAGCGAGAATCAGGACCTGCCGGGCTATGTGGTAATACTCGATAAACGCGGTGGACCGATCAGCGGGCAGCCGAACTGGTCGAGCGGCTTCATGTCGGGCGCCTTTCAGGGGACGTTGTTTCGACCCACCGGCGATCCAATTTTGGATCTGCGCGGTCCTGAATTCCTCGACCGGGCCGCGCAGCGCGAGCAGCTTGACGCACTCGCCCAGCTCAACCAGAAACACCTAGAGGCCCGACCGGGCGGACAAGAGCTGCTGACGCGGATCGCCAGCTATGAACTGGCCTACCGAATGCAGGCAACGGCGCCCGCGGCCGTCGATCTGTCGCAGGAAAGTCAGGTCACGCTGGATGCCTACGGTGTCGGCAAACATCCCACCGACGAATTCGGACGGAATTGTCTGGTCGCTCGGCGCCTCATCGAACGGGGCGTGCGATTCGTACAACTCTATTCCGGTGGCGGGCATCTGGAAGAAACCTGGGACGCGCACAAGAGTATCGAAACCAATCACGGCCAGCATAGCGCGGAAATCGACCAGCCGATCGGCGCCCTGTTGACTGACCTGCAGCAACGTGGGTTACTCGACAGTACGCTCGTGATCTGGGGTGGGGAATTCGGCCGAATGCCATTCAGTGAAGGGCAGGGGGAGCCCGGCCGGAATCATAATCCGTACGGTTTTTCAATCTGGTTAGCCGGTGGCGGAGTTCGTGGCGGAACGTCCTACGGAGAAACGGATGACCTCGGTTTCGAAGCCGTCGTCAATAAGGCTCACCTGCACGACCTGCACGCGACGATCCTGCATCTGATCGGAGTCGATCACGAACGATTGACCTATTTTCATCAGGGGCGCGACGAACGTCTGACGGATGTTTATGGACGAGTGATCCGAGACGTGCTGGCCTGAAAGGTCGGGCTTCTGAGCTCGTGGCTGGGGCATCTAGCGGCGGCGTGGCCCTGTCATGATAGCTCGGTTAGAAGTGGTATTTGTTCACGAGGAGGGTGCCACTGGCTCGGTATTCCCGAGCCAGTGCCGAGCGGGCGAGTGATGGTAGTCCTTTAATGAGACTTTCCAGCGTGCAGGTCGAACGACGACGACGGCGAGGGCGGGTCACGGGACCGATCGTCTGCGTGCACTCACGTGTAAATCCCAAAATCAGTTCCGCAAACTCGACGAGCCTTCGACCTCACTCGACTGGCACGTTGGCACGTCACGTTGCACAACCACGGTCTCTCGCCCAATCAGCATTGGCTCGGGAATACCGAGCCAGTGGAACCCCACTAGTAGCTGAAACACCGTTCCACCAGAGTTGTTCTATCAATGCCACCCCGCCCGCTCCACCGTCGGAGGAACAAACGGGACCAGGCCGAACCCGGCCGCTTACGCTAGGCCTTCCCTATGAGGTGATCAAGAAAGAAAGGATCTCCCAGTAATCGGAGCATAAGGATGCAGGAAATGGCGAGCAGCATGAGCAAAAATCGGAAGTATCGATCAGTCGGACTAGCACAAGGCCGATGATCGTAAGAGTGAATTGCGGGGGCAAGCTAAGGACCCCAAATTTCATTAGCTCGAACGACATTGCCGTTGGTGATCGAAGAAAAAGCAGTCGCGCAAGCCTGATACTTCTAACGAAAATCATCACAAGAACGATGATGAGCGAACAGAGTAGCGAAGAAAGACCTCGAGGAATTGCATACTCTGGGCAAGACCAAATGATAAATGCAAACATTGCCACTGCGTGATTGCGTAATAGTTCTTTTTTGAACGATCATTCGTAAGTGTTCGTTGTACGATAGCACTACAGCTAAGGTCGCTACTCATCGTGGAGGCCCCAATCCTGGGAAACCTAATCGGGTAGCGCGCCGGCGACGACTTTGCCGCCGAGGAGTGTGGTCAGCACTTTTGTTTCCCGGATTTCGCTGGCCGGGCATTCGAGAATGTCGCGGTCGAGCACGACCAGGTCGGCGAGTTTTCCCGCTTCGAGGCTGCCAATCGCAGATTCTCGAAATGTGATGTAGGCGTTGTTTCGCGTGTAGAAGGCCAGCGCCTGGGCTCGTGACAAGGCTTGTTCCGCGTGGAGTGGCGTTTCGAGTCGCCGAGCGTTGCGGGTGATCGTCGTCGTCAGTCCGAGGAACGGATCGTACGGGTTGATCGCGCGGCGGGCGCCAAGTTTCTGCATGTGGTCCGACCCGCCGCCGACGACCACGCCACTCTCCATCAGCGAGCGCAACGGCTGAAAGTACTCCAGGCGGTCGTCGCCGAATTGCTTTTGCAGCGTGGCGCCGTCCAGGAACAACCATACCGGCTGGATATCGGCGACGACACCCAGCTGTGCCATTTTCGCGATCGCTTCGGCGCTCATGAAATTGCAGTGGGTAATGCACGGCCGCGTCGCCCGGATCGGCAAGCTCGCGCCGACCTCGGCGTACGCATCCAGCAGTGCATGCACGGCGCCGTCGCCGACCGAGTGGGCAGTGAACTGCAGGCCCGCCTCCGCCGTGCAGCGGACGATTTCCTGCAACTTGTCCGCCGCGATGAACCGAACGCCGACGTACTCGGGATCGTCGATACCATAGATGCGGCTGACGCCCCAGGGGCGGCGCATCAACGCGCTGCCGGTGAGCATGCCGCCGTCGAGGTAGGTCTTGATACCTACCACACGCAGTTCATGCGTTCCGTTGGCGCGGAGCGGATGGTTCGCCACCGCGCCGATTTTCTCGCGGACCGACTCAATCGGATCGGCCGCATTGACGCTATGAGAAGCCGCGACGCGTACGGGCAAGCGAGCCGCCCGGCGCAATGCTTCGTAGCGATCGATGTCCGCGGCGCTGGCGTCACGATCGGCGATCGACGTAATTCCGACGGAGTTGTAGTCGCGCAGCAACAGTGCCAGCCGTTCCTGGCGTTGCTCTTCGGTCACCTTATCGGTCTGCGGCTTGTGTTTCAGGTGCCGTTTCGTCCCGCCGCGCAGCATCCCGGTAAGCTCGCCCGTTGCCGGATCGCGTTCGATCGAACCGGACCCAGCGACTTCGAAGTCTCGTGTCAGGCCACTCAAGGAAAGCGCCAGGCTGTTCGCCATGGCGTCGGGCCCGGTCGAAAATACCACGGGGTGTCGGGGCGCGGCCAGATCGAGTTCCTTGCGCGTGGGAAACCGCTGCTCCGCCAACCTGGTCACAAAAACCTGCTGCACCCAGATCCATTGTCCTTCGGGGACCGTTCGTGCGCGGGAACGGACATAGTCCAGCACATCGGGTATCGAATTCATCTCGGGCACGGGGTGATCGAATTCGAACATGCTGGCCGCGCCGGGATGGACGTGCGAATCGATCAGTCCGGGAATCACCAGCTTTCCTCGCAGATTGACCACGCGTGTGTCGGGTCCGCGTAGTGCGAGGATTTCGCGCGAGGAGCCAACGCGCACGATGCGCTCGCCGGCCAATGCGATCGCTTCCGCGACTTGAAATCGATCGTCGACCATCGCGATCTTGCCTTGAGCGAGGATCAGGTCGGGAGCGGGCGCTTCAAGGTGGTTGGCGGCGAAGTTGGTGACGAAGGGCAGGACGATCACGATGGCGAGCATGGCAGTTCCTTTGTCGCGGACTTGTTGCCGCGTTACGATCAAGCGCAAGTGCCGCGATCGATTCGGAACGGCCCGATCGACTTACTGGCACTGTGCCTGGATATAGCGGGACGCGGTCTGGATCGCTTCGGGGAGTTTCTCTGGATGTTTGCCGCCGGCTTGAGCCAGGTCGGGCTTTCCGCCTCCTCCTCCGCCAACCACGGGTGCGACTTCACCGACCCACTTTCCGGCGCTGATCCCGCGCGCTACCAGTTCCGGCGTGACGCCGGCCACCAGCACAAGTTTTCCATCGGGTTGCGTCGCGGCGAGAAATACGGCGCAGGGCGCCGCTTTGCGGCGCAGCTGGTCGATCAACTGTCGCATGACGTTGGCATTCGCGCCCGGGACCTCGGTCACCACGATCGTCGTTTCACCGATCCGCTCCGCTCGCTCCAAAAGAGACTCGGCCGATACCACTCCCGCCGTGCTGAGCTGTTCGATTTGGGCGCGAAGTTCGTCCACTTCCTTCAACATGACGTCGATTCGAGCGGCGGTTTCAAACAGGGGCACGTTCAGGAATCGGGCAGATTCGCGCAGGGCATCGCGCAGTTCTTCTCCTGTCGGCGGTTCCGACGACGATGGCATTGCCGCGGGCCCTGCCGCCGCGACCGGCGTCGTCGGCACCGTTCCGGCCGAGGGGGCGTTCGTCTTAGCGCCGCTGGCAAGTTGTTTTTTTAGATCACGGACCGACTGCGACAAGGCGCGACACGCCGTCGGCACGCGCAAGGAGTCGACGCCAAGCCGCTGGGCGCAAAGGGCGAGCGTCTGCTCGATTTGCCGCGCGTTTTCGTCCGCGCGCGCTCCGGTCAAGGCGACGATGCGCCGTGTTCCAGCGGAAACGCCCTCTTCGCTGATGATCTCGAACGATCCGACTTCGGCGGTGTTGCTGAGGTGTGTGCCGCCGCACAGTTCGCGGCTGAAGTCACCCATCGAAACCATTCGCACAGGATCGGGGTACTTTTCGCCGAACAGCATCATCGCACCGGCTTTGCGTGCTTCCGCGAGTGGCACTGTTTCCCAGCGGATGGCAGCCCGCTCGGCGACATGGACACGCACGTCATGTTCAATCCGTGCCAGCTGCGCGGTATCCACGGCCGACATGTTCGTGAAGTCGAAGCGGAGCCAGTCGCCATCGACTTTCGAACCCTGCTGTTGTGCGTGTTTGCCGAGGTTCTTCTGCAACGCGTAATGCAGGATGTGTGTGGCCGAATGGGCTCGTCGAATTGCCTGCCGGCGACCGACGTCGACCCTTGCTGTAATTTTAGCGCCGAGCCGCATGGTGCCGGATACGAGTTGTCCGTGGTGCAGGATCAACTCCGCGTCGCGTTGCGTATCGGTCACGATTATGCGAAAGCCGTCACCGACCAACTCACCCTGATCGCCGACCTGGCCTCCACTTTCGCCGTAGAAAGGCGATCGGTCGAGCACCACCGTGACGCCGTCAGCCACCGGCGGAGCCTGCAGCTCATTGCACAGAGAATTGCCGCGAACAATCCCCTTGATCTCCGCAGTCGTTTCGGTGGATTCGTAGCCCAGAAACTGCGTGTTCTTCAGAGACCGCTTCAACGACTCGATCGGACCTTCCTTGAACACCGCCACCACGTCGCCGCCGCCAGATTCGTCACCGTGGCGTTTCATCGCGTCGCGAAAACCGGGCCAATCGAAGGTGAAGCCGCGCTCGACCGCCAGTTGTTCGCAGAGTTCCGGAGGCACTCCATGCGTCTGATAAATGCGTGCCGCATCGTCGCCGGGGACAAGTGCGTTGCCGCGGGAGTCCATTTCGGCGAAGACACGCTCGATGTGCGCCAGGCCGGCGTCAATCGTGCCGAAGAAGTTTGTTTCCTCGTCCTTGATCACATTGGCGACGCGCTGCGCCGTTTGCGTAAGCTCCGGATACGGCGCTTTCATCGTGTCGACGACCGCATCGACCAGCCGGTAAAGGAACGGCTCGCGCAGGCCCATCAAGCGACCGTCGAGTACGGCGCGGCGCAGCAGGCGGCGGATCACGTACTTCTGTTTGTTCGGACCGGGATAGACATTTTCGTGGACGGCGAACGTGCAGGCGCGAACATGGTCGGTGATCCTGCGCAAGCGGCGGCCGTGGTCGTTGGCCGGATCGTATTCGACACCGCAAACATCCGCCGCGGCGAGCACGATCGGTTGCAGGATGTCGATATGGAAATTCGTTTCGACCCCCTGCAGCTGAGCCGCCGTCCGCTCAAGCCCCATGCCGGTGTCGATGTTCTTGCTGGGAAGCGGTTGCAGGTTCTTGGGCGGATTGCCGACTCGATTGAACTGCGTGAAGACCAGGTTCCAGATCTCGACCGACTTGCCGTGCCCGGGATGATAGAAGATCTCGCTGCAAGGCCCGCAGACTCCATCTGGCCCGTGACTTGGCGCGCCGGCCGGCCAGAAATTGTCGTCCTCGCCCATCCGCTCGATCCGCTCGGGGAGCAACCCGATGTCTTTGCGCCAGATTTCCGCCGCTTCGTCGTCGTCCAGGTAAACGGTCACCGAGAGCCGATCGGGGGCGATTCCCAACCATTCCTTCCTGGTCAGGAATTCCCAGGCCCAGTTGATCGCTTCCCGTTTGAAGTAGTCGCCGAAACTGAAATTGCCCAGCATCTCAAAAAAAGTGTGATGGTAGGCGGTGCGGCCCACATTATCGATGTCACCGGTTCGAAGGCATTTCTGGCAGGTGGTGGCCCGAGTGAAATCCAATTTGACCTTGCCCAGAAAATGGTCCTTGAACTGGTTCATCCCCGCGGGGGTAAACAACACCGACGGGTCCCAGGTCGGAACCAGCACGTCGCTTGGCTTGCGGACATGCCCTTTGGACTGAAAAAAGTTTAGGTATTTTTCCCGCAGTTCGTCGGTTTTCATGGGGTCTCGTGTCGGCGAAGTGGCTGAGGTTTAGATCGCCGAACATGATATCGCGAAGCGGGAAATTCAGCCAGTCTGCCTCCATTCGTGCACGGCGTCGACGGCGGCGATCGCATGGTCGACATTTGTGCTCGGGAGGATGCCGTGACCCAGGTTAAAGATATGTCCAGGTCGGCCGCCCGCTTGCCGCAGGATCTCGCCGACCCGCTGACGAATCGTGTCGCGGCTGCTCAGCAGCACCGCCGGATCGAGGTTCCCTTGAATCGCTCGATGATGTCCAAGCAAGTTCCAGGCATCGTCCAGTTCGATTCGCCAATCGATACCGATGACGGCCTGCCCGTCGTCCGACTCCGACTGGCAGGCGAGCAAGCAGGGGTTTCCCGTGGCGAAGTTGATCACCGGAACGTCGCGCGGCAAACCACTTAGGATCGTTCGCATATGGGGTTGGACAAATCGTCGGTAGTCGCCTGGTCCCAGGCAGCCCACCCAGGAATCAAAGAGTTGCACGCATTGCGCGCCGGCGTTGATCTGGCCACGCAGGTAGAGCACCACGGCGCGGGACAGCAGGCCCATCAGTGCGTTCCAAGCGCCGGGATCGTTATGCATCAACTGTTTCGTCTTCAGATAGTTTCTGCTCCCGCCACCCTCGATCGCATAACTGGCCAGTGTAAACGGTGCTCCAGAGAACCCGATTAAAGGAAGTCCCGCCGGCAATTCGCGCCGCGTCTGGCGAACCGTTTCCATGACAAAATCAAGCGCGCCCAGGTCGTGCAGTTCATGCACGCGTCGAAGATCACTCGCCTCGTGGATCGGATTGTGGATCACCGGTCCGTCTCCGGCAGCGAATTCGAGTTGGAATCCGAGCGGCTCCAGGATAGGCAGCAGATCGGAGAAGATAATCGCCGCATCCACTCCCAGACGCTGGACCGCGGTGATCATCACTTCCGAACATAGAGCCGGGTTCTTGCAGAGTTCGAGAAACGAGAATTTTGCCCGCACCGCCCGGTACTCGGCCATGTAGCGACCCGCCTGTCGCATCAGCCATACCGGCGTCACACGATTCGGTTCTCTACGACAAGCCCGCATGAAGAGGCTGTCGTACCAGGGGGGGCGCGTTTCGTCGGTAGCGCTCGGGCGCGAGCTTGCGCCCGCGGTCGCGCCCGGGTTCGCGCCCGGGTTCGCCCCGGAGCGCGCAGACGCACTGGTTTCCGCTTCTGCCTGCGAATGGCGATCTTTTTCCCGGCCGCCGGCCAGGTCGATCGAAAACACGTTGCCGACGCCAATCCGCGGCGCTGCCGCCCTGCGTAACTGGCTGATCCGACGCGCCGCCGCCATGACCATCGAGCCCATCTTCGGGTGCTCCGGTTCGACATCCACGCGGATTCCGAAATCGCGCAGCGCGTCGGAGGTCGTTGGTCCGACCGAAACGACCAGCATCCGGCCAAATTGTTTGCGCAGCGCGTCCACGGCCTGATCGCGTTCGGCGCATTCGAGCAGGTTGAAAACCTGTACCGCCGAGGTGAACATCACGGCATCGACGCGACCGCTGACAATTTCGTGTAAGTTCGTCAAAAGCGGCAGGATGTCCTCGGGTAACTCCCAGCGATAGACCGGTACGGAAATTACGGATGCACCGCGCGCCTCGAGTCCGGCGATCAGGCTGGGGTTGGGCTTTCCGTATTCCTGAATAGCGACCGTCTGGTTCACGATCGGCGTTCCCGCGTCGAGCGTTGTCAGTAATTCGCGCCAGGTGTTCGGTTCGGGAACGCGGACCGTCGGGGTGAGTCCAACTTCTTTCATCGCGGCGACCGGTTTCGGTCCCCGGGCGACCGTAACGACGTCGGCCAGCGCATCGAGATAACGTTGGCGGTCGACGGTCCGTTCGACGATCTCCAGTAACTTGCGGAAGCCAACGCCAGTGAGAAAAATGACGAGGTCCACTTGACCAGTTATTAACCGGTGTGCGAAATCGATCGCTGCCGGATTGGGATCGATGGCGACTTCGCGGATCGATGGGCTGACCAACGGCTGACCGTGGAAACGCTCGATCAATCTCGCCATTTCGCCGGCCTGCCGGCTTTCAAAAGCCGCGATACGGGCTTCGTGGAAATCCGGGTTCTCTTCCGCGGTACGGTCTGGTTCGCTCATTCCAACTCCCTGGGACTATTCTCATCTGTCTGTGCGGGATCGGGCAAGCCGGCTTCGGTAAACCCGCGTGCTCTGAGCAGGCAGGCATCACAACCGCCACAGGAACTGCCATTCGGTCGCGGGTCATAACAACTCGTCGTCAGACCGTAATCAACGCCGAGCCGATGTCCGAGTGTAACGATCTGCGCTTTGTTCATTTGAATCAGCGGCGCGTGAATCCGAAATCGATTCTCGCCGGCAACACCGGCTTTCGTCGCCATGTTCGCCAACGTTTCAAAGGCGGCGATGAATTCCGGTCGGCAATCGGGATAGCCGCTGTAATCGAGCGCGTTGACACCGAGAAAAATATCGAAGGCGCTAACGGTCTCGGCCCAGGCCAGCGCCAACGCGAGGAATACGGTGTTGCGTGCCGGCACGTAGGTCAGGGGGATCTCCTGGCCGATCTGGTCGACTCGCGTGTGTTTCGGGACGTCGATATCGGCGGTGAGCGCGGATCCGCCGAATTGCCGCAAATCGATATCCATGATGATGTGCCGAGTCACACGGTGCCGCGCAGCCACCTTACGAGCGGCGTCCAGTTCGATCGCATGTCGCTGACCGTAGCGGAAGCTCAACGCGAACAGCTCGAAACCCTGCTGTTCCGCGATCGCCAGGACCGTGGCGGAGTCCAATCCGCCACTGAGCAACACAACCGCCGGTTTACGAGTGGGCTCGCTCATCGGACCGCCGTCCATGAACAATTCCCCTCGCCGTCAGGAAAGATTCGTCGCTGCGCGGGAAGTTCCGCGGGCGCCGCGTAGTAATAGGTGAACGCCCGTTGCCGATTGCCGGTCGGCCCCTGGCACTCGACGATGACGCGCGTGTAAAGGTCAACGTCGTCCATACCAAAACACTCGATCGCATCCAGAACCCGCAGCGTTTCGGCCAGATGTTCGGCGCGGATCGTCCAGAGTTCGCCGAGGATCAAATCGTCGCCGGCGATCATCGCCGGATATTCATCGAGTCGGTAGAGTCGGCCACGCGTCGTGGCCGCTTCCACCTTCAAGGGGGAATATGGCCAGCACCGCTCGCGCTGCTCGCCGCGCTTGAGTGTACCGTAGACGAAGATCGGCAGGGATGGCTCCGCTTGCCGCGGTTCGGCTGCCGTTTCCCTAAGTGCGATGTCGCTCACAAAACAGATTTCCTGACAGTGCTCGGGTCGATTGGCGGATCCAATTGCCCATTATTTGCGTTCGGGCCCGGCTTGGCAACGAGCGGATTCGTCGTCATTATGGATCGACCGAATTTGATCCAACCTTTCGTCGCCGGCCTCCCAGGGGACCCACCGCGGTGCAGATTCAAGGTACGCACATCGAGGATACATTCGCCGAGGCATTCGGCATGAGTTACACTCGTTTGTGGATCACCGCCGAGGACGATCGTTGGCTGGACGCGGCTGTGCGCGAATTCACGGGCTACAGTTCGTCGGTCATTGCCTGCGATGTCGAATCGGGTCTGGAACATTGGATGGGCGGCGAATCGACGCCGGATGGCAGGCCGGGAGCTTCCATCCTGGTGTTTGGCTTTTCGAGCGATTCTTTGGCGCGCGCCGTGCCGAACCGCGTCGGCCAGTGCGTCATGACCTGCCCTTCGACGGCGGTATTTGACGGATTGCCGCAGGAATCGAAACGGCTGCCTTTAGGGAAGCAGATCCGTTTTTTTGGGGATGGTTACCAGAAAAGCAAGCTGATCGGCAGCAAACGCTACTGGCGAATTCCGGTGATGGATGGCGAATTCCTGGTGCAGGAAAGTCTGGGTGTCGCCAAGGGCGTAGCGGGCGGAAACATCATCATTCAGGCGCGGAATCAGCGGGCCGGTCTGGCGGCCGCGCGTCGAGGATCGGAGGCGGCGGCCCAGTTGCCGGACGTCATCACTCCTTTTCCCGGCGGCGTTGCGCGCAGCGGCAGTAAAGTGGGGTCGCGCTACAAGGCGTTGAAAGCGTCGACCTCGGACGCCTACTGTCCGACGCTTCGCGGACTCGTCGAATCGAGGCTTCATGCCGAAGCGAACTGCGCTTTCGAAATTGTCTTCGACGGCGTTTGCGAAGCCGCCGTGGCAAAAGCGATGAGATGCTCGATCGCTGCCGCCGCTGGCGAGGATATTGTCGCAATCACCGCCGGCAACTACGGTGGTAAGCTCGGAAAATACCATTTTCATCTGCGAGAGCTGATGGCCTGACCCTCGGGAAGGCTCGGCTGACGGGAGGGTTCGATGCATCGAGTTTCCATGCTGTCTGGTTTGACCGGGTTCGCCCTGTCCATCATTGCCGCAGGTACTGTGACGTATGTCGCACAGGCGCAAGTTCCGTTCGGTCCGTCGGACTGGCCGCAGTGGAGAGGACCGAACCGGGATGGAATCAGCCTTGAGCAAGGACTGGCGAAAGAGTGGCCCAAAGACGGTCCGCGCAAATTGTGGGAGTCGACCGCGGCTGGTGTCGGGTACTCATCGCTCGCCGTGCAGCGAAAACGCATCTATACAATGGGCGACCTGTTCGGCGTCGAGCATGTCCTTGCTCTGGACGCTGCCACCGGCAAAGTCCTCTGGGCGGTTCAGCCGGAACCGGTGGCTCGACTGCTGATTGAAAAAGTCGATGCCGAATTCAAATCGCTCGATCGCGACAACAACGGGACGATCGACGAGACCGAAGCACTGGCGCGATTCGGCTGGGACTTCAATCGCTACGACCGGCCGGAATCTGGCGATGCGAAACCACGGGCCGTGCAGCGTGCGGGAGCAGTGTTCGGGCTCGCTGACAAGGACAATGACCAGCGGCTGCAGTTCGAGGAAGGTGCCCCCTTGTTCCGCGACCGTTTCAACGCGTTGGATGTCAGTGAACCCGATGCCGATGTCGCGGAGATCGCTGCCCGAAGGTCCGCGGACTATCTGAAACGGCTCGACAAAGATGGCGACAAAGCGATTTCCCGCACGGAAGCCCGAGGCTCATCGCTCGAGCAGGTTTTCAATCAGATTGATCAAAAGGTCGAAGGGACGGACAAGGGGGATGAGAAACTCGACGGTGCCGAAATCGCCGCGTTCCTGGTCAAGAACCAGCCGGGTCGCGATGGAGTGGTGTCGCGGGCCGAACTCGAAGAGTATTACGCCAAGAGCCAGCCGTTGGGAGACGGAAGACTCACCAGGGAAGAACTTCGTGGGCCGTTTGGCGGCTACCGCAACGGCATGGGGGACGGACCGCGTTCGACGCCGACGGTGGACGGCGAGTTCCTGTTCGTCGAGGGCGGCAACGGCGACGTCGCCTGTTTGCGCACCGAAAATGGCGCCACCGTCTGGCATGCCAATTTGCGAAACGATTTTGCCGGCGGCCTGCCAGGCTGGGGCTATTCGGAGTCGCCGCTGGTTGCAGGTAACCTGCTGATCGTAACCCCTGGCGGTCCCAAGGGTACGTTGTTGGCTCTGGAGAAGGCGACCGGCAAAGCGGTCTGGCAAAGCGGGCTCCTGAAGGACGGGGCTCACTATTCGTCGCCCGTACTGGCGGAGATTGCCGGAGTCCGACAGGTCGTGCAGTTCGGTTCTGCCAGCGTTTTTGGTGTCGATCTGCGCGATGGCAAATTGCTCTGGACCTACGCCGCGCCGGCGAATGGGACCGCGAATTGCTGCATGCCGATCGTGGAGGATGAATATGTGTACGCGTCCAGCGCGTACGGGACCGGCGGTGGATTAACGCGGATCAGCGGCGGCGGCGAGAGCCTGGTCGCCGAGCAGGTTTACTTCGACAAAAAACTGCAATGCCACCACGGCGGAATCGTCAAGATCGGTGACTACCTCTACAGCAACGCCGGCGGAACTTTGATCTGCATGGAATTCAAGACCGGAAAAATCGCCTGGCAGAACCGCAGTGTCGGCAAAGGATCGTTGATCGCCGCGGACGGGATGCTGTATGTGTTCAGCGAGGGACACGAAATCGCGCTCGTGGAGGCCACTCCGTCGGGTTATCACGAACATGGACGATTCAAGATCGCCGGTCACGGTCTGCCGAGCTGGGCTCATCCGGTAATCGCCGATGGTAAACTCTTCCTGCGGGATCAGGAATGGCTGGCCGCTTATGATCTCCGTAATCCGTAATCCGCAATTCGTAGCAACCGGGGGTAAGTCTCATGCATACGATCCGCGTTTGTGGCGCACTGCTTTCCGTACTGGTGTTCGCGGCTGCTGTCGAGGCGGGGCCGGCGGACAAGCGGTTCGATATTTATTGGGTGGATGTCGAAGGAGGGGCTGCGACGTTGATGGTGACACCCGCCGGCGAGTCGATCCTGGTCGATACCGGAAACCCGGGGCGCCGCGACCCCGACCGAATCCTGCAGGTCGTCACCAAGGTCGCCGGACTTCGCCAGATTGACCATCTGGTGGTGACCCATTACCACGGCGATCATTTCGGCGGTGCGGCCGAACTGAGCGCACTGCTGCCAATCAAGACGGTGCACGACAACGGTCTCTGGGACGGAATGCCGGAGAAGCCCGATAAGTCCTATTTCCAGTTCCCGGCGGAAAACCGCGTGGCGTTGAATCCAGGCGACAGCCTGCCCGTCAAACAGGATTCCGGCGCCGCCGCACTCACGGTGCAGTGCGTCGGTACCCGACAGAAGTTCACTTCGGTCGTCGACAACGCAGTCGATAATGCCGAGGCGTGCGACAGTGTTCGAATCAAAGATCGCGACGGCTCCGACAATGCCAACAGCGTGGTGCTGCTCGTCCGATTCGGACCGTTCCGTTTCTTCGATGCGGGAGACCTGACCTGGAACCGCGAGGCCGACCTAGTCTGTCCGAAAAATCTTGTTGGCAAAGTCGATGTTTACCAGGTGACACACCACGGCCTCGATGCCAGCAACAACCCGGTGGTCCTGCGATCACTGGAACCGGTCGTGGCAATCATGAACAACGGTACGACCAAGGGTTGCATGCCCGAGGTCTTCGCGAATCTGAAAGAAACAAAATCGATACAGGCGATTTATCAACTGCATCGCAATCTTCGACCCGATGGCCTGACCAACAACGTCAAGGATGAGTTCATTGCGAATCAGGAACGCGAGTGCAAAGGCAACTACGTAAAACTGTCCGTGAGTCCCGACGGCGGTTCGTACACGGTCGCGATTCCGGCCAATAACCACGAAGCGACCTACCGCACGCGAGGCGGATCGTAGCCACGGATCAGGGGTTGGCCGCTTCGCGCAGCAGCCGAAGTGCGGTTTCCACGAGCAGTTCACCGCTGCCAGGTTCCGTGGCTGCATTGGTCACTTCGTAGCTGCCGCCGGCGAAGGCCGCCCGCGTGGGGATGTAGATCGTCTCCTTGCAATTCGACAGCTCGACGATCATCGTCGTTCGGAAGGGCGACCCACGCTTTATCGCCAGACCAAGGTCGACGAATACCTCGCCTGGCAAGCAGACGATCGCCAGTTCGCCACCCACGACGATGACTTGGACTTCGACCGGCAGTTCGGCGCCGACTCCTGCCCAGGTCCGCGAAAGTCCCCAGCTGATGTACTCCGTGGTGTCAGAATAGGACGGGGCATTGCGAAGATGGTCAAGCATGATTGTCTTGTAGGCAAGGACCTGATCGAGAAACTCGACTTTTCCCCCTTCCTTGATCAACCGCAGCAGCTTTTCCGATTTCCGCACCTCCGCTTCGCTGACCGATTGCAGCGGCAGTTGGACCACGGCGGTCCGCACCACGACCGAATTTGATTTCAGCGGCGTCAGCTTGTCCAACCCCTGTACGAGTGTCTGGCCCAGAGACTGCCCGATGAAGTCGGTCTTGTTGCGTTCTGTGGTTGAAGGATCGACATGATTGATGTCGCCGCACGGTCCCGTGCCGAAAACGGAGACAACCTGGCCCCCCAGCGCGCCGCGCAGCGCCTGTTCGATGAAGAAGGGATAATCGGCGCTCCATTCGGTGCCGCCCACGGTATCCAGATGCAGTGCGAAATTGCTGAGTACGCTCAAGGCCTGATTACTGGACGCATCGCGAAACACGGCCGCCGCCAGTTCGTCGTCGATCGGGCCGGCGGCACGAACGACTCCTTCCGAGCGCAAACTCATCCAGGTGCGCACCGTCCCGTCTCGCATCACAAACCGGCGGTTAAACGAAACGGGAGTTCCTTGTCGCAGCGAACCCGCGGCGAGTGTCGCGTCGCGAGCGGCCGCTTTTGCGCGCAGCAGCGCGGTCGAGATCCCGCTCACAAGTTTCTCCGCATACGCCGGCTTGCCGTCCGTACGTGGTTTCTGGGCGACCGCGTAATCAAATAACTCGCGCGTATAGTCGGGCGCGGTGTGGGAATGCGTTCCCGTGATAGTGACTCGGGATGCAGGTATCTCCAGATCGGATTCGACGCGACGACGCACCAATGCCGAAAGATCGCGGCTGATGCCGATCAAATCGCAGATGACGATCGCGGCACTGTCGGGTTCACCCAGCAGGACGATCGCTCGAGCCTTCAAGGGATCTCGTCTGCCGGTGGACAAACGCTCGTGATAATAGCCGGCCATCGGATAGTGCTCGGGCGGGGTGATGTCGACTTCGGCGACGCCGATCCTCAACGGGCCAGCGGTCAAGCGATCGGCCCCATTCGCCAGTGCGATCAAAACTCCCAACGACCATAAGGCGACTGTGCGCATGAGCATGCTCCCCCAGTTCGAAAAAGGCTTCCTTCGTCTTCCCGACGGTAGAACCTAGCGGTTTCTTGTTGCGCGGAAAAGTATCGAAGGGGTCGATCCAGATCGGTCGAACGACGTCTTATCCCGTTTGCCCAGCTTTCCATGGCGTGGCCTGCCGGCGGCAGATTTCGCGAATGCGGCAAATTTTTTTACCGACCAATTCCGCCGTTTCCGATCAAATTCAATGCGAAACCGATCGTACCTGCGGTCCGCTCCATGTTGTGCCAGATCGCACAACGACGATGCAGAAGAGGTATCGACAGATTTTGGGAGTGCATCCATCGCATGGGGACAGGGTATCTACGGCAGTTCCGGGTGCAAGCAGCGCAATGGCTGATCGGCGCGATGATCGCGCTTTGCGGCGTGATTGGTGCGAGCCATCCGGCGCAGGGTTGTCCGTTTTGTCAGGCGTTCCGCAGTCCGTTTTCCAACGATCTTCGGAACGCACGGTACGTTGTCGTTGCCGATGCTCTTCCTTTGCCTCCTGTGGCCGCGGGAGCTGTCCGTCCTTCGTCCTCTACGGAACGCTGGCCGGAGGCCGTCGACAACGGTGGCGGGACCCATCGGGAGTCCCGTAAAGGTGATACTGACAAAGTCAATGCAGATGATGATGAGGATGAGGAAGAGGGAGAGGAAACGGCGCGTCCCGCGCGACAATTCATGGTGATCAAGGTGTTGAAGGGCGGTTCGGCTGTGCGGGTTGGGGCGAAGATCGAAGCGGCGTCGGCGAGTCTTGACCTACCTCCGTCCGAACATTCGACCTGCTTGCTATTCGGCTTCGATTCGCCTGAACTGACTTGGACCACTCCCGTCATCATTCACAAATCGAGCGAAAGCTATCTGCGTCAGGTTGCGCAGCTGAAGTCGGCGGGCAGGTCGCGACTGAGGTTTTTTCTGGATTGGCTCGACCATTCCGACCCGGCCGTTGCCGGCGATGCCTATAACGAGTTCGCTTTAGCGCCGTACAACGATCTGGTTGCACTGAAGGACGATCTCGACCGGAATTGGCTGAAGCAGCGAATCGGCGACCCGCGCACGGACGAAATGCGAATGCGGCTTTATCTGACGATGTTGGGGATTGCCGGTACGCCGGAGGATGCGCCCAACGTATTGGAGTTGATCGCCGTTTTGGAGAGTCGTGCCGACCTGGCGTTGGATGCCGCGGTCGCTTGCTACCTTTCTCTACAGGGAGACCGGGGTTTGCCAGTGGTGGAACAGCGTTACTTCGCCAATCCCGACATGGCGACGCGTAACGTCTACTCCGCGATCTGTGCTCTTACGTTTCACGGCGACGAGCCCCGCCGCATAGCGCGGGAGCGAGTCGCAACCTCGTTGGCGACCGCGCTCCAGCATGCGAAGCTCGCGGATCTGGTCATTGCGAAATTGGCCGCCTGGCAACACTGGGAATCGACCCCGCGCGTGGCTCAGGTGTTCAAGCAGGCCGACACGCAGCACGCGTATCTCCGGCAGGCGGCGGTGCGGTACCTGCGAATGTCCCTGCACCCCGAAGCAGACGAGTTGCTGGAGGAATTGAAGCGGATCGATCCACAATCGGTCGCTCAGTCGGAGTCGTTCCAGCCGATTCCGCCTCCGGATGGGACCGAGAACGACTGAATCGCCGCATGTGACTGCGAGTCTGCCGACTCTGTCCGCATCGGGCCACGGCGAAGTGTCCTCGCCAAGCCGTATTCCCGCACCGCGGGAGCGTTGGAGTCGCAAGACCATTGCGTTCCCCTACTCCAGTTTCCAGACGAAGTGCCGGTCGCCGACAATCGATTCATTCAGCCAGCGAAATCTGCGATCGCCGAGCAATTCCGTGGGATCGGCAATCAGCCGGCTCATCTGCGCAAACTCCGAACGGGTCGGTTCTACTTGCGCGGAGCGTGGTCCGTTTTTGGAGATGACGAGTAGGAAATAGCGGCCGGGTTGCGTCAGCTTGACTTCAAATTCGCCTTCCGCGTTCGAACGAGCGTGACTGCCGCCGAACTGGTTGAGTTTAGCGATCTGGGCGTGCCTGGAATCGAGGGGTGGGTCGGCGGGGCGGAGTCCCGACGCCTGGATTTTATCTTCGAGCGCGGGGCGTTCCCCTTCGCGCAGCACGATGATCGACGCGCCGGCATCAGGGAGCGTCTCACCCGCCTCATTCACATACGTGACTCGACCGCTGACGACACATGGCTGCGAGATTTCCGTTGCGTGCCCTGCCGACCGCAATCCAGAGCGACCGACGGCGTATCCGATCATGGCGGCGCCGAAGATGGAGAGCATCAGAACGGCGGCAAAGGCATAAATCGCAGCTCGCGGAATCGCGACCCTGCGCGGATCGACGACAATTTGTGCGGCGGTCCGTTCATCGGCGGCACGATCCGAGACCGTTTCTTCGTGGACGATCTGTGGCAGGCTCCAACCGGTATCGGGTGGTGCGCTCTGCGGAGCCGGCTCGGGCGGCGATGAACCCGCCGGGGGCAAGGGCCGGAACTCTGGCGGAGGCGGCTGCGGTGACATCGCCGTCCTCAACTGGGTGGTTCCACGTCGTCGTTGTCGGTCGTGATCGCTCGTACCCCGAGCGCACCGAGCAGCAGCAATGCGTCAACGATCAGCATCAGAACGGCAGCGGTCGCAATACCTCGCATGACCCCGCCGCCCACGCGGTCGTCAAGCGATCCAAGCAACCAAGCCGCCGCCGAGGATACCGTTCCAATCACGGCCAGGATGGGCAGGGCATAGACAGTCAGAATCAGGAACCGACGAGGGTGTTGCATCCGCCGACTTCGCCAGAAAAACGAGTGATCATGCGCCGCCGCGTGGGGTGATCGAATCACGTCCGTCCCACGCCGCTCGGGCCAATTCTGGGTTGGATCGCCTCGGGTGTCAATCGGATACCACTCTTGCGGAGGTGCGTCACGCATTGCACACTCATGCTTAAGTCCGGCTTGGCGCATGCCACCGTGGGAGCGCGTCCGCATGAGCAATCGTCCATTTCTACTGCTGCTGCTGGCGACAACGATCGTCGCCGAAGGTTGCAGCCCATTCACCGGTGAAGGGTCGAATGCGGCACCGCCGCCGCCGCCGCGCGCGGCGTACGCGATCCAGGAGTTGCCGGAGGTCGAGTTCAATTTGCCGGATCTGGATGGTGGGCGTGTTCGCATTCCGACGCCTATCGGCTGGAACTCGGGTTCGAAACAGAACGACCGTGTTGTCTGGTTCTATCATCGTGATCGGACCGGCCTGCCGCGGATCATCATCACGGCCAGTCAGCCGGAGGATGGCGCGCAGGAGACCAATTCCTCCAACCTCGCGCAGTTCGTCACGACCGTACAGGCGCGCGTGGAACAGGAAAAGGACCTGATTGAGCCGGCGAAGGGAATCCAGTTGGGAGACAGTGCCTGGGTACGTTATGTCATGCTGGGCCGCACCAAGGAGAGACGGGGAATCGATCGGCAGTTCTTGAAGGCGGTTCGCTCGAACAGGGAGTACACCATCGAGTTGCAGGTGTTGGGAGGTACGATTCATCAATTCAAGACGGTGGCTTATGCGATCGCCGCGCACCTGTCGACGGTCGATGAGAAGGCGGTCGTGGAACCTGCGACGCCACCGGTCGAACCGACAAAGCCGCCTGAATGATCGTGCTTGCTGAATGGAAACCGTGCCACCGCATAGAGCATGCCGGCTGGCGTGTTGCAGGGTCTTGTAACCGCGAGGGACGTGCGATGAATCCGCTGTCTGTTCGTATTTGCCGCGAGTGTATTATTGCCGTTGCGTTAATCGTCGCTCTGAAGTCGCCGCTGGTTCAGTGCGCTGAACCAGCGATCAATGTCATCGTGATCCTCGCCGACGATTTGGGGTGGAGCGATCTTGGCTGCTACGGCAGCACGCTTCATCGAACGCCGCATCTCGATCGGATTGCCGCGGAGGGAATCCGATTCACGCAAGCGTACGCCGCGTGTCCGGTCTGTTCGCCGACGCGTGCGGCGATTCTCACCGGGCGCTGGCCGGCGCGCTTGCATCTGACAGACTGGTTGCCGGGACGGGCCGATCTGCCGTCGCAGCGGCTTGCCAGGCCCGATTTCGTGCGTGCTTTGCCGCTTGAGGAGTTCACGCTGGCCGAATCGCTGCGAGAACGAGGCTATGCCACCGCCTGCATCGGCAAGTGGCACCTTGGAGGAGCCGGTTTTGAGTCGCTCAAGCAGGGATTTGATTTTTCGATCGCCGGAGACGAGGCGGGAACTCCGTTAAGCTATCTTGCGCCTTACCGCAAGGGCGAACGCGTCTTGCCAGGCCTGGAACAGTCGGAAGCGGGCGAGTACCTGACCGACCGGCTAACCGCCGAGGCATTACGATTCATCAGGGACAATGCGCAGCGACCCTTTTTTCTGTATTTGTCGCATTTCGCCGTGCATACGCCGCTCGTCGCCAAGCCAGGTACCGCGGACAAGTTTCCAGCGACGTCGGCGTTCGCAGGGCGGCAGAACAACCCGATTTACGCGGCGATGCTTGAAAGTCTTGACGAAGGTGTGGGGAAAGTGGAAGCGTTGCTGCGCGAATTGAATCTTGATTCGAGAACAATTGTGTTTTTCACGTCGGACAATGGCGGTCTGGCGACGCGTGAGGGGGCCAATACGCCGGCCACTTCGAACGCACCTTTGAGGGATGGAAAGGGTTTTCTGTACGAAGGCGGAATTCGCGTGCCCTTGTTGGTCAAAGGAGCCGGTGTTCGGCCCAGGGGTCTGTCCGATTCGAGCATCCTGAGCAGTGTCGATCTGTTTCCGACGATTGCCGCCATTTGCGGCGCAGAGCCGCGCATGCCACTGGACGGCATTGACTTCGGGTCGGTGCTCCGTGGAAACGAGATGCCGCAACGCGACGCAATCTACTGGCATTACCCGCATTACTCGAATCAAGGCGGACGCCCTGCCGGTTGCATTCGGGAAAAGAACTACAAGTTGATCGAGTACTTTGAACAGGGGCGTCGAGAACTCTTCGATATCGAAAAGGACCCCGGCGAATCGCGCAACCTGGTGGAACAGGAACCGCAGCAGGCGGAACGACTCGCGCGAAAACTCGCCGAATGGCGACAAAGTGTCGCGGCGCAGATGCCGAGCGAAAACTCCGCATATCGTCCCAACCCGATCGACCGGACGGGGCGCGTTGAATTACATGCCAGGTCGGCCGACGTGCATGGCGTAATGTTGCGATTTGAACCGATGCCCCATAAGGATACGCTCGGGTATTGGGTTCGGGCTGACGACTGGGCCGAGTTCGATTTCACGGTCGAACAGCCAGGAACGTATCAACTGCGGGTTTGGCAGGGTTGCGGCAACGGAAGTGGCGGTAGCGAAGTCGATTTTGAATGCGGCGATCAAACGTTGAAAATGGTTGTCGAGGAAACCGGCGGTTTCCAGGAGTTTCGCCCCCGAGAAATCGGCATGCTGGAACTGTCCCGAGCCGGTCGGCACCGGATCGCGGTGCGACCTCGGTCAAAACCAGGCGCCGCAGTGATGGATCTGAGAAAAATGGAACTGGTGCGAATGCCCTGATTCACTCTTGCCCACATCGCTCCGCGGAAACTAAGATAGAGGCTCGCTCCTGGATTGGGGGCCCAGACGCCGCCGATCCGCCACTACACCAGGCGCCCTAGGCCTGGCCCGCCTGTTCCGCGAATGATTTTGATGCTGAACTTCATCTGCAACTCGATCTTCACTGCTGATCGCAGGCCAGCAAAGATATCGCACTTCGTGCGACCCGGTCCGGTTCGATCGATGTGGCTCGGCACCTTCGCGCTACTGGCGGCGATGGTCTTCCGGTCTGCCTCGGCGCAGGACTCCCTGGTATTTGAGCGGCACGTGCGGCCGATCTTCAAAACATATTGTCTCGACTGCCATGGTGGTGGTGAAACGCTGAACGGCAACCTGGATCTGCGCTTGCGGCGCCTCGTCGAGAAGGGGGGCGATTCCGGGCCGGCGTTGCTGGTGGGAAAGGGGGCGGCGAGTCTGCTGGTCCAACGCCTGCGGGCCGGGGAAATGCCACCCGGCGAAAAGAAACTCACCGCGGAACAGATCGGATTGATCGAAAAGTGGATCGATGGCGGTGCGCTGACTTCGCGAACGGAGCCAGAACAACTTCCCCAGGGCATCGATATCACTCCGGAGGAACGCAGTCACTGGGCCTATCAGCCGATTGTCCGCCGCGAGCCGCCGTCGTTCGAGGCCGCGGATCGCGTTCGAACTCCGATCGACGCCTGGATTCTGGCGCGGCTGCGGGAAAATGGGCTTTCCTTTTCCCCGGATGCCGATCGTATCACTTTGGTGCGGCGTTTGGCATTCGACCTTACGGGATTGCCGCCGACCGCGGAGGAACTGGGCCGGTTTCTCCTCGATGATTCGGAAGCGGGGTACGCGGCCGTCGTGCAGTATTACCTCGATTCGCCGCATTATGGCGAGCATTGGGGACGGCACTGGCTAGACGTCGCAGGCTATGCCGAATCGGAAGGCAATGGCAGCGATGACACCCTCCGTCCGTACGCCCACAAATACCGCGACTATGTGATTCGAGCGTTCAACACGGACAAGCCGTTCGACCGTTTTGTTCTGGAACAGCTCGCTGGTGACGAACTTGTACCGTTGCCGTGGAACAATTTGAACGCCGAACAAGTGGAGTTGTTAGCGGCCACAGGGTTTGCGCGGATGGGTCCCGATGCGACAGCGACGGGGGGCGACGATCTGCTGGTCCAGAATCAGGTCGTGGCCGACTCGATCAAGATCCTGGGCTCGAGTCTGTTGGGACTGACGGTCGGCTGCGCGCAGTGCCACGATCATCGTTATGACCCGATTCCCCAGCAGGATTATTTTCGGTTGCGCGCGATTCTGGAGCCGTCGCTCGATCCCAGTCATTGGCGGCGGCCCGGCCAGAGATTGATTTCTCTGTACAGCGATGCCGACCGTGCCAAAGCGGCTGCCGTCGAAACGGAAGCTCAGGCGTTGCAAAAGGAATTGGATGCGAAGGCCGACAAGTATGTTGCAGAGGCGTTCGACAAAGAACTCACCAAGTTTCCCGATGACCAGCGTGAAACGCTGCGCGTCGCCTTTCAGACTCCCGATGCCCAGCGCACCGCGGAACAAAATCAACTCGTTGCGACTAATCCCAGCCTGAAGATCAATCGGGGGGTGCTCTACCAATACAACCAGGCCGCCGCCGACGAGTTGAAGAAGGAGCAGGAAAAAGTCAATGCCAAGCGCGGCGAGAAGCCGGTGGAGGATTTTGTCAGCGTCCTGAACGAACTGCCTGGAGTCTTACCGCCGACCCACCTGCATTATCGAGGCGACCCGCGTCAACCCAAGCAACCGGTATTGCCTGGCGATCTCACCATCGCGGCGGCGGAAGGGACACGCTTTGAAATACCTGAAAAGGACCCCGCGCAACCCACTTCCGGACGACGCGCGAACTGGGCACGGCATTTGATGAGCGGCAAGCACCCGTTGACCGGTCGTGTGTTGGTGAATCGAGTTTGGATGCATCATTTTGGACGCGGGATCGTTGAATCGGCCGGCGACTTCGGGACGTTGGGCTCGCAGCCCAGTCACCCGGAATTACTCGATTGGCTCGCCGACGAATGGGTGAAACAGGAGTGGAGTCTGAAACGTCTTCACCGATTGATCGTAAGTTCGACGGTCTACCGGCAATCGTCGGCGCGGAACGCCGCCCAGGATCGGAGCGATGCCGACAACCGCTTGTTAGGCCATTTTCCGCTGCAGCGGCTGGAAGCGGAATGCGTTCGCGACCGGATGCTGTCGATCAGCGGAAGTCTCGATCGCGGAATGTTAGGGCCCTCGGTGCCCGTCGAGGAGGATATGGTCGGCCAGGTTGTTCCCAAGGGAGAGTCGACTCGCCGCAGCATCTATCTGCAAGTGCGGCGATCCAAGCCCACGTCCTTTCTCACCGCTTTTGACGCGCCGGTGATGTCGGTGAATTGCGAGCGGCGTTCGATCAGCACCGTCGCGCCACAGTCACTGATGTTGATGAACAGCGAATTTGTTCTGAAACAGGCGGAACTGTTGGCCAAACGGGTTGCCCAGGAAATCCCGCACGATTTTCGTGCCGCGGAATGCCGCGGCTGGTCGGAGCGGATCGGATATTTTCCCAACTTCTGGAGTTACGGTTACGGATTTCTCGATGAATCGAGCCAACGCGTTTCTACGTTTGAAGCATTACCGCACTGGACGGGCACCGCCTGGCAAGGTGGAGCGGTACTACCGGACTCGCGGATCGGTTGGGCGATCGTGCACGCTTCGGGAGGTCATGCCGGAAATGATGTTCAGCACGCGGCGATTCGCCGCTGGACCGCGCCCAGGGCGGGAACGCTGCAGATCCGCGGAACACTGCGGCATCCCTCCGAAAACGGGAACGGCGTTCGTGGACGGATCGTATCTTCGCGGAGCGGGGTGGCCGGAAGTTGGAACGTCAAGAACGCAGAAAACGCAACCCAGATCGATCGATTGGATCTGCAGCGCGGCGATACGGTCGACTTTGTGATCGATTGCCTTGAGGACGTGAACTCCGATTCGTTCGAATGGCGCGTGCAACTGCAATTGTTCGACGACCAGGGAACCGTGGTGTCCCAATCTGATTCACTGGACGATTTTTCCGGGCCGCGCGGGGCGAACGTGGCGCAACGCGTCGCCTGGCTTTGGCAACTCGCATACCATCGCCAACCCTCATCGGAAGAATGGGAAGCGGTTGCCGATTTCCTGTCCTCTCGAATTGCGGAACTCCGATTGGCAGTCCACAAAGAACCCGAAACGACCGCGTTTACGGATCTTTGCCAGCAGGTGTTGAGTTCAAACGAGTTCCTCTACGTCGACTGATGACGCTGCGCGGGGGGAGGTCGTCCATGGTGCTGAAGATACAGTGAGGTAGCCGGAAGCATGAACAACTGTTGGCACGAACAAAATCCCGGGTCGTCAAGTCGCTCGTTGTCGCGGCGGGAGTTGCTCGCTCAGTCGGCGTTTGGCATAGGTGCTTTTGCGTTGGCCCACCTGCTGCAGCAGCAGGGCGCCCTTGCAAATCCGGTCGCCAAGCCGGGTGAGAATTTGCCGATGAATCTGCTCGCTCGGGCGCCCCATTACGTGCCGCGGGCCCGAGCAATGATTTCCTTGTTCATGCATGGAGGTCCTTCGCATGTCGACCTGCTCGATCCGAAAGAGGAACTGTCGAGCAAGACCGGTATGGAGTACGGTGGCGAAGTCGTCTACAGCTTTGTGAATCGGGCCAACAAAAAACTGTTTGGCACGCCGTGGAAGTTCGCCCAGCACGGGCAGTCGGGAACGCCCGTTTCCGAACTGCTGCCGCATATCGCCGGAATTGTGGACGATCTCTGCGTGATCCGCTCGATGCATACCGGGCACAACGGGCACGAGGTATCGATACGCTTTTTTCACGGCGGGATTGCCGGCGTCACCGGCCGCCCGACGATGGGAAGCTGGATCACCTATGGATTGGGGTGTGAATCGCAGGAACTGCCGGCCTACATGGTCCTTTCCGATCCGGGCGGGCACCCCGTGGATGGAACGCATAACTGGTCGAGCGGCTTCATGCCGCCGACGTTCCAGGGGACGGTGCTGCGACCGCAGGAGCCGCGCATCCTGAACCTGGATCCGCCCGGGCATCTGCGCGGCCTGGCCCAACAGCGGAATCTTCAACTGCTGGGGGCTTTGAATCGACACCATGCGAAGCAGCACCCAGGTGAGGCGGACCTCGAGGCGCGCATCGCCACCTACGAGCTGGCGGCGGCGATGCAGACGGCTGCCAAGGACGCACTCGACGTCAGCAAGGAGCCGGCTTATATCCACCAGCTTTATGGGCTGGATCAGGATGCGACACGCGAGTACGGAACACGCTGTTTGATCGCCCGACGGTTAATCGAGCGCGGAGTGCGATTTGTTCAACTGTTTCTTGGCGGTCAGCCCTGGGACAACCATAATTCGATTAGAAAAACGTTGCCCGAAATCTGCCGCCGGACCGACCAGCCGGTGGCGGCACTGGTCAAGGACCTCAAACAACGCGGATTACTCGACTCGACGATCGTGCATTGGGGCGGCGAAATCGGCAGATTGCCCGTCTGCGAAGGCACACTCGACGACAGTTCGGGCCGGGATCATAACGGCCAGGGATTCTCGATCTGGCTTGCCGGAGGCGGGATCAAGCCCGGTATGACTTTCGGCGCGACCGACGAAGTCGGGCATCGAGCCGTCGAAAACGTCGTCAATCCCAATGACTACCAGGCCACGATCTTGCACCTCCTGGGTCTCGACCATCAACGACTGGTGTATCATGCCAACGGTCGGGAGATGCGCCTGATCGACAGTCGGCCGGCGCGCATTGTTCGCGAAATCCTCACGGCATAACGTCCGCGACGTTTTTCTCGAATCCGATCGTTACCCGCCAGAGAGAAAGGAATACCACGTGGACCTGAGCGATCTGAAGTGGACCGACGTCGCCGCATTGCCCAAGGAGACACCGATTGTGATTCCTGTCGCGGCGCTGGAGCAGCACGGTCGCCATATGCCACTGTTCACCGACAGCCTGCTGCTGGGGGAGGTTGTGCGGCGGGTCAAGCAATCGCTCGGACCGCGCATCCTCTTCACGCCTCTGATGTGGCTAGGCAATTCACACCACCACCTCGATTTTCCCGGAACGATGTCGGCCGAGCCACGCTTGTACCTCGATATGTTGATCGGGATGGTCGAAAATTTTCTGCCGCACGGATTCCGGCGATTCATCATCGTCAATGGTCACGGCGGAAATACCGTACCCGCGCAGCAGGCAATGTTTGAACTGCGTCAGAAGTACCGCGAGCGGAGCGATCTGCTGTTGATCTCGACGACCTACTGGTCGTTGGGCGGCGAACCGAACAAGGTCGATTCGTCGATCCAACAGACGCAGATGGGCCATGCTTGCGAATGGGAGACCTCCATGATGCTCCGACTCGCTCCCCATCTGGTCGGCGATCTGACTAAAGTCGGCCCGGTGGCGTTCGGGCGCGCCTTCGCGCCGGGGCATCGCGCCTGGATTACCAAAGAACGTACGGAACCCGGTCATATCGGGGATCCGCGCAATGCGACCGCCGAGAAAGGGGAGGTCTTGTTCGCGGAGTTCTCGCGAAGTGTGGTGGATTTCCTGCAGCGCGTCCTCGACTGGAACGGCTCGGAGTGGGACGCGTGAACGACTCACAAACCACTCGTTCGCAGTCCTGGCGCTGGGCCGTTTGCATCCTGCTGCTCTTCGCCACGATGCTGCTATACATGGACCGCCAGACGCTCTCTCAAATGGCGTCCCGCATCTCCAAGGAATTGGAGCTCACCAATGAGGAAATCGGTCTGCTTGAATCTTCGTTCGGAGTGGCCTTTGCCTGCGGAATGCTGATCTTCGGCTGGATTGCCGATCGCTGGAGCGTTCGTCTGCTCTATCCGATCGCGCTACTCGGATGGTCGGCCGCCGGAGTCGCGACCGGTTATGCTCCGGAAATCGGCGCATGGATATCGGGTGCGATTCCCGGATCGCTCAAGGAAAGCGGCGGCGAACTGAACTGGTTGGGGCGATTGGCAGAGCGTCCGGTGTTTCTTGGGTTTGCTGCCTGCAGGCTGGTTCTTGGTTTTTTTGAATCGGGGCAATGGCCATGCGCATTGATCACCACCCAGAGATTGCTGGCCGCCAAGGACCGTCCTTTGGGAAATAGCATTCTGCAAAGTGGCGCTTCGCTGGGCGCGATTCTGACACCCGTAGTTGTCTTACTGATGATGGACGATCAACCCGGGTCATGGCGCGCCCCGTTCAAGTTGATCGGTGTCTTGGGAATATTCTGGGTCGTGCCTTGGCTGCTGATGATCCGGAAAAGTGATCTGGTACGCCGCGACGATCCGGATTCGGTGGACCAGGAGCCGACCGATCTGTGGAGATTGATAACGCAGCCAGTCTTTCTCACTCGTTATCTGGCGTTGCTGGTGGTTGTCGTCGCCATCAACCTGACCTGGCAGTATTTCCGCGCCTGGCTTCCGAAGATGCTGCACGACACCTGGTCCTACAGCGACAAGTTCATCTACGGTCTGACCATCGCCTACTATCTTTCCGCCGATCTGGGCTGCCTGGGTGCCGGGGCCGCCGCGAAGTGGCTCGTGAAGCGCGGCATGGCATTGCATACCGCCCGCATGACAGTGTTCGGTACCTGTTGTGGCATTACGTTGATTGGCCTTCTGATCCCGGCGATGCCCCGCAGTGCGATACTCGTTATCATCATTTTGTTCGTCGGTTTCGGCTCGCTCGGCCTGTTCCCGAATTACTACTCATTCGCCCAAGAACTCTCTTCGCGGTCGCAGGGAAAAGTCGGAGCCACGTTGGGGGCGACTACCTGGGTCGTGACTTCGATCATGCAATGGACCTTGGGCAAGTCGATCGACGAAACCAAATCCTACGCATTGGGAATTCGCATCGCGTCCTTTGTCCCGCTGCTCGGGCTTCTGGCGATGCTTTTGCTTTGGAACAAAGCCGCGAAACGTCGAGTCGAACGGGAAGCGGTGTCGTAAACGCAACTGTCCGATTACGGTATGCTTTTCGGCGACTTTGCGCCTGCGCGCGAACGATCCAGGAAGCGAAGCTCTCACAAAAACGCCAGTTCGCACCAAGTCACACCAGGTCGCAAAGCAAAAGCATGGCGGTCGGTTTGACGCGGGTCGGTATCAGCGGGCCGGAACGTTCGGAATGACGTTTCCAGTTTGCATGAGTCGACCGAAACTGGTCCCGACGTAAACATAGATCGAGCAAATAACAAATTCGCCCAGGCAAACAGCCGTCAGATATTTGCGAAACGGAATTCGGAGTGAACCGGCCACGTAACAGGCTGCATCGGTGGGTGTGAAGGGAAAGGCCGACCAGAGAAAAAGTAAGGTAACTCCCCATCGCCCGGCCAGCAAATCACGCATTCGTGTCAGGGATTTTTCAAAGCGACGCTCGACGTAGTCACTGATGCCGAAGAGCGTCGGCAGGTAATACAGCAGCGTCGCGGAAAGCAGAATGCCGGTCATACTGATGACCAGCACAGCTCCCGGTTGATGGGGCATCAGCAGTCCACCGGCAAGGACAAACGGTGTACTGGGGATCAAAAAAACGGCGCGCGTAATGGATGCCAAAAGGTAGAGGATGAGCACAAATCCGGCATACTGGCGGAGTTGTTCGGCGATGCGCTCGGCGCGGAACAGTTCCGGGTTTGTCACATAGAGGCCTGATCCCAGCACGACCAGCGCCAGCCAGACTAGCAAACCAAATTGACGCACGCGAGACAACATTGTCGGAACCGGATTCCTGGCTTGGTAAATGGTACTCCGGCCACGGTCTCATGGCGGAACGACGATGATCGCCGCGTCGCGCGGTACGCCCGTGATTCGCAATTCTACTTCCCCCGACAGCTCCTGCACCCGGGCCGAGAATTCCTGGGGGCTGAAAACGCGGCTCCCGGCAACGTGGCTGACAAACAGCAGAGGACGAATTCCGGCTCGCCACGCAGCTGAATCGCGATCCACATCGAGTACCACCACGCAGCCATCCGCGTCCAGGCGGCCCATCCAATCCTGGAATTCCGGAACCGCGGTCGCGTAATCGACGACGATTCCTCGCCATGCGGCTTGGCGGTTGGCCGCGTAGGCGCGACGCACGCCCAGCGGTGGCTTCTTGGCAAGCGTGACCTGCACGCTCGAAGCTCGCCGCGTACCCCGAACGGAAGGCCTGGCGACCTTCAGTTCGATACTGTCGCCGGCGAAATGCGAGCTGATCTCGCGGATGAGTTCTGTGGATTCTCGGACCGTTCTGCCTGCCACCTCGGAAATCAGATCATTCGGCTTCAGTCCCGCGCGATGCGCGGGCGTGCCGGGAACGACTGTCTGAACCAGTACTCCCACGAAGGACCCCGCAACAGAATCGGAGTCCTGCTGAGGATCGGAATTCACCGGCGCGATCCCGAGAAATCCGTAGTCGGGGCAAATGCCTTCGGCGAGTGAGTTTATCGTGCGCTGGAAGAGTTCATCGATGGGAATGGCAAGGCCGGCGGGCTGACCCTCGCCTTCGACGGAGGCAATCGAGGTGGTCAGGCCGATCCAATCGCCGTTCAAGCTGAGCAACGCCGCCCCGCTGATTCCGAGCGGTTGCTGGAGATCAGTCTGGATCATCGTTCCGTAATGGTGGATCGAATCGTTGTTGCGCTCGGGGTTGATCGATCGCGCGCTAAAGGCCCGCAGTGGGCTGGGGGCTTTTCTGGCAGTGCCAGTGACATTGCCGCTGGTGAACCGGGGCGGCGCATGGGTCGAGAGTCCTGGCCCGACGGCGATTACCGGTAACCCTGTTCTTGGCGGTTGCCCAGGACGAATATCGAGCGGGGTGAAATTGCCGTCGCTACCTTCGATCTTCAGCACGGCCAGGTCGGTCCAAGGATCGGCCGCGCGTACCGATGCAGTATGCGATTGCCCATCGATCCAGACCCAGTACTGGTACTTTGCAGGATCGCCGATTACGTGGTAATTCGTAGCGACCAAGTCGTGGCGGAAGACCACGCCCGCCGCATAACCCAGCGGCTCGGGGGCGGCCACCTGTTCGGAATTCTGCAGCCACAAACCGACCCCGCGCAGCGGTAGACGGTCGTTCTCGACGGCAGGTGACGGATCCAGGCTGTCCGGGGCCGGTGCGCCGAAAATTTCGGTCAATGCCGGAGCCGTACGCGGCAGCGGACGGCGAACTGGAATTCGGCCGAGGGCGGCTAAGGCTCTCGCGGACTTTGCCACCGTCGACGGCTGCTCAGCGGCCGCGGCTGGTGGGCTTGCGTTTGCGGAGGGGCTCACTGGAATTTCGGTGAGCGGTCCAGGCTGAGCGTGCGAGGTCGATCCGAATGCCAGCTGGAATGCCAGCATCAAGATCGAAAAGACGTGCCGCTGTACCTGCCGCTCTCGACTCATTCCATTCCTTCGACGGGTTGCTTCGGCCGGTTCCTGGGACGCAAGTGCCGCTGCAGTCCCCGCTACAGCAGTTAGGAGTCCTCCTTCGAGTCGTTGTCTGCCGCCTCGGGTTCGGCGGCTACGGTCGCGGTGGCGCCCAACGCCAGAATCTTCGTGCGGATTTCCTCGGCTACCTTCGGATTCTCGACGAGATACTGGCGTGCCTTTTCTTTTCCTTGTCCCATGTAGACCTCGCCGTATTTGAACCAGGACCCGCTGCGCGTCAGGATCTTGTGGTTGATCCCCAGGTCGAGCAAGTCACCTTCGTAGCTGATGCCATGGGTGTGCATCATATCGAATTCTGCCAGGCGAAACGGCGGCGCGACTTTGTTCTTCACGACCTTGGTCCGTACGCGCTGTCCCACAACCTCTTCGCCGTCTTTCAACTGGCCGATCCGCCGTACATCGATGCGGCAAGAACTGTAGAACTTGAGCGCACGTCCTCCCGGTGTCGTTTCGGGACTGCCGAACATTACACCGATCTTCTCGCGAATCTGATTTATGAAAATCACTGCCGTCTTGCTTCGGGAAATCGCCCCCGTAAGCTTGCGCAGCGATTGGCTCATCAGCCGGGCCTGCAGGCCGACAAACGTGTCGCCGATTTCACCTTCCAGTTCCTGGCGGGGTACAAGCGCTGCGACAGAATCGACGACGATAATGTCGACCGCATTCGATTTCACAAGCATCTCGGTGATCTGCATCGCCTCTTCGCCGGTGTTGGGTTGACTTACCAGCAGCGTGTCGAGTTGCACACCGAGCTTGCGGGCCCAGCTAGGATCGAATGCATGTTCCGCATCGATGAACGCGGCGATCCCTCCGGATCGCTGTGCCTGCGCGACGACGTGCAGCGCCAAGGTTGTTTTGCCGCTTGATTCCGGACCAAAAATCTCGATGATCCGACCACGCGGAATGCCCTGGCCGCCGAGTGCGATATCCAGCGAAAGGCTGCCGGTCGGAATGCCCTGGATCTGCACCGCGGAGGCGCTGCCCAAAGGCATGATCGATCCCTCGCCAAACTGCTTCTCGATCTGCTGCAGCGCGGTTTTCAAGTTCGCATTCTGTTCCAAGGCCGATACTTTTGCGGCCGCGTCGCTCTTGTCCTTCCTGCCCGGTCGCGCGACCGATTTTCCCCCCGCTGCCGACTTTTCCGACGGCCGCTCGGCAGATGGTTTGCCGGTACCGGTTCGATCTTGTGCCATTTTGTCGTTCGTTCCCTTCTCTGTAGTTGGTTTGCTGTTCCTGGGGTTGCTGTGTAGGCCGTTGCGGTTCTGCGAATCGGCAATCGGCGTCGCGTCCGAAGGCTCGCCACTACCCCCGACGGTAGCCTGGAGCCTGGCTCCAGGTCCGTCCGTTTGCAGCGCGCCTTCTACTCCCGGTTTCAGCTCTGTGGAGATTGATTTTACCGGCTTACTTGTCGCAATGGCTACCATGCTCCAACTCCATTCATTACGAGGTGCTCACGATCGACTGCCAATACTGAACAGATGAATACTATATCGGCGTGCGGCCGTTGGAGCAAGAGCCATTTTTTCGAGATCGCAGCGGACGCGATCAACCGTGGTGATCGCTGGCACCGGTCCCCAGTTCACAATGTCCAATTGGTTGATATTGGGGGGGGCGGTTGCGTTCGAGGAAACTCGACATCACCACGACCTCGTCCACGACCGTCAAATCGCCGTCGTAGTCCGCCTGGTCTTCGATCATGTCGGCCAAGTCTTCCAGAATGGGTCCCGAGGAGACGTGAACACGTCCCAGGGTCAGGTGGGGCAGAAAACGTCGATTCTCTTTGGGAAAACGCAAGGACTGCAGCGACTGTTCGACCGCCTGCTGCAATTCGATGATTTCCTGCGAACCATGTTCGACGCCCAGCCAGAGTGTTCGCGGTTGCCGCAGGTTGGGGAAGGCGCCCAGGCCGCGGAACACGATCTCGAACGGTTCGACGGTTGCCACGGCGTTTTTTACGACGCGGCAAACGTCGTTTAGTTCGACATCGGGAACGTTGCCGAGAAACTTCAGGGTCAAATGCATGTTCCGCGTCGGAACCCACGCGATATCGGCGGCGAGTTCCTGGAGTTTCTTGATCAGTGATTCCGCGCGCTTCTTGACGCCGCCAGCGAGTTCCACCGCGACAAACGTTCGAACGTGGGACATGGATGGAAGATGCCTGGGAGGAGCGATCGGCCGATCAGTGGTGCGACTTTGTGGTACTCGATCTGCTTCGCCGGCGAAAGGGGGTGGCTCGCCGGCGAAAGGGGAAGGCTGCCGCGGGATGATTGCACACCCATCGAGGATCGGCCATGCGATCGGTGACCGGAGTCTCGCTCAACCGGTCGACGTGGCCATCGACGGACCGTCGGCCGGTACCGCCTTTTGTTTTGCCGCGGCGTTGGTCTTGTCCTCGGGTTCTCCGGCGCGGCCGCGGATCAGTCGCGTCCAAAGGGCGTTGTCGGGAATCGGTTTACGATGTCCGAACCGGTTGGGGCGATTTTACCGCCTCTTCAAACGGCTGCCTGTAAGGGCTGTTATCGGACATTGACCGGACGGTTCTTGCTGGATGCAGACGATGGGGCGGCCGGCGTGCGGGGAAATCCGGCTTGCGCCGGCGCTGTCGATCCGGTTTCCGGCGCGATCGGCTCGGCCGTGCGAGGATGGAAGTCAAACGAGTTAGCGATGTTGCGATCCTGGTCCGCGACCCGATCGACCAATTCCGACTCGCAGGTAAACACCATCACCGCCTGCTGCCCCTGGTTGCTGCTGAGATGGTAGTAGTTCCACTGGATCGACAGTTCGTTCGTGACTCCAACGGCGACCACACGCAGCATGCGGAGTCCGGTAGCGGTCGTGCTCTGGGAAGCTTCCGCGAACTGCTCGAAATTGTCGCCCAGCGCGTTTTCGACCTCTTGCTGGAATTCTTCCAGAGGCAACATCTTGCCCGCAGGCGCGTCGGGAACGATCGAAATATCCCCCTGGGCGATCAAGTCGCCGCGATCGACGAGTCGTACGATCGTCGATTGCGGATCATCGGTGACGACCCGCCAGTGCCGGCCAATCTGCATCCGAAACGGAGCTTTCGTCGGATGGAATTCCAGATCGGTGATCGGTTCGTTGTCCCAGGCAATCTGTTTCAGCGCGGCATCCGAAAGATGAGGAGAGTTATCTTGTGGAGTCAACACGATTTTCATTTGCAACGTGGCCTCGTAACCGGGTTCGGCATGGCCAATCGAGCGGTTTTCCTTGTAGGCCAGATGGATCCAGCGCACGAATTTGCGTTGTCGGTCAAAGTTGGCTTTCGCCTTGAAATCGACTTCGGTCGCGACACCTCCAACCGACGCTTGGAGCGTCCCCTGGAAATAGAGCAGACCGATTTCCGATTCGATGGCCTTGAGTGTGCCCTGAATATCCGATTGGTGGACGACGTCGAATTGCAGCAATCGAGCCAGAACCTGTTCGGGAATTTTCCAGGATTCGTTGATCCGCTTTTCCCCGTTCGGAAGCAGTTCGGGGAGGGCGAGAGTATTGATGCATCCGTTGAGCAGTTCCAGTTCGTCGCGCAGCAATGGACCGGTGACCGAGTACAGATCCTCGTCCTTTTCGCTGCTGCCAATTCCGACCAGATGGTTATTGTCACGCAGATGGTATTCGAAGTCGGTCCGTCCCACCTTCAATTGCGAGTTGCCGACAAGGTAATAACGCAGGCCGCGGGGACTTTTCGACTTGCTGTTGCGTTCGTGGTAATGGACTTTGCTTTGGACATCGAGCGGCACCCGACGTAATTCCTTCCCGTCGGGATTCAGCTTCAGGTCACCGTGGATCTCAATCTGGGCCTTAACGTCGCGGATCCTCGGGGCGTCTTTGCCGGTCGCGAGCAGCAAGGTATCGGCAGGTGCGGGACCCTTTGCCCACAAACTGGGCAACGCCGGCGTCGCCAGCCATGTGCTGGCGACAGACCCTAAACTGAACAGACGGCGGGAGATAGGTCGATCCATCGTCGAATCCTCGGTGCCAGGGAACTTAAGAACAGGTTCGAGACGTCGAATAGGATGGCAGCCAGTCAAGGACGGGACGGCTCGAGCAAGGCGCGGAATCGTCGCCGTTGGGTGATATCGACGGCGAGGGGGCGTCCGGTCGAGTTCAACGGAAAAAAAGCTCCGATCTACGCTCGAACGGGAAGAAAAAATGCGTCGAAGCGCGAACGTACAACGCGGGAACGGAATCTAAATCCGGGCGGGTCGGGCAAAAATGGCAAGCGGAATGCGACAGCCAACGAAAGATCGAACAGTCTTTACGTCGTTGTTACAAGATTATCGCGACCGTAGCGGAAGGAGAAAAACGCGGTTAAGTACCAATCATTTCAGCGGTTAGAGCACCTGCACTCGCGGTCAATGCCGATTGGCGCGGAACGTGCTTGATTAGGGCGGGGATCTGCCGAAATGGTAAAACGGTGTCGGAAGCAACCCGGCTACGGCAACAATAATGGGAAGGTCGAGCAGGGGAGCCCGGTTGGAAAGGTCGGGCAGCGATTGCAGAAGGGGTGCGGGGAACAATTTTGGTTTTTTTTCGTAATGTGTGTCGGAAATGACTGTGAAAAGCGTTTTAGGAATAGAACGCATTTCCATGTCGAACCGTCCCCGGTGCGATGGGAATCGCAGGGACAACCGGTCGGTTCAAAGGAATGAAAGAAAGAGTGGCCATGCATACGGAGTACATGACGCCGATTATCCGCCAACTGCGCGATCAGCAGGTACGATTTGCTCCACGCGAGAAGAAACTGGAACAAGTCAACCGCGCCGAGCGGTTGTTGAACGAAATTGATCCGTCGCGAGTCTACAGCTACGAATACCTCTGCTATCGAATCACGGACTATCGTCCGGATGCGCCGACGGCGACCATGCCCGGGGCCCAGGTGCGGCACGACCTGCGATTGTTCGTCGAAGACGTTTCGGATTCGGCCGACATTTCGCCGGAGGAGGCTGGCGAGCCGGTTCACACGATGGAAGATCTCAGCCAGATGTTCAATGTCTCGCTCAAGACGATCCAGCGTTGGCGGGATCAGGGGCTGGTGAGCCGGCGGTTTCTGTTCGGTGGCCGCAAGCGGGTCGGTTTTCTGCGCAGCAGCGTGGATCGCTTTGTGGCAAGGAACAAGGACAAGGTCGAAAGGGGTGAACGGTTCAGCCAGCTCACGGACGCCGAGCGCGACAGCATCATTGAGCGGGCGCGGCGGTTGGCGCAAGCGGGGGGCTGCCCCTCCGAAGTCGCTCGACGGATCGCGAAGCATATGGGACGCAGTTTTGAGACGGTGCGATACACCATCAAACAATTCGACGAAAAGAACCCGACGCTGGCGGTCTTCCCGCTGCATACGGGACCGTTATCGGTCGAGACCCGCGAGAAGATCTACCAGCAGTTTCGACGTGGTGCTTCGGTCGATGCGCTGGCAAAGAAATACTGCCGGACGCGGACAAGCATCTATCGCGTGATCAACGAGATGCGGGCCCATCGCATCCTGCAGTTGCCGCTGAGCTTCGTCCCGAACGAGATTTTCTCGCAGCGCTCCGCGGAAAAAGAGATCATGGCGCCGCTGCCCGGTTCCAGCGAAAGCAGCCGTAAATCGCGTGCTCCGAGCGGTCTGCCGTCGTACCTGGCATCGTTGTACGAAGTGCCGTTGCTGACCCGTGAACAGGAATATCACCTGTTCCGCCAGTTCAATTTCCTGAAGTACAAAGCGGCCCGATTGCGCGAAGGATTAATTCCTGCCGAGGCGCGGACTTCCGTGATGGATGAAATTGAGTCGCTGTATAACCAGGCGATCGAAATCAAAAATCGGCTGGTTCAGGCGAATCTGCGGTTGGTGATTTCCATCGCAAAACGCCACGTATCGGGTTCCGACGACTTTTTCGGGTTGGTCAGCGACGGCAACATGTCGCTGATCCGTGCTGTGGAGAAATTCGATTATTCGCGAGGCAACAAGTTCAGCACGTACGCCTCCTGGGCGATCATGAAGAACTTCGCCCGGACCATTCCGGAAGAGTTCCGCGTGCGCGATCGATTTCGCACCAGCCAGGAAGCAATGTTCAGTCTGCGCGAGGACGATCGGTCGGATCACCTGGAACAGGAGCGTGCCCAGTCGCAGCGCGAGCAACAGATCAGCCGCATCTTGTCCTGCCTGGACGACCGGGAGCGACAGATTATCGTCAGCCGTTTCGGGCTGAATCACTCGCACGAACCTCAGACGCTCAAGGAAGTGGGAGCCGAACTGGGAATTACCAAAGAACGGGTGCGGCAACTCGAGGCGCGTGGCCTCGACAAGCTCCGGGAAGCTGCCCGTACCCAACAGATTGACCCGCCGGGATAGCAGGGTCCGAACCGGTTTGGACTGTCTTTTGTCCCGTCCTTTAGGGCCAGACGGCCGGCATCAAATCCGGTGTTGTACCACCCTTAAGGAGGTGGCGATTCCGGCTTGCAAGCGATTCCAGGTTCGGTATATTAGCCGGTTTTCGTTTTGGAAAATTTTTGCCAGTGTAGCTCAATTGGCAGAGCAGCTGATTTGTAATCAGCAGGTTGTGGGTTCAAGTCCCTCCGCTGGCTCCATCATCTTGTGTTCCCAGGTCGTTTTTGCAGGATCCATTGGGCGGATTCGGGAGGTGGTTTCCGAAAACGAACCTAGAGATTGCCGGTCGATTTGAATCCCCGGTCAATTTGCATCCGAAGACTAGAAATCCAAATTGCCGTGTAATGCGCGATGTTACGGCGTTCGACGAGTTGGGGGAGGGTTTCCCGAGCGGTCAAAGGGGTCAGACTGTAAATCTGATGGCATAGCCTTCGTAGGTTCGAATCCTACACCCTCCATTTCGCCAAGAATGGGAAGGTACGAGCATTTTGGGGAGTGGAAGCAAAGCAGGGGCGTGAATCATGCGGGAGGATTGGACCCTGCCGGCGGGAACGGTATAAAACGGTATCAATTCATTCAGTGGCAGCAGTTTCAGCGGCAACAGATTTAGGGGCACAGCAAGCGGTTTCGGAGGGGTTCTCGATTGCGGGTGTAGCTCAATGGTAGAGCGACAGCCTTCCAAGCTGTACACGAGGGTTCGATTCCCTTCACCCGCTCTTCCCGAAAACAGGCGGAGAGCATAAGTTATTGGGCTAATTGGATTACAAGGATCCGGACTTTCCGAGGGGGGACTTGACAAGGTGCGGCGACGGCAGACGGCAGGCGTCGTTGCCTGGACCCGATCCGGCTGCTGTAGCTCAGTTGGTAGAGCGCGTCCTTGGTAAGGACGAGGTCATGGGTTCAAGTCCCATCAGCAGCTCTTCCGAGGTCTGTAAGTGGTTTGCGGGTTGATTTTAATGGTTTCAACGAGACTCAAGAAACAGGTGTAGAAAGCAATGGCCAAAGAGCAATTTGTGCGGACGAAGCCGCATTGTAATGTCGGAACGATCGGCCACATCGATCACGGCAAGACGACTTTGACAGGTGCGTTATTGGCGGTTCAGGCCGCGAAGAGCATGGCCAAGGCCAAAGCCTATTCGGAAATCGCCAAGGGCGGCACGGTGCGTGATTCGACGAAGACGGTGACGATCGCCGTGGCTCACGTCGAGTACGAAACCGATAAACGCCATTACGCCCATATCGATTGCCCGGGCCACGCGGACTTTATCAAGAACATGATCACCGGCGCCGCGCAGATGGACGGAGCGATCCTGGTGGTTTCCGCCTACGACGGTCCGATGCCGCAAACGAAAGAACACGTGCTGCTGGCTCGTCAGGTCGATGTGCCCGCGCTGGTGGTGTTCCTCAACAAGTGCGATCTCGTCGACGATCCGGATCTGCTCGATCTGGTCGAAATGGAGGTCCGCGATTTGTTGAAGAAGTACCAGTTCCCGGGCGATGACATTCCGGTAATTCGCGGACAGGCTTTGGCCGCGTATAACAGTCCCGCGGATCCGGTCGCTTCGAAGTGCATCAGCGATCTACTTGACGCTGTCGATGCCTACATCCCGCAGCCGGCCCGTGAGGAAGACAAGCCGTTCTTGATGGCGGTGGAAGATGTGTTCTCGATCGAAGGTCGAGGAACAGTGGCCACCGGCCGTATCGAGCGCGGGATGGTCAAGATCGGCGACGAAGTGCAGATCGTCGGTCTGAGCGGCAACCCGACCAAGACGGTGGTGACTGGCGTCGAGATGTTCCGCAAGGAACTGGGGGAAGGTCGGGCAGGGGACAACGTCGGTTGCCTGTTGCGTGGCGTGAAGCGCGAAGATATCGAACGGGGTCAGGTGCTTGCGAAGCCCGGTTCGATCACGCCGCATACCAAGTTCGAAGCGGAAGTTTATTGCCTTTCGAAGGATGAAGGAGGGCGTCACACGCCGTTCTTCAGCGGCTATCGGCCGCAGTTCTACTTCCGCACGACCGACGTTACCGGCACCGCCAACCTGGTCGGCGCCGAAATGTGCATGCCCGGCGACAATGTCCGCGTCTCCGTGGAGTTGCACAAGCCGATCGCCATGGATGCCAATGTGCGGTTCGCCATCCGCGAGGGCGGAAAAACGGTCGGCTCCGGTGTCGTCACCAAGATCATTGAATAGTCGGTTGAGAATTTACGGGTGATGGGAGTCTGCAGGGGTGCGGGCCGCTTGGACATGATCAGGCGGCCCGTGTTGCCAGCATCGGGACGGTCCAGCGAATTCCGTTGGACGCACCTGAGCAAGTCAATCCGAGGAAGTCAACCGAAGGAAATCAGAGGGGTGTAGCTCAATTGGCAGAGCGCTGGTCTCCAAAACCAGAGGTTGCGAGTTCGATTCCCGCCGCCCCTGCCATGAACGCCACGGTTAACGCAGGACGGGCCTGCGGCGACGCCGTGGTTGAAGATTTGTAACCGCAGGGAAGCGCAGCGACGGCGACGTCGTTTTGAGTGGAAAATGGGTGCCGAAATGTCAACCGACAAGATAGTCGAAGCGCCGTCGTTGATCGGCGAGCTCTTCCAGGTCGGGCTTTATAAAGCGACGCAGGGCCGCATCGCGCGCCGCGTGACAATGCTGGCAATCCTGGTGGCCGTCGCCGCGGGAGCCTACCGCTGGTCCGGCTTCCAGACCGGCAACGAGTTCTTTGCCAACTCGCGATTCATCCTGCCAATGGTATTCCTGACGGTCGGAGGCTGGTTCGCCTTTCGGATCGTAAACTACCCGCGATTCGCCGATTTTCTGATCGCCGTCGAAGCGGAAATGACCAAGGTTTCCTGGCCGTCCAATGCGGAGCTTTACCGCAGTTCGTTCGTTGTGATTTTTGTTTTGTTCTCGATGATGGTGCTGTTGTACAGCTTCGACTGGTTCTGGGTGATCGTGTTCAAATTCCTGGGGATCCTGCAAGTGGGTGGCACGAAGGAGGCGTCGTGAGCATCGAGCCAAACGAATCCAGCGAGCCTGTCCCGGGCAATGGTCCGGAGCAGTCGGCAAGTAGTGGCTCCGGTGCTGCCGATGGCGGGCGTCCGGACGAGGAATCGCAGTCGTTGCCCGAAGACGATGCGTTGGACGCCCAGCGCGAATCGGACGAGAGCAGCATTGATATCGGACCGGTGGAACCGCTGGAGTTTATCGCGGAAGATGAGCAGGCCGCGCTGGAACGGCAATGGTACATCATCAAAGTCCAGGTGAATCGCGAAGATTCCATCCGCGAAGCGCTCCAGCGACGCGTCAAGGTGGCCGGGCTCGATAAGTACTTCGGTGATATTATCGTGCCGACCGAAGACGTGGCGGAATTCACGAAAAGCGGCAAACGCAAGATCGTCAAACGCAAGCTCTACCCGGGCTACCTGGTTGTCCATATGGCAATCAACGACGACACCTGGTTTCTCGTTCGCGAGACGCCGGGAATCGGCGACTTCACCGGATCGGCCGGAAAACCGTCCCCGATGCCGGCTCATGAGATCGAAAAAATCCTCAAGACGTCGCGTCCCGACGAAGAAGGGACTGCGGCGGTTCGGACAGGAATTCCATTTAAGATCGGGGATCGGGTACGCGTGAAGGAAGGCAATTTCCAGAATTTTGAAGGAGATGTGGCTTCGATCGATCAGGCGAACGGCCGGGTTACGGTAACTTTCCTGTTTTTCGGGCGATCGACGCCGATCGAGATCCCCCATTGGCAGATCGAGGCTATCTAGCGGTTTGCGGCGCGACGGCGTGTGCGTGGGTACGTAGTTTTGACGTAGAGGTATTTGACCATTCCGAATCGGGATGTCTCCAGGTGAGAGTGACAAATGGCTAAGCAGAAAACGATGACCGGTCAGGCAAAATTCCAGGTGCCAGGCGGACAGGCAACGCCCGCCCCGCCGGTAGGAACTTCCTTGGGTAAATTTGGAATTAACCTGGGACAGTTTGTTTTGCAGTTCAACGAGCGGACCCGCGAGTACAACGGGACTCCGATCCCTGTAATTGTGACGGTTTACAGCGATCGTAGCTTTGAGTTCGTCACCAAAAGTCCCCCTGCGTCGGCGCTGTTGAAACAGGCTGCGGGAATCGCAAAGGGCGCGGGCGTGCCAAACAAGGACAAGGTCGGTCGGGTGACGAAAGCGCAGGTGGTCGACATTTGCAAGAAGAAAATGGCCGACCTGAACGCCCGGGATATCCCGCATGCTTGTCGGATGATCGAGGGGACCGCTCGCAGTATGGGAATCGAAGTTGTCGATTAGCTGGTTCGTTCTGCCGAACGACGAGCGTCCTGAGAGAGCCGTCGTTGGCCGCCGATTCCCGAAAAATGACGCGCCACCGCTCGCATTGAAACTCATTTCCGGTTAAAAAAACGAATTCCCCTTCCGCGACGCTCGACCGACTCGCGATCCTCGGCAATCCGTTGGCGGCAGGGAAGAAGCAGGGTAGCAGCATGACCAAGAAATCCAAGCGTTATCGAGCCCAGGTCGCCAAGCAGCCGGCCCAGGCCGTTGCATTGCCACAGGCCGTCGAAGCCCTGAAAAGTTACGGCGCCGTGGCACCGGCGAAATTCGACCAGACGGTGGAAATTCATATGCGCCTGGGGATTGACGCGAAGCAGGCCGACCAATTGGTGCGAGGATCGATAGTTTTGCCCCACGGAATCGGAAAGTCCCAGCGTGTCGTGGTGTTCGCGAAAGGCAATCTCGCGGATGCGGCGCGGGAAGCCGGTGCGGATGAAGTGGGTCAGGAGGACCTTGCCAAGAAAATCAAAGAAGGCTGGACGGATTTTGACGTCTGCATTGCGGCCCCCGACATGATGGGCCTGGTTGGACCGTTGGGCAAAGTGCTGGGGCCACGTGGTCTGATGCCGTCGCCCCGAGCTGGGACGGTAACGCCGGATGTTGCGAAAGTCATCAAGGAGTACAAAGCGGGCAAGGTCGAATTCCGAAATGACGCCGGTGGAAACGTGCATGCCGTCGTGGGCAAGTTGAGCTTCACCGCGGATAAGTTGCGAGACAATATTCAAGCGTTCATCGACTACGTACTGGGACTGAAGCCGAACGCCGTCAAAGGGGTCTACGTTCGCGGCATTGTCATTTGCGCGACAATGAGCCCGGCGGTCCGGATTGCCGCCTGATTGGGGTGGGCTGGCGTTGTAAGTTGACTGCAGAATTCTGAGTAACTACGAACATGAGCAAGTACGTTAAAAACCTGGTGGCCGCTGAAGTCCGCAAACGACTCACGGGTGTTGAAGACGCATTGCTGGTTAACGTGATCGGTTTGCCGACCGACAAGACGTACGCTTTGCGGAAGAAATTACGGGAACGCAATATCAGCCTGCTGGTGGTCAAGGGTAGCCTGGCTAAGCGGGCCACCGAAGGCACGTCGCTGGCACCGGCATTTGAAGGCAGCAATGGGTCGCTGGCGGTCTGTTGGGGATCGACCGATTTCGTGCAGCTGGCCAAAGAGATCACAGAGATTCAGCAGGATGCGCAATACGAAAAATTCGAGTTGCGCGGCGGCGTAATGGACCGGGAGAAACTCTCGGCCGATCGCGTCAAAGATATCAGTAAGTGGCCAAGTCGGTTGGAGCAGTTGAGCATTCTGATGGGACAGGTCCTGTGCCCGGGGGCGAATCTGCTTTCCCAATTGGCGAGCCCGGGTGGTGCGCTGGCCAGTCAGATCAAACAGAAGGGCGAGGAAACAGAGGCTTCGTCCTGAAGGGGGATTAGTTTTTTTAGGATCGGGTCGAGAAAGGATCGAAGCAGGAATCGCAGGCCGCGGCGTAGATTCGCTTCGAAAGTTCTCGGCGGTGGGTCGCAGGCCGATGACGCGGTATTCGGGGCGTGACCGAAAGCCGCGGCTTGTGACGATTGGACTTTGAAGTTTTGTTTTTTTTGGGTAGCTTGGTGCAAAAGCGTGCCAGGCAGGACGGGCGAGCTGCCATTGGCTCGCACCGCCCGATTGAGAAAGGAAGATTCCCGTCATGTCTGATGCAGCTGTATTGGAACCGGAGTTGAAGGAAATCGGAGACAAGATCGCCAACCTGACACTGAAGCAGGCCAAGGCACTCAGCGATTACATCGAAGAAGCGTACGGCATCAAGCCGGCTGCGGGTGGGGCAGTCATGATGGCGGGACCCGCGGCGCCAGCGGCAGCTGCCGCTCCGGAAAAGACCGAGTTCGACGTGGTCATGACCGGGTTTGGCGACAAGAAGTTGGAAGTGGTCAAAGTCGTCAAGAATATCACCGGCGCTTCGTTGATGGATGCCAAGAAACTGGTGGAAGCTCCTCCGGCGACGATCAAGCAGGGTGCTTCCAAGGAAGATGCCGAGAAAATCAAGAAGGAACTCGAAGCCGCGGGCGCAACAGTGGAATTGAAGTAATTGCTCGGCGGCGACGGCGGCGCGTTACCCATTTCTGCGACGAAGCGAAGGCGATTGCGGTCGTCTGCGCTTCGTGGTGTTGAGCGAGAATGCTGGCATTGACCCACCGAGCCTCCAGCGGGACTCACGAGCGTGTGAGCGTGCTTTCACAATCCCAGGGGGCATTATGCGCCGAGGTCTCCTTGGACCCTGCCCGATTGACGCCCGTTCGTTACCGCGCGGACCGCATTCGGCAGGGAAGGCGTGGGCTGGTTCCTTGCGTTCTCGATCGAAATCATCTGGCAGGCTGCGGGCGGGTACTTCACCTCCCGAGCCTGATGTCGTCGCGACCCGTTTTCGGCTCCCAATCACACACCTGCCGCAGGTTGTCCGGTACCGAGTCCCGCGATTCCGGGCACGCTTTCCCCTAATGATTCGCACAACGGCTCATCAGTCCCAGGAGTAGCCACGCTTATGGCAACCTCAGCCCAACGGCGTTTGAATCCCAGTGAAGTTCGTCGCTTCGGCAGCGGTCGGGAACATCACCCGATTCCCGATTTGACACAGATTCAAACGAAGAGTTACGAGGCATTTCTGCAGGCCGACGTTGCGTTGGAAAAGCGCAAGGACCAGGGGCTGGAGGGAGTGCTGCGCGAGATCTTCCCAATCGAGAGCTACGACAAATCGACGCGTCTCGACTACGTCAAATACGATTTGGGCAAGCCCCGCTATACGCCGGAGGAGTGCCGGCAGTTGCGACTTACCTACGGGCAGCCGTTTCGCATCTGGCTGCGGTTGAACAAGGACCAGCCGATCGAGGAAGAAGTCTATCTGGGCGACATCCCGATTATGCTCGGTGGCGGCGAGTTCATCATCAACGGTGCGGAGCGTGTCGTGGTGAGCCAGTTGCACCGTAGCCCGGGTGTCGATTTTGTCATGGACCAGGATGGTACCTCGGATCGCAAGCTGCCCAGTTGCCGGATCATTCCCGAACGCGGCAGTTGGATTGAGGTCAACGCGACCAAGAAGGACGTCCTGAGTGTCAAGATCGATCAGAGCGGCAAGTTCTCGGCCATGACGCTGCTGCGTGCGATGAGTTCGAAATACAGCAATGATTCGGAACTGATTCGCGCGTTTTACGAGACGTCGGTTGAAAAGGTCGTCGACGGCCGCAGCGTGGCGAAACTGGATGGAAAAATCTCCGTCGACGATGTCGTGTATCCCGCCAATTCGGGCCGCTCCGGCGAGATCATTGTCGAAGCCGGACAGCGGATCACCAAGAACATCGCGGAGACCATCTGCACGGCCGGCGTTTCCAAGGTCGAGGTTCTGGCGCCGCCGAAGAGTAGCCTGATCTTGAACAGTCTGGCCGAGGACGCGACCACCAGTCACGAGGAAGCGCTGCTGCGGATTTACCAGCGATTGCGCCCCGGCAATCCGCCCCAATTGGATAAGGCCAAAACCTTGTTCCACGAGAAGTTCTTCGACGTGAACAGGTACCGGCTCGGCCGCGTCGGTCGATTCCGCATCAACCGGAAACTGTCTTTGACGGTGTCCGAAAAGGAAATGACGTTGCGTCCCGAGGATCTGATCGCGTCGATCATTTATCTGGTCGAGCTGTCGGTTTCCGGTGCCGAGGTCGAAGTTGACGATATTGACCACCTGGGGAATCGACGGCTGCGAACGATCGACGAGCTTGCCAGTGACGAACTTCGCAAGGGGTTTCTCAAGCTGCGGCGCACCGTTCAGGAGCGGATGAGTCTCAAGGATGTGGAGGACATGTCGCCACGTAGCCTGGTCAATCCCAAGAGCATTTCGGCGGCGATCGAGTATTTCTTTGGGCGGGGCGAACTGTCGCAGGTTGTGGATCAGACCAATCCTTTGTCGCAGTTGACGCACGAGCGGCGTTTGTCGGCACTGGGCCCCGGCGGTTTGAATCGTAAACGAGCCGGTTTTGAGGTCCGCGACGTGCATATTTCGCACTACGGGCGAATCTGTCCTATCGAGACGCCGGAAGGAACGAATATCGGTCTGATTTCGAGCCTGGGAATTTACGCCGGCGTCGACGACTACGGTTTTCTGGTCACTCCCTATCGCAAGATTCACAAAGGGAAGCTGGTGGATGAGGCGCCGGTGTCGCTGCGGGCCGACGAGGAATCCGATGCCTATGTCGCACCGGCCGACACGCCGATCGAAAAGAACCATATCGCGGCGGGGCATACCATCATCGCGCGCCACCGATCGGATTTCGAAATCGTGGCGCCCGACCAGGTTCAGTACATCGATGTGGCTCCGAGTCAGATGGTCGGTGTTTCGGCCGGTTTGATCCCGTTCCTGGAACACGACGACGCCAACCGGGCGCTGATGGGTTCCAATATGCAGCGACAAGCGGTCCCGTTGCTGGTCACCGAACCGCCGATCGTTGCGACCGGAATGGAAAAAGATGTGGCGCGCAACTCCAGCATGGTGGTGCGCGCTCGGCGCGCCGGCAAGGTCACTTACGCCGACGCCGACCGAATTGAGATCGGTCCCGATTCGTACGAACTCAAAAAGTATAAAGGACTGAACGAACGGACCTGCATCAACCAGCGACCGATTATCAAGGTTGGAGATCGCGTCGAGAAGGGACAGGTGATCGCCGATGGCGCCGCCACCTTCAACGGGGAACTCGCACTCGGCCGCAATGTCCTCGTCGGCTTCATGTCATTCGACGGTTACAACTTCGAGGACGCGATCATCATCAGCGAGGAATTGGTCAAGAACGACGTCTACACTTCGCTGCATATCGAAGAGTTTGACGTGGAGATTCGCGAGACCAAGCTGGGACGCGAAGAGTTCACGCGGGATATTCCCAACGTCAGCGAAAAGGCTTTGCGGAACCTTGACGAGAATGGGATCGTGCAGGTGGGAACCTACGTGCGGCCGGGTGACATTCTGGTCGGGAAGGTCTCGCCCAAGTCGAAGACCGAATTGACGCCCGAGGAAAAGCTGCTGCATGCGATCTTCGGGCGCGCTGGGGAGGACGTAAAGAACGATTCGCTGGAGGTCCCTTCGGGGATCGAAGGAATCGTTATCGATACGCAGAAGTTCTCGCGGCGGATGAGTCTCAGCGAGGACGAACGAAAGAAGTTCGAAAAGGAACTTAAGGACGTCGAGACCGATGGCAACAAGCGGATCTCCGAAGTCTTCGCGGAAATGATCACCGAAATGGAGAAGAGCCTGGGGCGATCAATTACCGATGAGGACGGTACGCCTCTGATCCGCGATCAGGACTCGAAGTTTGTAGCCGAACGCGCGCAGCAGTTCCGGCTGCAGTCGGTCACCTCGCACATGCGGAGTGAGAGTCTGATTGCGGAAGTCGAGTCGATTTACCGGACGAAATGGTCCGAAGTCGAGACCGCGATCGATCTGCGCGATCGCCGACTCAACAGCATGAAACGCGGCGACGAATTGCGCAGCGGCGTGCTGCAGATGGTCAAGGTATATATCGCCACCAAGCGGGTGATTTCGGTGGGCGATAAGATGGCGGGACGCCACGGGAACAAGGGTGTGATCGCCAAGATCCTCCCGGTGGAGGACATGCCGTTCCTGCCGGACGGAACGCCGTTGCAAATTATGCTCAACCCGCTCGGAGTGCCCAGCCGCATGAACGTCGGCCAGATTCTGGAAACCCACCTGGGGTGGGCGGGAGCGCGGTTGGGATTCCAGGCGGTGACACCCGTGTTCGACGGGGCGTCGGAAGCCGATATCAACGATGCGTTGGTCGAAGCCGATCTGCCGCGGCACGGAAAGATCCGGCTTTTCGACGGCCGCACCGGCGAACCGCTGCAGCAGGAAACCACGGTAGGGTACATCTACATGCTCAAGCTGCACCACTTGGTCGACGACAAGGTCCACGCGCGCAGCACCGGCCCCTATTCGTTGATTACCCAGCAACCGCTGGGTGGCAAGGCGCGATTCGGTGGCCAGCGATTCGGGGAAATGGAAGTCTGGGCGCTGGAAGCGTACGGCGCCGCCTACATCCTGCAGGAATTGTTGACGGTCAAGAGCGACGACGTCGAAGGACGGACGAAGATCTACGAGTCGATGGTCAAAGGCGAGAATACCTTGGAGGCTGGTACGCCGGCGAGTTTCGATGTGTTGACCAACGAGATTCGCGGATTGGCCTTGAATATGCAATTAGAGAAACGCCGGGTTTGACGCCGCGGCGGTTCGAGTTTCCATGCAACTGAGATTTGATCCGGGACTGCCGGGAACCTGACGATCGCTGCGGCAACAAGCGATCGGTTCGGTTTCCCCAACCAGAGGAGTTTAAGGCACATGACCATCGGCGAAAGCGCATATGATCGCATTAACGATTACGCTTCGGTCAAGATCAGTCTGGCCCGACCCCATGACATCCGTAGTTGGTCATTCGGTGAGGTGAAGAAGCCGGAGACGATCAATTACCGCACGTATCGCCCGGAGAAGGACGGTTTGTTTTGCGAGCGGATTTTTGGACCGGAAAAGGACTGGGAATGCGCGTGCGGTAAATATCGCGGAATGAAATACAAGGGCATGATCTGCGATCGCTGTGGCGTCAAGGTCACGCATTCGCGCGTCCGTCGCAAGCGAATGGGGCATATCGAACTCGCGGCCCCGGTCGTTCATATCTGGTTTTTCAAGGCGATGCCCAGCCGGTTGGGCAATCTGCTCGACATGAAAACCACCAGCATGGAAAAAGTGATCTATTTCCAGGATTACGTGGTCGTTGATCCCGGGTCGACCGACCTGGAAAAACAGCAGATGCTCACGGAGGACGAGTACAAGGAAGCGCGGCAGCAGTATGGCGAGGGCTCCTTTGAGGCCGATATGGGGGCGGAGGCGGTCCGCAAGCTGCTGCGCGGACTCGATCTGGTCAAATTGTCGGAAGAACTGCGCAAGGAACTCGTCGAGACAAACTCCAAGCAAAAGAAAAAGGACCTGATCAACCGGCTGAAAATCGTGGAGTCGATTCGCGACAGCGACAACCAGCCGGAATGGATGGTGCTGGATGTGATTCCGGTGATTCCACCGGACTTGCGTCCGCTGGTACTGCTCGACTCGGGCAATTTCGCCACCAGTGACCTTAATGACCTCTATCGCCGGATAATCAACCGTAACAACCGGCTGCGCAAACTGGTCGATCTCAACGCGCCGGAAGTGATCATCCGGAACGAAAAGCGAATGTTGCAGCAATCGGTCGATGCGCTGTTCGACAATAACCGTTGCAAGCGGCCGGTGCTGGGCAGCAGCAACCGTCCGCTAAAGTCACTCACCGACATGATCAAGGGTAAGCAGGGGCGATTCCGCGAGAACCTGCTGGGGAAGCGCGTCGATTATTCGGCGCGAAGCGTTATCGTCGTCGGCCCCCGGTTGCGGCTGCACCAGTGCGGATTGCCCAAGAAGATCGCGCTGGAATTGTACCAGCCGTTCATCATCCGCAAGTTGAAGGAGCTGGGACACGCCGACACGATCAAGAGCGCCAAGAAGATGCTGGAGCGCAAGGACGAAGAGGTCTGGGACATTCTGGAGTCGGTGATCCAGAACCATCCGGTGCTGCTGAACCGGGCGCCGACCCTGCATCGCATGGGGATCATGGCCTTTGAGCCGGTATTGGTGGAGGGCAACGCGATTCACCTGCACCCGCTCGTCTGCAAGGGATTCAACGCCGACTTCGACGGTGACCAGATGGCGGTCCATTTGCCGTTGTCGATCGAAGCCCAGGTCGAAGCGCACACCCTGATGATGTCGACCAATAACATCTTTGCGCCGTCCAACGGCAAGCCGATCATGAGCCCTTCGCAGGACACCGTGATGGGATGCTACTACATCACCATCGAATTGTCGGGACGTAAAGGCGAAGGCATGGTCTTCTCCTCGCCGGAAGAAGCCGATCTGGCCTACGCCCAGGGCGAAATCGAGTTGCACGCGAAGATCAAGGTGCGATTGCCTCGTGATCGAAAATTGAAGAGCGAGGACGATCGGCGGCGCTCGGGCGAAATCATCCAGACCACCTACGGCCGGGTGATGTTCAATATGATGTTGCCGCGTGGGATGGATTTCTATAACCATCCGCTCCGTTCGGGCGATATGGCGACGGTCATTTCCGATTGCTACCAGGCATTGGGACGCAAGGCAACGATCGAATTGCTCGACAACATGAATCAGCTCGGGTTCCGCGAAAGCACCCGTAGCGGTCTGTCGTTCGCGACCGATGATCTGGTCACTCCAACCTCGAAGACCCGTATTCTGGCCGACGCCGAAAAAACGGTGCTCAAGTTCCGCAAGTTGTACGAACGCGGTGTGATCACGGAGTTGGAACGCTATAACCAGGTGCTCGACGCCTGGACCCACGCCCGCGAACAGATTACCACCGAAATGATGCAGGCGATGGAAACGGATGAACGCGGCGACAAACCCGGCTACGTGAATCCGGTGTTCCTGATGGCCCACTCCGGTGCCCGAGGCGGCATCGAGCAGATTCGGCAGCTGGCCGGCATGCGCGGCCTGATGGCCAAGCCGACCGGCGAGATCATCGAAACGCCGATCAAGGCCAATTTCCGTGAAGGCCTGACGGTATTGGAGTATTTCAGTTCCACGCACGGTGCCCGCAAAGGCCTGGCCGATACCGCACTCAAGACGGCCGACTCCGGCTACCTCACGCGTAAGCTGGCCGATGTCGCTCAAAACGTCGTCGTGACGCAGCATGACTGCGGCACCACACAAGGGATTACCAAGGGAGTGATTTACCGGGGTGAAAAGGTCGAGGTCAAATTGTCGGCGGCCGTCATGGGGCGAGTCAGCCGGCAGAATATCGTCAATCCGGTGACCGACGAAGTGATCGTGCGCGAGAGCGAGCTGATTACGCCCGAAATCGCCCGTCGCATTGAGGAAATGGGACTGGAAAAGATTCAGGTTCGCAGCCCGATGACGTGCGACGCGGGACTAGGCGTCTGCCGCCTGTGTTACGGCATGGACCTGTCGACCGGCTCTCTGGTGGAAGAGGGCATGGCGGTTGGCATCATCGCCGCACAGAGTATCGGCGAACCGGGAACGCAGTTAACGATGCGGACTTTCCACATCGGTGGTGTCGCCGGAACGCACGTCGAAGACCACGACATCAAGTGCAAGAAGGAAGGTATCGTCCGTTTCACGCGCATGCGTTTCGTCACAACCGACGAAGGCAACGATATTGTGCTGACGCGGAACGCGGAAATGTCGTTGCTGGATCCCAAGGGACGCGAACTGGAGAAGTACGAAATCCCCACGGGCGCGATGCTCAAAGTCAAAGATGGCCAGGTCGTGAAATCGGGAACCGTGCTCTGCCAGTGGGATCCGCACAGCATCCCGATTCTCGCGGAAGTCTCCGGCAAAGTCCGTTACGAGGATATGGTCGAAGGCGAGACGTTGCGTATCGAAAAGGATGCCAGCGGTCACGTGCGGCGAATGATTATGGACCACAAGGGCGAATTGCACCCGCAGGTGGTCTTGGAAGACGCCGAAGGAAAGCCCCTGGATGTGTACTACCTGCCGGAGCGAGCCCATATCGAAGTTGCCGAAGGCCAGTTTGTTTCGGCGGGGTCGGTACTTGCAAAAACCCCACGTGAAGCGTCCGGAATTACCGACATTACCGGCGGTCTGCCGCGCGTGACGGAGATCTTTGAAGCCCGCAAGCCAAAAGAGCAGGCGGTGATGGCGGAGATCGACGGTACCGTGGAAATCCTGGGCGAGAAACGCCGTGGCAAACGTACGATCATCGTGCGCAGCGAAAGCGGCATCGAACGCGAACACCTCGTGCCGCACGGTAAACGGTTTCTGGTGCATGCCGGCGACCATGTCAAAGCCGGTCAGGCGCTGGTCGACGGACCACTCGTCCCGCACGACATCCTGCGGATCTCTGGCGAGGAAGCGGTCCAGCAATATCTGCTGCACGAAATTCAGGGCGTCTATCGCAGTCAGCGCGTGGATATCAACGACAAGCATATCGAGATCATCGTCGGCAGAATGTTGCGAAAAGTTCGGATCGAGAACGCCGGCGATACGAACCTGTTGCAGGGCTTGATCATGGATCGGTTTGAGTTCCGACAGGTCAATCAGGAATTGGCCAAATGCGTGAAGATCACGCAGAAAGGCGATTCCAATTTCGAGCCGGGTTCGATCGTACCCAAAGAGTCGCTGGAGCAGGTGAATGCCCAGATCGAGGCATTGGGTGGCGAGCCGGCGAAAGGCAGTCGACCCAAGGCGGCCACGGCCAGCACCCAGCTGCTTGGCATTACCAAAGCGTCTGTTCAGAGTTCCAGTTTTATCTCGGCTGCCAGCTTTCAGGAAACGACCAAAGTGCTGACCGAAGCGGCACTGGCTGGCAAAGTCGACCGGCTTGTCGGCCTGAAAGAAAACGTGATTCTCGGTCACTTGATTCCAGCCGGCACAGGGTTCCGCACCTTCCAGGAGTCCGAAGTGCGGTACCGCCCGGAATCGCTTTCCGCCTTGGCTGCCGCCAAAGAACAACTGCTGGTGCAGCAATTCCCGTTATTGCAGGACGATTCCAAGGGCGACGGAGCGTCGGAGACGGCCAAGGGTCCGCCGGCGGGGTCGTCGAGCAGCTCAAGTGCGTCGTTGGACAAGCTGTTTGGCACGGGGGCGGAAACAGGCGGAGAATAGCCCCTTGGGCGACGGGGTTGACACCGATTCTGGATTCGGTAACCTGTCTAGTTCGCCCGGTATCGAGCAGGGTTCGGTCCAGGGAACCGCGCGACGGAACTACGGTAGAATTATGCCTACAATTAATCAGCTGGTTCGACGCAACCGACGACAAAAACGCAAGTTCAGCAAGGCGCCTGTCTTGGACAAGTCGCCGTTCAAGCAGGGCGTTTGCCTGCTGGTGCGGACGATGACCCCCAAAAAGCCGAACTCGGCCCTGCGCAAAATCACGCGTGTCCGGCTGTCGAATGGCAAGGAAGTCACCGTCTATATCCCGGGCGAGGGGCACAATCTGCAGGAACATTCGATTGTGCTTGTGCGTGGCGGTCGAGTTCGCGACCTGCCGGGGGTACGCTATCAGGTCGTTCGCGGGACGCGCGATTCGCTGGGTGTTCAGGGCCGCAAGCGGTCTCGCAGCCGTTATGGTGCCAAGGGTTCTTGATCGTTTGAATTGTTTTTTCACGACTTGTTCCGAGAGTTGAAGATCCGATGGGTGCGATTACAGCCAGCAGTTCGACGCTGCGTCCCGATCCGAAGTACAAATCAATTTTGGCGAGCAAGTTCATTAATTGCCTGATGTTGTCTGGCAAGAAGGGTGTGGCACAGGGCGTCTTTTATCAGGCGTTGGACCACATCAAGAAAAAGATGCCGGATCGCTCGGAAATCGAAGTGTTCACGACCGCGGTTGAAAACGTCAAGCCGCATATCGAGGTCCGATCTCGGCGCGTTGGTGGTGCCGCCTACCAGGTCCCGATGCAGGTCAATCGCAATCGGCAGCAGTCGTTGGCGATCCGCTGGATTCTCGGGGCCTGTCGCGAAAAGAAGGGCCGCCCGATGTATTTGAAACTGGCCGAGGAACTGATGGCGGCCTTTAATCGCGAAGGTGCGGCGATGACGCGACGTGACAACGTGCATCGCATGGCGGACGCCAACAAAGCGTTCGCGCATTTTGCCTGGTAGCCTGCTTGTTCGATCAATACAACGCCGCGTCGCATCCATCCAGGAATCGCCGCGGCGTTATTGTTGCGCGAGATCGTATTGCGATCCGCCGAGTTTAACGCCACATTTCCGTCCTCCAAGGCGGTCGTTTCGACAATCATGGCGCGTAAGATCGAATTGACGAGGAATATCGGGATCATCGCTCACATCGATGCCGGGAAAACCACGGTTACGGAGCGAATGCTGTTCTGCAGCGGTTCCAAACATCGTGCGGGCGAAGTCGACAAGGGGACGACGACAACCGACGATGATCCGGAGGAGCAGGAGCGCGGAATTACGATTTACGCCGCCTGCGTCGCGCTCGACTGGAAAGATATCCATATCAACCTGCTCGATACGCCAGGGCACGTTGACTTTACTGCCGAAGTGGAACGATGTTTGCGAGTCCTGGACGGAGCCGTCGTCGTTTTCAGTGCCCGGGAAGGCGTCGAAGCGCAAAGTGAAACCGTCTGGCGTCAGGCCGATCGCTACCGAGTCCCGCGGATCGCTTTCATCAACAAGCTCGATCGCGAAGGGGCTGACTTCGAATCGGTATTTCGCGAAATGGGGACGCGGCTCAATGCCAGTCCGATCGCCGTGCAGATACCGGTCGGCCTGGGGCCGTCGCATGCACTAACCCCTTTTCGAGGGGTCATCGATCTCGTCACGATGAAATTCCTCACGTTTCCCAAGGACAAGGATGGCCGCGAAGTCGTCGAGTCCGAGATCCCAGAAGAATGCCGCACCGAAGCCCTATTGTGGCGCGACGCGCTGCTGGAAAAGCTCTTCAACTTCAGCAACGAGATGATGGAACTCGCCTTGCAGGAACTCGAGATTCCGGAATCCCTGCTGCGCAAGGTTCTGCGCGACGCCACGTTGCAGATGCAGGTGCAGCCGGTCCTGTGCGGAGCCGCTCTGCAGGGGATGGGGATTCCCCCCCTCCTCGACGCCGTCAAGTACTACCTGCCTCATCCACTCGACATGCCGCCCGTCGAAGGACACTCGGTCGAGAAAAAGAAGAAAGATCGGGACGGGGGCGAAACGGGCGAACTGATCCGTCGCGCGCCGAATCCCGCCGAGCCGTTTTGCGGACTGGTGTTCAAAGTCATTCCCGCCAAAACCGGAGACGTATCCTGGATCCGAGTTTATTCGGGAGAGCTGGCGCCGAATTCCCGCGTTCTCAATCCGGGCAAAGATGTCAAAGAGAACGTCTCCCAGCTCTGGCAGATTCATGCGACCAAGAAAGAGCAACAGGTCGATCTGGCCCAGACCGGCGATATCGTCGGCATCATCGGGCTGCGGCAATCCGTGACCGGCGATACGCTCTGCGACACGCGAAGCCCGATCCTGCTGGAGAGTATCCAGTTTCCCGAGACCGTGATTTCGATGGCGATCGAACCGGAGAATACGACCGAACGAAAGAAACTCGGCGAGACCCTCGATCTGCTCAAACGACAGGATCCCACGTTACGCGTCGAATCGAGCGAAACCGGACAAACCTTGATCCGAGGAATGGGCGAACTGCACCTGGAGATCATCAAGAACCGCTTGCTGCGGGATTTCTCGTTGAATGTCAAGTTTCATAAACCGCAAGTCAGTTACCGCGAGACGATCGCGCGTGCGGTTGAAGTGGTCGGCGAATGCCACCGGCAGATCGCCGGCCAACAGCTGTTCGGCAAGCTGAAACTCCGAATGGAGCCGGTCGACGGCAACGTTGGCAAGGTGATCGTTCTCAACCAGGTTCCGTTCGAAGCCTTGCCGGAACCGTTGATGACGGCGGCGCTCGAGGAACTGCGCATGTGCGGCGAAGGTGGAGGCGCAATCGCCGGCTTCCCGCTGATGAAACTCAAAGTCACCATTTTGCAGTCCGAGTATAATCCCGAACTGTCCGATGATCGCGCGTTTCGCATCGCGGCTAACGAGGCATTTCACAAAGGGTTGATTGAAGGCGGCAAGGTGCTGCTGGAACCGATCATGAAGTTGGATATCCTTACTCCGGAGGATTACGTCGGCGACTTCGTCGGCGACCTGCAGCAGCGGCGCGCGATCATCGTTCGGACAGAAAACCGCGGGCAAATGACCGTGCTGGAAGCCCACGCGCCCCTGAAGGAATTGTTCGGATACTCCAGCGCAATGCGCAGCCTGAGTCAGGGCCGTGCCGGCTGTTCCATGGAACCGTTCGAGTATGCCGCCGCGCCGCCCGAAGTGCTGCGGGAATACGATATTTAGGGGAACGGGTTACGGGCTACGGACCGGATTCTTCGACACATTGCCTGTCAACGTCGGCTTGATCGGCTGGGAACGGGCTCGGGAGTACCCTCGCCCCGTGGCACACACGGCCCGTTCACCGTTCACCACTTCAACGTCTTTTTCATGACGTCTGCCAACGTCACGATACTCACGACGGCATAGAAGGTGGCACAGAGAGCTAGTCCGATTCGTCGCCACCAGGCAGGGCGGATTTCCGGTGGCAGCATCGTGGTGTTGATGATCAGCATCTGCAGAGCCGCGGGAACGAGCACCATGCCGGCGATGGCGGCCAGTACTTTGAACAGGCCGATCGCCGACCCAAGCGGCATGATGAGGGCGCCGTAGGCGGAGAATGCGAACAGGAGAATGTAATAGAGTTTTCCGGCGCTGAGGTTCTTGAACCAGCGGGACCCCGCATGGGAAACCCAGAGTACGTCGGTCACGGTGCGGACCATGATGTCGGTGTTGCCCAGGTGCGTCGAGAACAGGATCCAAAATCCGTTCAGCAGTCCGAGAATCCACAACGCACGCCAGTAATGTTCGGCCAGGTATTGTGCCTGAAAGACACCGACTTCTTCGTTGGCCAGTTTGGTTCCTTCCGGCACGATGGCGGTTGCCATGTTGACGTTGAGGAACATGCCCACGAAGCAGCCCAGTGCCCAAAGCCAGACCTGATCCGCAACGACATACTGCCACCAGTTCCGCCAGCGAGACAGATTCTCGCTGGTGACGGGAAAGACTTTTCCGACGTGCGAAAGTGTGACCTGGGTTCCACCAAAAACGCTAGGGATCGCACCCACTTTTCCGCCCATGCCGAATCCCTTATCGCGGATCCAGTTCGAGATGGACAGGTTGCCGATTCCTCCGGAACCGGCGGTGGCCGCCAGTGATGCCAACAGCAGCAGGTCAATGTCGGCGGGGATTCGGCCGGTGGCGTCGCGCGGCAGGTAGCCGAAGCTCAGAAATCCCTTGAATGTTTCCCAGGAATGGGCTGCCGGAACATAGAAGATATTGACGAAAATCAAAAACAGGAAAATGTAGACGATCATCGCCCAGGATGCGATCTCGAGCATGCGTTCGATCGTGCCGCCGAACATCAGGAGCAGAATGGTGCCGGCCATGACTGCGTAGGTGATGACGAGCAAGGTCGGTTCCTTGTCGGCGGCGGCGACACCATACAACGCGGTGTAGATGACTTGCGCACTGCCTTTTGCCAGTGCGGGGATGCCGAGTTGCGCGACGGTCGCAAAGACGTAGAAGCAGGCCCAGAACGTCGCGCTTGGCCGCAGTCGCATGATGCCGCTCAACGCGGGCTCACCGGTGTACAGCGTATAACGAATCGCCTCGAGATTCAGCATTACCTGCAGCACGATGCCGACGGTGGCGATCCAGAGGATTCCAACGCCGTACTTCACGCTGATGTTCGGTCCCACCATCCACTCGCCGCCGCCGATCGACGCGGCGAGCAGAATAGCGCCCGGCCCGATCATCCGGAACATGTTGCGGACATTGAACGGCGGCGGCGCCGGCAGGTCATCTCGACCCCAATCGGGCAATCGAGCCATGAAATGTTCCTGTCCTAGTCGGGTAACGGCTTTCCTTTGGTCTCCGGAGCAAACCAGATCAGGATCATACCCAGCAGGTAGATCAGGCTCAGCAGGCCACAGGCGGTTGGGAGGCCGGCGGGAGTTCGGATCGGGCCGATTTCCATCCCTTGACTGAAGTGGTTCGTGAGCGGCCCCAGTTGAAAGGAGCCGACGGCGGCCAGGATCCGTCCGAAATTGAAGCCGAACCCCTGGCCTGTTGCTCGAACGTTCGTGGAGAACAGTTCGGGAAGGTAAAGAGGCAGCCAACCGTAAAACGACGCGGTGCAGATTCCCGCGACACAGGCACTTGCGAGCAGCCGGTTGCTGTACGAGTCATGTCCGAAAAACAGCCAGAAGACGGACGCCAGCGAAGCGACGCAGAGCAGAAAATAGGTCGTTTTGCGTCCCAGCGCATCGCCCAGTTTTGCGGCGGCGAGTGTGCCGATAATGGCGCCGACCGAGAGCCAGATCAGCACATTTTCTTTGGCATTCTTGATCTCGGTTCCTTCGGTCATTTTCGCGACCCAGGCGGGCGCTTGTTGGGTCGCACCCCAGGTGCCCAGCAGGGCGATACCGCTTAAGCAGGCGGCCAGCGCCATGCGACGCATCGTGCGTCCAAACATGTCGGGAGCGACAACCGCTGCCGTGGAACGGTAACGTTGCAGATAGCGCATGACGGGGTAAGTGTAGCCGAGAATGCTCAGCAGCACCCCCACGACAATCGCGGTCAGTCGAACCGGCGTTGTATGTTCCCAGCCCAGCGTCTCGTTCCAGCCGTAGAGGTAAACCATCAGCAACGGTCCCATCGCTCCGCCAAGCACGGCCAACAGGTCGGCCGTCGCCCAGTTGGAGGTGTGCCCCTTTTCCCGTTCCGCCTGCCAGCGTTTCGACTCCGGAACAAACAACCGGATGAAAAATGTCAGCAGCGCCGGGAAAATCCCCAGAATCATCATGATCCGCCAGCCGCTGTTGCCGACCAATGCGCTGACCATCCAGTCGGGCAACTGAATCGCAAGCAATGCGGCTTCGATCTGCGACAGGAGGCTATTCAGTGTTAGTCCGACGAAACCGACCATCAAATAGCCGACGTTAGCGGCGGCACCGATCAACCCGGCCATGAAGGCGCGTGAACGGTTCGGCCAGATCTCCATGACCAGTGCCACTCCCAACGACCATTCGCCACCCATGCCCAGTGACGCGATAAAACGCAGAGCGCCAAGCTGGATCGGTGTCTTGACGATGCCACAAAGTGACGTGAAAACGGCATAGGTGAGCACGCTGATCGTCATCGCTCGCACTCGGCCGATGCGGTCGCCCAGCCAGCCGAAAAGCACGCCGCCGGTTGCCGCACCGACCAGAAAAAGTCCGGTGATCACTCCGATCCACTGCACGATGTCGGCTTCCTTGTCGGGGCCGAGCAGGTTTTTCACAGCGGGCCGGCTGACGATCGAAAAAACTCCCATTTCCGCGCCGTCGAACATCCAGCCGAGTAGTGCGGCGGCGAGCGCGAGGTACGCGCCTTTACCGATCGGTCGTATCGACGCATCGAGATTTTTCGTCATTCGTCCTCCCATGCGGACAGGATTCCAACCGCCAGGTGATCTGACGTGGTTTCCCGGCCTAGGTTTGTGGTTCCTATTCTTGTTTGCCGGACGGCATTTGGGAAGCGTTCTTGGACGCAAATTGACGGGGGGCGGGCGCCGGCCGATGTTGGCTTTCGCCTGCGAATGGGCTCGGATAGACTGATGCCCTTTCACGCGGCGAAATGTCTTTGATTGCCGGACTCGCGGCCCATGCCTGCGAATCGAAAAGGAGCATTCCGCAAATGGGAAGCCTTGAACGTCATTCGGCCGAGACGGAACCGGAAGATCCCGCGACCAACGCGAGGAATCGACGTATCGGTCTGATCCTGTTCCTGATCTACGCATCGGTGTATGCCGGGTTTGTCTGGATCAGCGCCTTTCGCACGACGTGGATCGAGATCGTACCCTGGGCCGGGGTCAATATCGCCGTCTGGTACGGATTAGGTCTGATTGCGGGAGCGTTTTTTCTGGCATTGGTCTACGGTTGGGCTTGCCGTACGCCGGTGGTTTCGTCTCGCCAATCGGAAGGGCCGCGATGAACAGTGAAGTATGGATCTTTGGGTTGATGGTCGCGTTTACGTTGGGGTTGAGCTTCTATCTTGGTGCGCGCGCCCGCTCGTCGAAAGGTTACTTCGCCGCGGGGGGAGGCATTCATTGGTTCGTGAATGGAGTCGCATTCGCGGGCGATTATTTGTCGGCGGCGTCGTTTCTTGGCATCTGCGGCATGATCGCGTTTTTCGGCTACGACGGGTTCCTGTATTCGATCGGGTATCTGGCGGGGTGGGTTGTCGCGCTGTTCGTGGTGGCGGAGCCGCTGAAACGGATGGGAAAGTTCACTTTCGCCGACGCGCTCGATAGCCAATTCGATTCACGCGGGATCAAACTCACCGCCGCCATCAGCACGCTGGCGGTCAGCGTTTTTTACTTGATCCCGCAAATGGTCGGCGCCGGCGCGATCGTCAAACCGTTGTTCGGCTATCCTCATTGGGTCGGCGTGATCCTTGTCGGTTCTGTGGTCACGGTGATCGTGGTCACGGCGGGAATGGTCAGTACGACCTACGTCCAATTTCTGAAAGGCGCGCTGCTGGTGATCTTCAGCGGAATTTTGACGGCATTGATCGTCGCCCGGGGGCTCGTGTCGCGCGATCCCGGCGCCGGCCCCGACCATTTGGAGGTCCTGGAACGCATCGACGGGGACTATCGTTCGCGAGAAGAATTGCAGACGCGCCTGAGCCTTGCGGGATTTACCTTGATACCGGCAAGCGGCGGCTGGGAGGGAAAGCCCTATTTGCGCATCGTCGCATCCGGTTCCCAGGTGACGACGACCTGGTACGAAAGCAAATCGGGTGACGACGGATTTCGGATGCAGCCGGCTCAAACTGTCGCGACACGCCAGGGAACGCGCTGGTTGAATGGGCGGGCCGAAACAGGGGTGCGATCGGGGGAACTCGCCGGTCGACTCTGGTCCGTGGGAACCTTGGAATTGCACGAGAAAGACGCGGAACGATCCCAGGGGCCGCTGGCGTTTCTCGGCGCATTGCGCGGCGCTCAGGTTACGCTCTGGAATTCCGAATTGATCAAGGAGCCTGACGATTCCATCACGACGGTCTACTATCCCCGGGTTGTCACTGGCAGCGATCTGCTGCGTCCCGGCAACCATCCCGCCTTCAAAGGAATTCGCAGCCCAAGCCTGTGGGACAAGCTGAACTTTCTTTCGCTCATGCTCGCCCTGTTTGGCGGAACGGCCGCCCTGCCGCACATCCTGATCCGCTACTACACAGTCAAGGACCAGGCCGCAGCCCGAAAAAGCACGATCGTCGGTATCGGTAGTATCGGCCTGTTCTATGTCCTGACGCTCTATATCGGTTTGGGCGCAATGTCCAGCGGAGCCCTTGATGTAACCAACTCGAATATGGCCGCTCCCTTGCTGGCCAAGAGTTTCAGTCCTCTGCTGTTCGCAATTATTTCGGCGATCGCCTTTACGACCGTGCTGGGAACGGTCAGCGGGCTGATCATTGCGGCGGCAGGGGCGGTCGTCCACGACCTGATGTCGAATTTCCTGCGCATCGAAATGCACGATCACGCCAAAGTCCGCGTCGCCAAAATCGCATCGGTGCTGGTCGGCACCATTGCCATCGGACTGGGAATCGTCTTTGAAAAGATGAACGTGACTTACCTTGTCGGGTGGGCATTCAGCGTCGCCGCGTCCGCGAATCTCCCGTCGCTGATCATGCTGTTATTCTGGAAGCGGACGACCAGGCAGGGAATTACGGTGGCGATCTCGGTCGGCATGGCATCGTCGCTGGCATGGATCTTGATGAGCGGCGATACCTATAAGGATGTTTACGGACTACCGGCCGCCGACGCCTGGGTGCCATTCAGCCAACCGGGGATCGTAACCATTCCGCTCGGTTTCCTGGTACTGATCGCGGTGTCATTGCTGACGCAACACTCGCGGCACCATGCTCGACCGAACAACGCGCCGGCATAGCAACCGAGCCAGGTTCTTCTTGCTTCCTAGATCGCTGCTCGAGTTCCTAGCCCATACGCAGGTCGGGACGAATCGCCGTCATTCCGCTGCGATCCTGTTGCGGAACAGGTTCCGTGGATGGCATGGGGATCAGTTGGCGCAGGCCGCCAAGTGTTTCCCGTAGAGAATCCTTGATCGGTTGCAACTCGTCTTGCAACGCGCTGCCCGACGCGTCGTCGTCACCCGATTTCTGCAAGAGTGTCTGTTGCAGATTCTGCCAGACTGCCAAGTGGTTGTCCGTGGCGGCCACGGTACTCGAATGGCCGCGAACGGACGGCGCCGAACGGTTCGTTTGTACCCGACGTCCGTCTTCCACGGTGTTTCGCGTTTGCCACCAGACCCAGGGGGCCATCCCGACGGCAAGGAACAACAGGCCCGCCGCACTTGCCGTCAACCAGCTGCGCACACGGCCTGCGCTGTCGACTCGCCCCGGTCGCGCCGTTCGATGTCCCGTTGCCCCGCAGGCGGACCGCGTGGTTCGTAATCGACGTTCTTGACGGTGTTTTCGTGCGCAGGCCAGCAACAACTTCCTTTGCAAAGCCAGATACTCGGCACAACGGAGGCACTGGTCAGCATGTTCCATTAATTGCGGGTCGCGCTCGGGCGTTTGGCGCAAGTCCAGCGTTTCCTGCAATCGCCATTCAAAGTCATCGCACCGCATGGTTTGACTCCACGACTACCTGGCGTTCGAGCAAGTGCTGGATCAACTCTTTGCGCGCCCGGTGAACCCACGTTTTTACCGTCCCCAGGGGAACACCCATCCGTTCGGCAATTGCGTCATAGGACAGTTCTTCGTCATGAAAAAGCTGGAACGCCTGCCGATATTCGGGCCGCAATTGATCGAGTCCGAGATCGACTTCTTCGCGCAACTGTTGCTCTGAATGCCGCGTGGGAGTCGGATCGACGACTGAGTCCTCAACCAGGGGTCCGGTAAACCGGCGTTGTCGAGCCGCCAGGGCAGTCCGACACCGATTGCCGGCGATCGCCAGAACCCAAGGCTCAAATTCGCGGCTCGAATCCCAGCGACCGAGGCTTTTCAGCACGCGCACGAACGTTTCCTGCACCACATCCTCAGCGTCCTCACGATGCCCAAGCATGCGATAGCAAAGTCCGTAGACCTTGCCGCGCATCTGCACAACAATTTCCGTCATCGCCGCCTGCTCACCACGCAAGCAACGCCGAATGATCTGCCTCAATTCGTCAAGCAACTTAGGAAACCTCGGATATCCGGTGTGAATTACCAGTCGGGGCGCCTGCGAGTTTCGCGGCGACATTTTTTCCCGGCAGCCTGTGGGACTCGGAGAGGGTTTTCGCAGGACTCTTCCGGATATTGGTTGCGACAAACTCGGCTCGGCTCCGATCGTTCGTCCGAGAGGTCTATCGCCGATTAAAGAACTTTTTGAGCGTTTCCGATGCCGCGTCCCGCGAGTTGGCGGACGTGGCTTCCGGACGTTTCGGTAGCTTCCCGGGTTCCTTCTTTTCTTTCGCCGGATTGGGAATGATCGTGGTGGTGTCGGCAACCGCCTCGGTCACCGTGTCGGCGGTAGCCGCCTGCGCCGCTTCTTCGACCTCGGCTACCTTGAACAGCCGCGTTTCAGGATCGGCAACTTTCCGCACCTTGTCGCGTGCGTCAAACTCATCCAGCCACGAGCTTACATCCGTGTCCTGCACGCGACCATCGACGGTTCGCGCAGCGGCTTCCTGGATCGACGAAACGGAAGGCCGTTTTTCGCCTCCCAGCCCATGATCGATCACCATCTCGAATTCCAGCGGACCGACCTTCAAGTGATCCCCAACTTTGACCGGCCTGTCACCTTCAATCCGGTCACCATTGACAAACGTCCCGTTCTTGCTGCCCATGTCACGAACAAGCACTTTATTATCAGTCACGACAATTACGCAATGCTGGCGGCTTACCGCATCGCTCTTGGGTCGAAGGTGACAATCGTCGCCGCGCCCGATGATAAACTGATTGTAGAGGATCTTGATTTCCTTGCCCGAACTGGGCCCATGCATCACCCGTAGCTTTACGATCATTGCTCGCCTCTCAGTCCCTGGTTGGTCACAAAAGTCCGACGTGTTCGAAATGATTCCAGTCGAGTCACGTGAATGAACGAATCGAACACGCTGTGACTTCAAAGCCAATGTCGAGAATAGCCCACTAAATCCGTCGGCGAATCGAAATACAATCCAGAATGCATAATGATTTCACCGCGACGCTCAGAAATCAAGCCAATTCTAATACGAAGCACCTTGCGTGACAGCAATGAGGATATTAGACCAAGTCAAGGCGGTCAAAGTTATCCCCGTAATGGGGGAGGTTTTGTCGGGTGGCGATAACGCGGTTGATTCCCCAATAAATCAAAGTATTGACCCCAAAAACCCGCAAGCCAATGATGGAAAAACCGGGAGGGCCGGTCCAGCCTGTAACGATTTTGACGAAGAGACGCCAGCGGGTTTCCTAGCTCGAACGGAAACGGCTTAGAGTGCCTCATCGACGGCTCAGTCGATCGGGGGGAAGGGTGTACAATGTGGTTTCGGGGAAGACGGGCGCCTGATCGGCTGGTCAGCGAGTCGCCACCGTTGGCCATTCGCGAGCCCATTTTTCGCGACGGAACGTGGCAGCTGTTGGACTGCCAACCGGCTTGGAGTGGCAACGACTCGTACCAGCACTTCCTGGTTTTCGCCTGGCATGACCCTGACGGGAAACGGGTGATTGTGCAGGTCAACCTCAGTGAGCACCCAAGTCAATGCCACGTTCGCTTGCCGTATGCGGAGCTCGAAGGTCGGTTGTGGCAGTTGCGCGACGAGTTGCGCGGAGTTCGTTACGGCTGGCGGGGCGACGATCTTCGAGGTCGTGGCTTGTTTCTGGATGCGCCGCCCTGGCAAGTTGCCATCGATTCGCTCTGGCAACGGATCTAAATCCAAAAGCCTTTCCTACAGCTTTGCCAGGATCTCGTCGACCTTGGCGTCGAAGAGTGCCTGCCATTCCGGCGCAAGAATGCAATCACTGTCCTCCTGCGCGCCACCCACATTCCGCAGCTGACTTGCCGTCGGCGCATAGTAGATGTAGCCGTTCGTATACCCTGCGACGAATGTGAACGGATGAGGCGAGCGCCGCTTGATTTCCAAACCGATCTGTACGGTCAATTCCCCAGGGAACGTGACCAGCACGAAGTCACCAATGCGGATCCCCGACACCTCGACGTCGACGGTCCGTTTGCCGGCGTCCAGATTCTGCATCTGGTGTTTTCTGAGCAAGTTCAGGTTGGTCTGCAAACGGGTGAGTTGCTCCATCGTCTGAATGTTACGGGTGTAGGCTTCCAGATTGCGGCGGTTGTCGGCATCGAGTTTGTCAAGGTCGACGCGTCCCAACTGGCGATCGTGGAGATATCGATGAGAGTAGTAGGAAGGAAATTCGCTGTTGAGTTTGTACTTGACCGCGAGCGGAAGATAGGTCTTCAGATTGAGACTGGTTCCTTGCAGCGACTGCAGCAGCCCTGTCTGTTCGGCGAGCAGGCTGTCGATGCGCTGGCTGAGTTCGGCGCGTGGCAGTTCCAGATTCTCCTGGATGAGCTTCGTCGCGGTGTCGCGCGTCGCGATCTTGCGGATCGCCTTGAGCGTGCTGAGTCCCAGCATATTCCCCAGCGGTTCGGCGTCGCGGGGGTGATCGACATCTTTGTAAAAGACGGGATTGATGTCACCCCCGCAGCCCTGCACGAACAATGCAACAACATCGTCACCCAGGTTATCTTCGATTACCTGCGAGGAGAAACCTGTGATGTCGGCGGTGTTCCCGCCCGATGCGGCGGTTTGAATCGGATGGCAGGCAAAGTTATACAGCACCGCCAGCGGGCGCCCGTCGGCGCGATCGACGCGTAACACGCCGATCTGAGGGTCGATCGGTCCGACGGTTTCGACCTCGTCGTCGTGCGGCATCGAGTAGGCATGTCGTACATCCGCTTCGCGACCGTTCTTCAATAGCAATCGCCGGTTCTCCATGATCCGATCCTCGTGCCCGACACCCCAGCCAACCTTCGCAGGTTGCAGATTCTTGAACGCCTGCCGGATCACTTCGACCGTTCGCTGTTCGATATCGCCGCACACCACACCGTGACAGTGACTGGCGTTGATCAGGATGCCGCGCGGTGGGATGCCGAGTTCCTTCTGCACTTGCGCCCGGACGGTGGCCAGAAAACTGTTGCGGATCGAACCGATTTCGGCGATGGCGACGGCGTCGATGCTCACGAAAACCAGCGGTTCGTCGCCGGATTGCAGGACGAGCGCTCGAGCATGCAGGCGGTCGTTGACCGGCCCCGCCTCGAGATTCGTGATATCGATCTTGGCCGCGCCGGCCCGCAACGGCGCGGCCGGAGATGGCAGCGGCCACGCCAGCGCAACGGCCACGACCAGAATCCGCGAAACCACGCGGCCCAGGTGCGGGTCAGCAAGCCGGTCCATGCCCGTCGTTCGTAATGCGATACGCATTGTGATGAATAGTCGATCCGATGCAGTCATGGCGTAGGTCCTTTTTGGGGTTGTTCCCATAGAGTCTATCAGTCGCTCCGCGGGAATCCAGATGCGACATTCTTCAAAGTCGGTCGCGGATGGAGTATGATTCGCCCTGCTCCGCAACGCGACGGTACACGCCCGGTCGCCACGTAAATCGAAGTCAGTCGTTCGGACGCGAATGGGCGTTGACCGCGGAACGCGGCGAAAGGATTGAAATTGTTCGAATCGACGGCGGCCACAAGTTCGACGGCTTCGCGTTGGATCATCGGCGGCATGTTGGCATTGTATGCCGCGCTGGGCCATTTTTGCCGGGTAAGTATCACAGTTGCTGGCAGTGAGGTGTTCATACGCCACTACAAGATCAGCGAAACGTCGATGGGTTGGGTCTATTCGACGTTCCTGATCGTCTATACGGCTATGATGCTGCCGGGCGGCTGGCTGATCGATCGCGTTGGTTCAGCGCGAGCGCTGACGCTGCTGGGGATCGTCATGGGGACCTTTGTCATGTTCACCGGCGTGCTTGGCTGGAGGACCAGCGACGCCCTCACGCTCTGGATCGGTCTTTTGGTGGTGCGCGGCCTGGCGGGGATTGGCAATGCGCCGTTGCATCCGGGTGCCGCCCACGCGGTCAGTGTGGTGATCGACATCCGCCATCGGGCGACGGTGAATGGAATGGTGCCAGCCGGCGCGCTAGTTGGTATCGCGTTTTGCTTTCCGGTCTTCGGCGCGCTCCAGGATAAGTTGGGCTGGCAGATGGCGTTCGTCGCAAGCGGCGGTGTCCTGTTCGCCTACGGCCTGATCTGGGCCGCGATGGCATCCATTCATTTCCCACCCCACGTGCCGACCGACCGCCTTGCCCCGACGGCCTCGACGATGCAGCCGGATTTCGAGGATCGATCGATCGCATCGCAGCTGCTGCGCCCTGATCTGCTGCTGGTCACGTTCAGTTACGGCGCGTACGGCTACTTCCAATACCTGTTTTTCTACTGGATGAGCCATTATTTCGAAAAGCAATTGCACCTGTCCGACCAGGAGTCCCGCTTTCGCACGATGTGGATTCTGCTTGCACAAGGAGCAGGCATGGCGGTCGGGGGCGTGCTAACGGATTTGCTCTGTCGCAGGCTTGGCACGACCTGGGGACGGCGTTGCGTGGTCCTGGCCGGCATGGGATTCGGCGCGACATTTGGGCTGCTCGGTGTCTCGCTGGAAGACGTGGGGCAGATCACGCTCAGTCTGGCGCTCTCCATGGCTGCACTGGGGATGTGCGAGGGTGTGTTCTGGACCACCGCCACCGATATTGGACGTTCGCGCGCGGGGCTGGCGGGAGCGTTCATGAACACGGGAGGCAACCTGGGAGGCGTGATTTCGCCGGTGCTCACGCCCTGGCTGGCCGAGAAGTATGGTTGGCCTCCGGCGATCGTGGTCGCCTGTCTGGTTTGCGCCGTGGGCGGTGCCGTCTGGTTTGTGGTCCAGGTCCGCCCGCCGGCGCCCATGAGCGCGGTGCGGTAAAGGTTGCCTGCATGTCAAAAAGTGATTTTTCGCCGGAGGAGTTTCGCGACCGGGGTGAACGGGTGCGGACGGCACTGAAGGCTCGAGATCTGCAGCATTTCCTGGCTTTCCACCCGGTCTCGATTCACTGGCTTACCGGTTCCGACGCCAAGAGTTATCAGGAATTCCAATGCCTGCTGGTGTCGGCGGACGATCCTGGGCTTTGGATCTTGACCCGCGAGGGAGAACGGTGCGAATTCGAGACGGATGCCTGGGTGGATCGCGTGTACAGCTGGGGTGGCGGCCAAATTGAGGATCCGCTGCCGATCCTGGAACGCATGGCGCAGGAACGGGAAATGATCGGCCGCCGGATCGGAATGGAAGTGCCGGCCTATTACCTGCATCCTCACGATTACCTGCGGGTCAAGGCGCTTTTTGGGGAGGCCTCGCTCGTTGAATCGAATCGACTTATTCATGATCTCAAACTGGTGAAGTCGGCGGCGGAACTGCGGTACATTCGCCAGGCAAGCCGGATTGCCGATCTGGGAATGGAGACGTTTGTGCAGTCCTTGCGCAGCGGCCGCACGGAACTGCAAGTGGCGGGTGACGTCTATCGGCGGCTGATGCAAGAGGGAAGCGGCATCGCGGCCAGCCCCATGAATCTGGTCTCCGGTGATCGATCGTGTTATAGCCATGGAGCGCCGACGATGCGGCGATTACGCCAGGGTGATTTTGGGAGTATCGAGTATGGCGCGACCTGTTGTCGTTACACGGCGACGATCGGTCGTCAGTTCTGCCTTGGCGATCCCACACCACGGATGGTCGAATTGACGTCGTTGGTGCGGCGCGCCGCGGATGCCTGCATCGCCGAGATCCGGGCGGGTGCGGCAGCTGTCACTCCGCACGAGGCCGCACGCCAGGTCATCCGCGATGCTGGTCTGGAAGCGGGACGAGTCCACACGACCGGCTACGGTTTAGCGCCAGGTTTCCCGCCGACTTGGGGCGAGCCACTGCATATGATCGGAGGCAGCGACGATCGACTGGCGGCGGGCATGGTTTTGACGGTCGAGCCACCGGTATTCCTCGGCCACGAACGGCTGGGCGCGAGGATTATTGACAACGTCCTGGTTACCGAAAACGGCGCGGAACTGCTGTCGACCTTCCCACGAGATCTGATCGTTGCCGAACCCCGCGGATGATCGTGTCCGGGAGGCAACCGCGCGATGGGCTGAGGAGGCCGCGCGCGTCAAGGGACGCTGACGAATTCGTGGTGGTTCAAGAGCACCCATACCAACTGCGTCCGAGCGAATCGAAGCGGGTCTCCCGCCGCTGCACCGTCCGTCGACTGTCGCCAGTCGAGGGTCGCTTGTTGAACGGCCGCCAATTCTCCCTGGTCGGGGAACCGACCCAGCAATATGGCGAAGGCCATCCGCGCGAATGCAGTATCGGCGGCCGTCGGTTCGCCGGCTCGTTCTCCAGCGGCGCCGTCAACCTTGAGGAACTCGCCAGCCGGCACTCCGATGCAGCAACTCGCGATCTGGTCGGTGATCTGAGGGGCCGCGTCCAGAATCAGTCCGCTGTTGGTCAGCGCCAACGCCTGTTGCGGGACGATGCTCTGTTCCCGACGGTAGCACTCCTTGACCAGCGCTTCGTCGAACGTGGTGAGAAACAGATTCCGGTCGTTATTCGAGTGGAAGAAGTAGAGACTGCGGCGTGTCGATCGGGGCTGCTCGGTCGAAGGAATCGGCGGGCCGCCGCGGCGCGCGTCGAGGATGCCTGCCAGGTCCAGCACGGCATCGCGCAGGATCTGCGATTCCAATCGCGAAGGAGTGCGTCGCCAAAGCCAGACATTATCTCGATCGGCCGCATTGTTATCCTGCGGCTGCTCCAGGGAAGTCGCCATGCGGTAGGTCGACGACATCACGATCAACCGATGCAACTGCTTCATACTCCAACCACGTTCCATCAGTTCGGCGGCAAGCCAATCCAGCAGCGGCATCTGCCGTGGCGCGATGCCATTCCGGCCAAAATCGAAGACCGTCGGCACCAGCGGATGGCCGAAGTGACGCATCCAGATATGGTTGACGGCGACGCGCGCGGTCAGCGGATTGCGCCGATCCGTAATCCACTCGGCCAGTGCCGTACGGCGTCCGGTGCTGGTGGAATGGAATGTCACGGCAGGATCGTCCTTGCCGGAGTTGAAGAACCGCGTGGGCGTCCAGCGTGCGCCGGTCAGCGGCGTGAACTGCTCGCCCGGCTCGTCGATTTTGCGCTCGCTCACCGCGACTGCCTCCCGCGCTGCCGCGACTTCCTTTTCGATCGCTTCGCGCTGGTTCGCCGGCGCGCGATGCAGCTTCAATTGTGACTCGGCAAGTGCCTGTCGGGCCGTCGCCGCGGCAAACTCGCGTTCGGCGCGGACCGCCGCACGAGCCGCATGCAGCGCCGCTTCACTCGCTGTCGCGCCCGGTTCCGCTTCGTTTGTCGGCGCTTCGTTAGGATTCCCATTCGGGTCGCCTGTCGGCATGGACGGTTTAGGCGTGACGCGTTGCGTTGCCTCGGCGCGGCGGCGCACGCTTTGTAAGTCCAATTCGGAAGCTGCCAGTGCCGAACGCGCAATTTGCAGTTCAAGTTCCGCGCTGGCGGTGGCGAATTCCGCCCCCGCGACGGTGTTCGGATCGGCAATCGACGCGCCGGGTTCCCGTAAGGCGATACTCGGATCGAGCGATTCAATCTGCACCTCGTGCAGGACGATCAACGCGTCGAATGCAATCAACTGCAATGCGCCCTCGCGCCGTGCCAACGGAGAGCGCCAGGCGAGCAGCGGCCGACCGTCCAACGACGCATTGATCAGCTGATCGCGAACCTGTACGCGCAGCTGGTACTCCTTATTGAGTTCGATCGGGAGCGCTACCATCGCCTCGCCAGGATAATGCGATTGACCCGAGCGATGCCAGGCTGCCTGCAGCTTCGGTCCGCCGGCAAAAGCGCTGATATAGACGCTCTGCTCACTATCGTCGGTTCCAGGCTCCGCGGTCCCGTCCAGATGCGTCACATCGAACGCGATTCCTGCACTCCTCCATTGGCTTCCTCCAACGATCGTCACCCGCATGGTGGCGTCAAAATCGCGTGGCGGAGCGCTGGCGAGTCGCACTGCCGATCGCGTCGGCCCGTCCTTGCGCTGTCGCAAGCCGCTCTCGCCGAGTTCCCAATCGCCACCCATCAGCTTCCAGCGGGATGCGTCCAATGCTGTAAAGTTATCCCGGATGCTGAAGGGGACGTCCGGCCTGGGCACCGTCGCTGCCCGTGGCTTTTCCGTCCGCTGTCGATCGAGCATTGCCTGCTGGTGTGTTTGAGCCTTCCGCAACAATTCCTCGGCATCGGTCAGTTTTGAACGCCGCATCTCGATGCGTTGCTCGGCCGCGGCGATTTGTGCCGGTGCGACCCAAGGTCGCCGTTGGGGTTGCCACGCTTCCAACGGCAGGTCGACCGCCGTGATATGCAGCGGACGGAACTCCAGAACCGAGGGAACTCCCGGGGCGATGACTTCCGATTTGTCGGGATTGTTTTCATTGCCACGAATGAACCGGTAGGTCGGCAGTTCCGGCAGTCCGTCAAACGCTCGTGGAATTCCGTCGGCCGCCAGGTCCGCCGAGCCGGGCCGCACATCGACACGTACGTGATACGGTTCGAAGAACGCCCGCATGCGATAATAATCGCGTTGCGAGAGGGGATCGTATTTGTGGTCGTGGCATTTCGCGCAGTTCATCGTCAACCCCAAAAAACCCTTGGCGACATGCTCGACCGTTTCGTCCATCCACTGGTTGCGATTGAAGAGGAAGTAGTTGCGGGCGAGAAAGCCGGTGGCGCGCAACGAGTCCAGATCGTTCGGATACAGTTCGTCGGCGGCCAGCATCCGGCGCAGCATCTCGTCGTACGGCAGATCCACGTTCAGTGACTCGACGATCCAATCCCGCCAGTGCCAGATCTGCTTCTGGCTGTTGCGCAATTCCTCACCCAGCCCCCACCAGTCGCTATAGCGCCAGACGTCCATCCAATGCCGTGCCCAGCGTTCGCCGTAACGCGGGTCATTCAGCAGTCGGTCGACGGCGCGCTCGTACCATTCCGTCGTCCCATCCTCCATGACGGACAGTACTTCATCGGGCGATGGCGGTAGTCCGATCAGGTCCAGCGACAGTCGCCGCAGCAACTGCAGTTTTTCGGCCTCGGCGGCACGTCGCAGTCCGAGTCGTTCGTGCTCGCGTGCGACGAAGTGGTCGATGGAATTCCGCCCCCAGGTCAGGTGTGCTACCTCGGGGACCGTGGGGCGCGAAACTCCGCGGAACGACCAATGTTCGCGCGGGTCGACCTCCGGAGGATCGATTTCCGGGACGGGGCTGCCTGCGGCAATCCATGCACGCAGCGATGCAATTTGGGCGTCCGACAGCGACTCGCCTTCGTGTTGCGGCGGCATACGCTGCGCCAAATCGTTCGCCGAAACACGCTGAATCAACGGACTCTGGTCGGGGTTGCCGGCGATCGCAGCCGGTCCGCTGTCGCCGCCACGCACGATGGAGGCGACCGTATCCAGGCGCAGGTTGGCCTGCTGCTTCAGCGCGCCGTGACAGCTGAAACAGCGTTGGCGTAGCAGCGGTTTCAACTCCTGGGCGAAGCGCTCCGCAGCGGCCGTTCTGACGTCGTCGGCCGCAACGTCCGCGTTCCCTGTCTCCGCAGTCTCCCCAGCCGCGGCCGGGGGCGCGGCGGCCATTCCAGACAAGGCGATCCAAGCGACGATCCTTTTCCCGACCGCCGCGAGGGAACGGTCGCGGCGCAGAAGGCGGTTCAAAGTGATCGTGCGCAACATCGGTCGTGGTCCTTTCTCGATGCCCCGCGGCACCAGGCGAACCATCGACGTTGCGGCGGCTCTAATCGCCGAGATTCCGCCAGCATCGCAGTTCGTTCGCTCCGCGCTCGGCGCACGCCACAATATCCAGCCTGCCATCGTGATCGATGTCGACCAAGATGACGGTTACAGCATTCGACCATTTTACTTTGATTGCGTGCTGCCGCCAGCCGGATCGCGGATTGCCGGTGTTTTCGAACCAGACGATTCGACCTTGCGGACCCCAGCCGGTCGCCACCACGTCCAGGTCTCCGTCGCCATCCAGGTCGCCCGCCACTGCCTCAAAACCCTGCGGGAAGTCGGCCTCGATCAGATGCTTCTTCCAGACCATACCTGGTGCCGCGCCGTCGATATTCTCGTACCAGGCCACCTGATGGGAATCTCGCGGATTGGGAGCCGCCGCGACGATGCCGAATGCCATCAGGATATCCAGATCACCGTCGCCGTCCATGTCGACTGGATGGCCATGCACGGGGGCGATCGTCGTTTCGTCGACGAGATGCTGACGCCACGAACCGGACAAGCTGCCACCCGGATTGGCGTACCAGATGATCTTGTTGCCGGTGCGGGAACTGCCGAGCACATCGGGCTTGCCATCGCGGTTGAGGTCGGCGACCGCAATCGTTCGCGTCTCGCCAATGTTCTCGGCGAGGGCGTGTCGCTTCCAGGTATCTCCGACGCCCGCGCGGCCCGGGTTTTCAAAAATATCGAAGCGATTTCCGAATCGCCAGCTGGACGCGATCGCATCGAGATCGCCGTCACCATCCAGATCCGCAAGTGCGACGTCATAAGCGCCCGGCAGATCGCCGGCCGCACAGATCCTGCGCCGCGGCCACGGCTGCTCGATCCCCTCCGGGCCGGGGTTCTCGTACCAGCGGAGATCCCAACGTTGGTTGTCGACAATTACGATGTCGGGGCGGCCATCGCCGTTCACGTCGCCAATACTGTGCCGTTCGAGTCGGATCGCCTGATCGGATTGATGCGAGTATTTCTGAATCAGCGAATGGCGGAACGTCCCCCGGCCGTCGTTGCGCAAGAGGTACAGGTTGCTGTTCGGCTCGGCGTCGGAACTGGTCAAGTCGACGTTACCGTCTCCATCCAGATCGGCCGTGGCACAGGCATAAGAGTAGGTGTGACCTGCGAGCAGCACCTCTTCGGCGAATCGCAGCGGGCCGGCCCGCACGCACGTTGCCTCTTCGTCGCCACGACTCGGGTTACCTTCCGGGGTCAGCAACGACGAGAGCACCTGCGCGTAAACGCGATGGCCAAAGTCGTTCGGATGATTGACGCCGTTACCGGTCTGATCCCAATCCTGCTTGTATTCCAGGAACCCCGTCCAGATCGAAGTCAGATCGGCCAGTGCGATCCCGTCACCACACAGACTGGCCAGCGCGTCGCGGTATTGGGGAAACAGTTCCTGTTTCAGGCGTATCCAATCCCGGTTGCCCAGCATCGATGCGACGAGAATGAATTCGGCGTCCGGCAGCCGTTCCCGAATCTTGGCGATCACCGCCTGTGTGTTGGCCTTATATTCGGCCGCGGGTCGGCCTGCGGAATCGTTCATTCCAAAGGCGACAACGACCAGGTCGGGCTTCGGTTCCACGACCTTGTCGATCATCGACATTACCCATTGCGTGTCGGTGCCGCTTACGGAAGGGTTGACGACGGAAACCTTCGTGACAAAGCGGGCTTCGAGATTCCGTCGCAGCAACTCGGGATAGGCCGGCTGGAAAGGCGCTGCGCCCGCCCAACCCGAGGCATTGCAACCGGCCGAGATGCTGTCGCCAATCACCACAATCGACAGAGGCTTCTTGTAAAGCAGCTTGTGCACCGATTTGGGTAACGCCTGGCCGGCGAAACGTGGTACCGGATGTCTCCAGAGATCGGGTTTGTGTTCGTAGGTCACGCAGGTCTGCATCGCGGCGTATTCGAGGCTCGCGCCGAAGAAAATCTCGCCCATTCCGTCGCGATGGGTCAGTTCATATTTCTGGCTCTTAGCGGGCCGTCGCAGGTCGCTCGGCCGCTTGACCGGGATCCGTGAATTGGGCGGAATGCGAATCTCCCTGCGATCGTGGCTCCAGACAAAGTCGCGTCCCTCTTCGTAGCGGATATCGCCGGCGGAACTGGTCACTTCCAGCAGTTTGCGAATCGGAAACAGCACCGAGGCGCGGCCTTCCCCTGACTTCTCGTCAAGGATGAACAGTACCGATTCTCCATGCATGACCGTGCCTTGCCAGATTGGCTGCAACGCCTCGGGGGCATAATTCCAAGCCGGTGGAGTCGTCGCTTCCTGCGAAATCCCGGGACAACCGATCAACAAGAGACTGGCAACGGCCACGTGACGGCAACAGTTCAACACCCTCGCCGCCGCCGAAGAATTTTCGGATGCGGGAGACGGGCATGGACGGCCAACGTCGGAGATACGCTCCATTTTTTTCAGCTCCTGGCGGCCTGGCCAACACCACGCGCGCTCTGAAAGCGTGCATGCGCAACTTGCATAAGTACGCGGATCCGAATGCAGACCTACTCTATAAATTGTCAATCGCCCTGGTGCAAGAGTACAACAACAACAACGATAATAAGTCAAGATACCGCCCGAAGAATCCGGCCTGGCGACTTTAATGGGGATACTCTTGCACCTCGATTCGGGAACAATTCGACGGCATCGTTGAAAGGTGATCGTCGACGCGAATTATTCGCCAGTTGGGCAATGGCCCCGATGGTGATCGGTGGTATGGGTGCGGACATCGCGTGGATGCCGCTGGACGATCTCACCACGATACTTTGGTCGCTAAGGGCCGATTCACAACGTTAGCAGTTGGTGGGCTGATCGCGTATTTTTTACGTTCAATCCAAAAGACGAAATTACCGACCATCTTCATCAAGTCACAAAGGGCAAGCACTTCGATCAAGATGGCTTCGCATTCTTGCCATCAATTGTTGCAAGAAACGGCGTGGCCTACGTGGAGGTCATCTTCCAGAACCAGCGGGATCGCAAGATCATTGGCCGCGTGTTGATGGTGCCGCTGGGCGGGTTGTTCCGTGATGCCAGCTTGAAGGCGGTGGCGTTTGAAATTCCTTGCGACCATGGAGTCTTTGGTGTCGCTCGCCTGCCGCTTGCCGTTCCGGTCGAGCATCAGGCGGCAAGCGGTGACGTTGGGAAAGCGGCGCCTGAAGTTGCGGCAATTCCACGAGTGGAACGGAGTCCCGCCCACTCGGCTCGACCGAGGGTTCAACGCGCGACTCCAGCTGCGGTACCGATAGGTATTCCGACTGGGGGATGGGCAGCGGGTCTCTTGGCAGACGCGCATCGGGCAGCGTTGCTTTGGAGACCGGCGAAGGAAGCGATTGTGATCCTGGCAAGCTCCCGCTGCCGCGGAGCGGATTGGGAAGGCGGTTTCCGATGGGAACCGCGTCAACTCCCAGGTCGTTGTCCGCGGAACGCCCCGAGGCCCCTTCGGTGTCGCCGTTCTCGCCACGTCCTCGCTCCAGCCCCGCGCGATCCGAGGTGGTGTCGGATGGCAAGTCGGTCGCCGGGGCGTCGTCAAGCGGCTCGAGCGTGCGATTTTCCGATCCCCCCGGCGGTAACTTTTCCGGTGGTGGGGAAAGCTCTTCAGCCGAAGGCAGTGGGATGCGCTGGATCTCTTCGGGAGAGAGTGGTCGCCGACCGTCGCCGGTCGGATCCTGGAGTTGGAACGACTCTTCGGCAGGGATTTCCTGGGATCTGTACATCGGGCTATTCGGACCGGGACGCATATCGCGGGGATAGCAGACTTCTTTCCGCCATCGTCCAAGCGGACCGACCGAGCCCATCCGTTCTTCGTAGAAGGCGATGCCGTGCGTTTCCAGGATCGTGCCGCTTTGCCGTTCGAGATTGGCCAGCTGCACATTGTATTGGCTCAGGGCATTCGCTTCGCCGCTGACCGCGTTTCCCCAGTCGGTGATCGCCTGCAGCACACTGAGGAACAATGCCTGGTTGGTGCGGAATCGGCCAAGCTGCGCCTTGAGGTTTACCTCCGCCGCCTGGCGCGCTTCCCGCAGCACCAGATACTGTTCCTGGAACTGGGAGATCGATCGCACGTTGATTGCGATCGCGTGCACGACATTGTGCATTCCCTGCTCGAGGTTGGCGCGATCGCGGGCGATCAACAGTTCTCGCTGCCGCAATCCGGCGCGTCCCTGTCGCAAGCCCAACGGGACGGAGAAATTGATGCCGAGTGTCCAGTCGGTGAATTGTCTCGGACTGGAAGCCAGTCCGGCGCCACCCGCCAGTTCCCCTTCCAGCCCATTCCAACGATAGAGTGCCAGAGCATCGAGTCGTGGATTCGCCTGGTTCTTGGCGATCAGGAGTTGCTGTTGGTCGGCTTCGAGTATCAGTTTCAGTTCAATCAGGTCTGGGCGCTGCTCCTCCGCGATCTCGAGGATCCGGCTCCAGTTTGGCTGAAAGACATCGGTGTTGGGTGGCGACGTGGGGACGATCCGGCTTCCGTCCGTGGGGGGCAGCCCCAGGATGTTGCGCACAGCCGCTTCGCGCAGCAGCACGTTGGCTTGGGACGAAACGAGGCTTGATCGGAAATTTGCCAGCGTGACCCGTGCCTGGGCGACATCTGCGATGTTGCCGATCATCGCACGTTGTCGTCCCTGCGCGATCCGAAACGCTTCCGCCGCCTGCTCGACCTGCCGCGCACGGGCCCAGGCATCGACGCGGGCGAAGACCAGCAGCCAGTACGCTTCAATCGCGCCGCGGACATGTTCCTGCGTGGCATCCTTGAACTGGAAATACGATCGTTCGGTGTCAATCCGCGCCAGGACCAGGGGCGCCAGATTGACGGCGATGCCGCCTCCCTGCAGTAACGGCTGGGTATAGGTCAAATCGAGAGAACTTCGAGTGGACGGATTGAGTGGAAAGGCGCCCGGCGTTGTGTACGAGGGAGACGCGTTCACCCCCAGGCTGGCACGACCACCCGTAACCGTCTGCTTTCCCAGTCCGACGTTGAGATTGTAGCCGTCCGTCTTTACGCCGGTGATCAACGCCGATGGCGGTCCCAGCGGTCCAAACACTGCGGTTGGCAGCTCGGATTGGTTCCAGGTGTTGCCGGCTTCCAGGAACGGATCGAACCGAGACTGCTGCTGGTCGATCGTCGTATTCGTGATTGCGGGATCGTAAATCGTCCTGCCACTGTTGACCGCCACGACGCCGCTGAGCACCCGTACGACGTCGCCGTTTGCCAGTGATATTCGAATCGCTTCGTCCAGCGAAAGCAGCCGGGGTTCCAGTTCATTTTGAGGGTCCGAGACCGTTGCCGGAGGCGGCGCGTCGGGAATCCGTGTTTTCACTAGTTCTGACGGGTCGCGAACCTGGATGCTCCGCTGCTCGGGCATCCAGGGAAACGGCTGCGAAATCTGCCCTTTCGCGCCACGCGGCAGGCAGGCTGCCGCTGCGATCGTGAGACCCAGCACCAACCCGAAAAAGTCGGGATACGACCGGCGAATAAATTTGTGTCCGATCCCCATGCTAATGGGAATTCGGACGTGCCGTACCAAGAATGCGGGGAATTTGGGCTTAACCGATCATTTTTCCGGCGACAGTAGTTCCTCGGCCGACGAATGTAACAGTCGTAACGCCTGCTCAGGATTTGTCGTGTCCAGCACAATCTGCCCATCCCGTAAAACCACCTGGCGCTTCGTAGTCTTGGCCACGGCATGATCGTGGGTTACCAGGATCACCGTAAGTCCGCGCTCTTCGTTAAGTTCCCTCAAAAGCCCGATGACTTCACGGCTTGTGCGGGTATCCAGGTTTCCCGTCGGCTCGTCTCCCATCAGGATCGAAGGACGGTTCACCAGGGCCCGAGCAATCGCCACACGTTGCTGCTGGCCTCCCGAGAGCTGGCCGGGATGATGGTCCATGCGGTCCCCAAGCCCAACCTGTTTCAATACTTCCATCGCACGGGCGTGTCGTTCGCGGGCCGGTATCGACTTGCCATAGAGCAACGGCAGTTCCACATTTTCCAACGCGGAAGTCCGCGCCAGAAGGTTGAAATTCTGAAATACAAAGCCAATGTGCTGATTGCGAATCCGCGCCCGTTCATTCGACTCCATCGTAGCGATTTCCTCGCCGGCGAGCAGGTAACTGCCCGAAGTGGGTCGGTCGAGGCAGCCCAGGGTGTTCATCAAGGTCGACTTGCCGGAACCGGACGGCCCGACGAGGGCCACATATTCGCCCTTGTCGATCGTGAGACTCGCGTTGACTAGGGCCGAGACTTTCACCTCCCCCAGGTCGTAAATCTTCGAGACATCGCGCAATTCGATCATTGGCATGGTCTCCAAACTAATCGCCCAATCCTCCCAGGTGAAGGGATAGTGCAACGATCGACAAGAATGTTGTCGGCGCGACGAATCTGCTCGGAGATCCGCGAATCGCCCATCCTGCGGGTCGAGTATCCCGTTTTTGCCCGCAAACAAGGCCTTGGAAGCGCCCCGAAAGGGGGTTTTTGGAACTTGTCCCGATGAAATGGGCTGGGCGAGCAACTATAATGTCTGGCTTCGCTGCAACGGTTTTGACGCCCCTATGAGTCGCTGATGAAAATTCTGGTCCGAATTCTGGTCGTAATTGTCGTACTAGCCATTGGCGGGGCTGTCTCGGCCAAACCGATCGCGGAATGGTGGCGGAAACGCAATATGCCCGACTGGCGAACGGCCGAGGTGGAAAAAGGTCGGATTATCGCCGTCGTGAACGCGACGGGAACCATCAAGCCGCAGATCTCGGTGTCCGTCGGTTCGTTCGTTTCCGGACCGGTGATCGAACTCCACGGAAACCACAACCAGCCAGTGCGCCAAGGAGATCTGCTGGCCAAGATCGACCCCCGTCTGTACAGGTCGAATGTGGAACGTGACGAGGCGACACTTTTGACGCGGCAGGCGGATGTCAAGCGCGTCAAGGCGCAGTTGCAGCAGGCCGAAAACGACGAGCGTCGCGCGATCGCTCTGCGGCAGGAGGATGAACTGTTCATCGCCCAGGCGGAGATGGACAAGTTTCATTTCACCCGTCTGTCGTTCGAGGCTCAATTGGAAGTGGCCCAGGCGGCGGTGGCACAGGCCCAGGCTGCGCTCGAGAACTCCGTAGCCAATCTGAACTACGCCGATATCGTCTCGCCGGTCGATGGAATCATCATTAAACGCGTTATCGAACCAGGTCAGACGCTTGCGGCGGCGTTTCAAACTCCCGAGTTATTCATCATCGGTCAAGATATGCGTGGTGAGATGCACGTTCACGCGTCGGTGGACGAAGCGGACGTGGGGCTGATCAACAAGGCCAAGGAGGAAAATCGCCCGGTGTTCTTCACGGTCGACGCATACCCCGACGATCTGTTCGAGGGTCGGATCCGCGAGATCCGATTGAGCCACACCACGACGCAGAATGTCGTGACCTATCCGGTGATCATTGCGGCACCCAATCCCGACCTGCGTCTGTGGCCCGGGATGACCGCGACGATTTCGTTTCATATCAGTGACCGGCCGGAACTGACCAAGATCCCCAACGCCGCGTTAAGGTTCTTTCCCGATCCGAAGCACGTCCATGAATCGGATCGCAAGCTGCTCGAAACCCGCGAAGACATTAAACGAGAACAGGAGGACGCGGGCGAGGCGAATCTGTCGGCGGAAGAGCGTGCGGAACTGCGCCGCAAGCGGAATCGCCGCCATGTCTGGGTATCCGACGGCGACTGGCTGCGGGCTGTGGAGGTGGAGACCGGCATCAGCGACAGTCACTTTACCGAGTTGGTCAGCGGCGACCTGCCGACCGGAAAAACGCTGGTCACCGGTATCAAGCCGAAAAAGCCACCCGGTTCCTGAGATCGAGGAAGTGCTCAACCATGGGATTCCTGTTGACGATTCGCGTCGCGATTCGTGCCCTGGCCAAGAACAAGATGCGGGCGGGCCTGACGATGTTGGGGGTCATCATCGGCATTGCCGCCGTCACCGCCATGGTTTCGATCGGGCAGAGCGCGAGCGGCCTGGTACAAAGCCAATTCGAGGGCCTCGGCACGAACGTGCTGGTGGTCTTTCCGGGTAGCCGCCGCCAAGGCGGAGTACGGCAAGCCAATTTTCCAACACTCACCGCGCGCGACTCCGTGGCCATCGCGCGCGAATGCCCGTCGGTGCTTGCCTCGTCACCCCTCGTCGGTGCTGCGGGACAGGTGATCTACCGCAACGCGAACTGGAGCCCGCGGGAAATGTACGGGGTCGGTGTCGATTACCTCACGGTGCGCAACTGGCCTTTGCGCGGCGGTGGCTTCTTTACACAACGCGATGAATCATCGGCCGCGAAGGTCTGTGTCATCGGTCAGACGCTGGTTGCCAAACTGTTCCAGACCCAGGATCCGGTCGGCGAGACCATTCGGATCAAGAACATCCCGTTCCGGGTCGTCGGCGTTCTGGAGAAGAAAGGCGCCGACATGGTCGGCAACGACCTGGATAACATCGTGTTGATGCCCTACACCAGCGTGCGCAAGCGGCTGCAGGGTTCCGAATTCGACAATGTGAACGCGTTGCTCGTTTCCGCCAGAACGACGACGGTGATGGCGGACGCCGAAAACGAAATCAACGACCTGCTGATGGAACGACACCGGATTCATATCGGTGAACCACCCGACTTTGACGTTCAGAACACCACGCAGATCGCAAACGTGTTCGCGATCGTCACCGGAACGCTGACGATGATGCTGGCTTCGATCGCCGCAATATCGCTGATCGTCGGCGGAGTCGGAATCATGAATATCATGCTGGTCTCCGTCACAGAACGGACTCGGGAGATTGGCATCCGTATGGCCGTGGGAGCCCGTTCGGGCGATATTTTGCGTCAGTTTCTGGTGGAAGCAGTATTGCTGTCGTGCATCGGCGGTGTCATCGGCATCATCCTGGGCGTATCGCTTTCGGTGGGGGCAACCGCGGCGATCAACTGGGCCACCAGCGGTTCGAAATGGCCGATCATTGTCTCGGTGCCGGCCGGAATCGTCGCATTCATTTTTGCGGCCGGCGTCGGCATGTTCTTTGGATTCTACCCGGCCTACCGGGCCAGTCGGCTCGATCCGATCGAAGCCCTGCGCTACGAATAGCCGCTCCACTTCCGTCCCCGATCAGCCCACGTCGCCCAGGTCCAGGGATTCGCCATAGCGGACCAGCATCATGCGTCGCAGGCGAGCAAACTCCGGCGCGCGAAGTTCCGGATCGGCGGCGATGATCGCCTGTGCGTCCGTCCGTGCGTCCCGCAACACGTCGATGTCCCTGCGTAAGTCGGCGATCCGCAGCGGCGGGAGTCCATGCTGCCGCGTTCCAAACAGGTCGCCTGGTCCACGCAACTCAAAATCAAGTTCCGCCAGCTCGAATCCATCCGTCGTACGCGTAAACGCCTGCAACCGCCGCTGCGACAGTTCGGAATTGGGATTGGGATTGGCGAACACACAGACGTAACCCGCATGTCCGCCTCGCCCCACGCGGCCCCGCAGTTGATGCAACTGAGCCAGCCCGAACCTCTCGCCGTTCTCGATCGTCATTACGGCCACGTTCGGCACATCCACACCGACTTCGATCACCGAAGTCGCCACCAGCACCTGTGTCTCTCCATCGCGGAACTGCTCCATCGCCCGATCTTTCTCCGCGGCGCTCAGACGCCCATGGATCAAGTCGACGCGAAATTCCGCCAAGGGACCATTCACCAACGATTCGTAAGCGCGCGCCACACTGGCGATCGCTGGTCGACCCATTTCGCCGTCGGCGCTCTCGTCGGAGGCAATCTCCTCGCCACCGCGGACGCCGTCTTGCCCGTCTCCGTCCAACGTCTCCGATTCCGTCGCCCCCGACTCCGCCGCCGGCGATTCCGCCGCTGGCGATTCCGCCACTGGCGTGGAACGCGACAACGCCACCAGTTCGGTCCCAGCCTCGGACGAGGAATCCGGCGACGTTGGCCCGTTATTCCAGTTTTCCAACTCCTGCCGAATATCGATCTCCTGATCCTCCACCATCGGCACGATCACGATCCCCTGACGACCCTCGCACAGCTTCTTGCGGAAAAACTCCCACCAACGCGGCCGTTGTTCGTCACTTGCCAGATAGGTATGCACCGGCTGGCGGCCCGGTGGGGACGATCGAAGCGTCGAAAGATCCAGGTCGCCGAACAGGGTCATCGAGACCGTACGCGGGATCGGAGTGGCGGTCATCACCAGGTAATGAGGCTCGATGCCCGCTTCGCGCAACGCGGCCCGCTCGCGGACCCCGAACTTGTGCTGTTCGTCGATGACCACCAGCGCCAGACGGGCAAAGCGCGCGTCCGATCGGGCGACCGCATGGATCACGGCATGAGTGCCGACCACCAGGTCGATCTCGCCGCTGGAGATCGATTGCAGCATCTCCCGGCGGCCGGCAGCCGAAATCGAACCGGTCAATAGTCCAATCCGCACGCGACTCTCGCGCAGACTGCGTTCCAGGGTTCTGGCGTGCTGCCTGGCCAGCACTTCGGTCGGCGCCATCAGAGCTGCCTGATAGCCCTGGGAAACCGCGAGCAGCATCGCGTACATCGCCACGACCGTCTTGCCGCTCCCAACGTCCCCCTGCAACAGCCGATTCATCGGCACTCCCCGCCGCAGGTCGGCAACGACATCGGCGATCGCGCGGTTCTGGTCGGCCGTGAAGGAGAACGGAAACAGACGGCGAATTCGCTCGTCAATCCGGTCCGTGCAGTCCAATACCGGCGCTCGACAATCGCGCTCGCGTTTCGCCCGCCGCATCGCCAAACCCAGTTGCAGCACCAACAGTTCCTGGTAGACAAATCGATGGCGCGCCTGTTCCAACGAAGTTTTGTCGCGTGGGGCATGAAGTTGCGGCAGCGCGGCCTGAATCGGCCAGATCCGCTTGGCGTCCCGCAGCGACTCGGGAAGCACCTCGTCCAGCAACGACGCGTATTGTTCGACGGCGCCATGCACCACCCGCCGCATCTGCTGCTGATTGACCCCCTCCGTCAATCCATATACCGGCAAAATGCGCCCCGGTGGTGGCTCTTCGTTGTCCCCCAAGAAAGCCACTTTGGGATGCACCATTTCCCAGCGGAAGCCGTTCATCTTGGGCGTGCCCGACAACAGCACCTTGCCCCCCCAGCGGAACTTGGGCCGCAGGAACGCCTGATTGAACCAGATCGCCCTCAGAAACTCGTTCTGTTCTCGGACCAACACCCCCAGAATCACTTTTCCGCCCGCCGTCGTCTTCAACTCGACTTCCTCCACCCATCCGCAGACGCTGACGGGCTGCCCCTCCTCGAGCCGGCCGATCGGCCGCAGTTCGCTCATGTCCTCGTAGTCCCGCGGAAAAAAGAACAGCACGTCCCGCGCGCACCGCAACCCCATCCGCGACAGCAATTCTCCGCGCTCCGGACCGACCCCTTTGAGAAACTGCACCGGCGTGGTAAGCAGTTCACTGGCGGTTTTTGGCGGAAGAGTGCTCATGGTTTCATCGTACGCCGGGAACCCCACTAAGTAAATTATTTTTACAGTCTGTGGTGGGGGTTGCGGCTGGTGACTCGATTGGCGCTGTTCGGTGGAGTTTACAGCAACTACCTGGCGCTGGAAGCGGCCATCCATGATGCGCGGCGACGAGCAGCATCCGCCCTCTACTGCCTGGGCGACCTGGGCGCCTTTGGACCGTTTCCGGATCGCGTTTTCCCGCTACTGCGCGATCACGGCGTGGAATGCGTGCAGGGGAATTACGACGATTCGGTCGGAAACGGCCTGCCCGACTGCCAATGCGGTTACAGCGACCCGCGCGACAACAAGTTTGCCCAGTTAAGTTACGACTACACGCTGGCCCATACCAGCCCGGAAAACCGCGATTGGCTGCGCGGCCTGCCGCGCGAGATCCGCTCGCAGGTCGATGGCTGGCGCGTGCTGCTCTGCCATGGCAGCCCGCGCCGCACGAATGAATTCCTCTGGGAATCGGCGACTTCGACCCATTTCCTCGAACACCTGCGGAACACATATCAGGCCGACGTGATCGCCGGTACCCACACCGGTATTCACTGGCAGCGCCCGCTGTCGCCCCGAGGATTGTTCGTCAATGCCGGCGTTCTGGGCCGTCCGGAAAACGACGGACGTACGTCGGTTGGCTATACGATGCTGCAACTGCAACCCGACTGCGCCTCGGCCGAATATCTTTCCGTCGAATACGATTACCCCAGGCTGGCGCGCGAGATGCAATCGGAACGACTGCCCCAGGAATTCGTCGAGACGATCATGACCGGGTGGTGGACCACCTGCCTCGAAATCCTGCCGGCCAAGGAACGGCGGCGCGGCAAATTCTGAACGGGGGAACGGTTCGCGACCGGCCCCCGGTGATATGAGCAAGACACCACTTCCTCGGTCCGCGTGCGGTTCCACAATCTTGCCCGATAATCCGTGCCGGCTGCTTGTAACGGCCACGGCTCGCCCCTAAACTTGTACCTACCCTTTCGGGCTATATGTAGTAAATCATATGGATTACACTCGGGTGTTTATTCACGTTTCACTGAAGTGGTGGGGATGAGGTTCTGTCCGCAAAGCAGATCGTGATGTTGCAACGACTGTTCCTGGGGGTTTTGGTTTCAGGTTTGCTCTTTACCAGCGCTGTCCAGGCGTAGGTGGTTCCGTTTCACGCGAGCGGAACCCACAGCGAGTATTCACCTGTCACAACGGATTACAGTGGCAAGGGCAAGGAACTGGTCGCGCGCGCCAAGATCATGGCGGACGACAAGCGGGTCCGCTGCGCGATCTGCCGCACGATATCTCCAATGTCGCGGCTCCGTCCGTCAGCCTGTCGAGAGCGTCATTGCCACTCGTCACGGACGATCTGGCCTCGATCGAGCGGACGAAAGTCGTCGAGGTTCTGGGGCGGCTGCGCGGCAATAAGACTCGCGCCGCTCGGGCACAGGGAATCGATCGCCGCAAGCTGTACCGGCTCGTCGAGAAGTATGGCGTCACGCCGGCGGAGTATCAGGAGCGGGCACAGTAAGCGCTGCGGGGCCGTGGGCCAGCGAGGATTCGAGCGGTACGGTCCCGACGGGGGTGGCTAACGCAGTTTTCCGCCGGTCGTCTCGCCAAACGCGCCTTTCATTTCGGCGAAATCCTGCGCGACGAAGTACGCTTTCAGACTCAACAGTAGTCGACGAGCCCGCTCGACGACGTCCCGTCGCCGTCGATCGCGTTGCCGCCGTGGGCGGATGGTGACGTGAATCAAGGTGCGCAGGCTCGGTGTCGATTTGCCACCTTCGAGCGTGAACGTCCGCTCCTCGAATGCCAGTTCCATTTCAAACGGGATCGGGCGATCGTTAGCGCGGCGCGTCAACGGGACCTTGGTGGCGTCGATTCGCAGCACGACGCGATTCTCGTCGATCAACAGGATCTCCGCCGTCTGATCGGCGACGAATCCCCGCAATTTTTCCGCGGCGGCTTTCAAGGGAACCGCGGTCACCAGATCGCGCGAGACCACCTGTTCGCTGAGCGTGTCACTGAACCAGGAGAACCAGCGCCATCGCGCGGGCGACCGATCCGGCTCCAGCCCGCTGCCCAACTGCACGACACAGTTTCGACCGGCGTCCTTGGCCTGATACAGCGCGCGATCGGCCCGGCGGAACATCGTTTCCGGCGAGTCACCTTTCTGCAATTCCGTGACACCGAAGCTGGCCGTCATGCAATTTCCGTTCAACGCCGGTTGCCGGGTATTGGCCAGCGCCTTGCGCATCGCTTCCGCCCGCTCCGCCGCGGAACTGTTGTCGCAATCGGGGCAGAGAATCGCGAATTCCTCGCCGCCGTAGCGTGCGACCATGTCGGTCGGCCGGCAATTGGCCTGCAACGCACGAGCGAACGACTGCAACGCCTCGTCCCCCGCCTGATGTCCGTAGGTATCGTTGATTTTCTTGAAGTGGTCGATATCGCAGATGATCAGAGCGCACGGCGCCCGCGACGCCACATGCTGTTCCACCAGCTGCTCATGCACGCGATCGAACTCTGCGCGATTGGCGACCTGCGTAAGCGGGTCGCGCGTCGCCTGCTGGTGAAGCGACTCGACCCGTTCCTCCAATGTCACCTGTCGCGAGGCATCCCGCAACAACAGCGCCGCCCCCTGATTCACGCCGTTGCGATAGACAACCGGCACCAATTGAGCGTCGACCGAGATCGGTTGCCCGTTGCGTCCGATGATGGTCAGTCTGCGGAAGGTCTGCACATTGCTGGTGGCAGCCTGCGCCAGAGGGCACTCGTTGTCTTCGATCGGCTTGCCGGTTTGATCGGACATCCGAACCAGCGAAGGCATCCAGCGCTGGTGCACAACGCTTGTGGAGACGATCCCCGTGAGTCTCTCCGCTGCGTGGTTCCAGAGCAGGATGTTCAATGCCTGGTCGACGAACACCACGGCATCCTGCATGTTGTCGAGCAGTCTTTGATGAAACAGTTTTTCGAGCGGGATCGTCGCGTTTTCGGCGACCGTGCCCGGCTTCCAACGTGCCGAAGCCGTTTCCGGTTGCAGGTGCTGCAGCCAGCGGCGGGCGACCGAAGAGGAGAGCCCTGCCAGATCCTGGCTCAGCAGTCGGGCAAAATCGCTGACCAACGCCGGATCAAACTGGGACGCCGCGCAGGCGTAAAGCTCCGCTACCGCCCGCTCCCGCGAATAGGCGCGTCGATAGACATGATCGGTGGTCATCGCGTCAAACGTGTCGACAATGCTGATGATTCGTGACCCAAGCGGCAGCGAGTCGCCCGCGCGGTCGTAGCCATGCCGGCTTCCATCGTACCAAGCCGACGCGTAATGAATGATATCCAGGATCGACGAGCTTGTGCCCATCGCCAACAGGATGTTCCGGGTGTGCGCGCGGCCGGTTTCCATCGCCAGCAATTCTTCGCCGTCGAGTGTACTCGGTTTGGAAATCACATAATCCGGAACGCCGATCTTGCCGACGTCGTGCAGCAGCGCCGCGATCTCTAGTTCCTCGCGCTCGTTCTCGGAGAGCTTCAGCCGTTGAGCCCACGAGGAACTTCCCAGCGCCACCCGCAAACAATGGGATGCCGTCGGGGAGTGCTTCGCCCGCAATGCCACAAACAGACTGGATGCAATCCCCAATCGACGCTCGGCAAGGTGCGACTGGTGCGATGCGGCCGATTTCGCTTGGCGCGTGGAATCCAGATTGGCGACTTCGTCCAAGGATCCCAGAATCTCCGAGATCTTGGCCGCCGGATGCGGCTCGGGAAGAACGACATCTTGCGTCGCTTCGAGAGCGCCAGTCGCGTGGGTCCTAAGGTCGTCCATCAAGTTTCCGATTGACTGCTCGAGTACGCACTGGGAGATTCGAGGCGTCGGTGCCCAATTCGACCCGTATTGACGGTATGAAAAAAAGTAGGTCGGAAAGTCGGACCGGTCAAATCGCGTCGGGGGGCGATTCGAGCGCAACTGTATGGGACGCCTTTGGTTCAAGCTGGCGAAGAACCGCCAGCCACCTGCAAGAAAAGTTGAATTGCCCCCGCGCCGGGCAGGAAGTCATTTGCGCAAGTCAAAGGCGAAATTCATGCCGCTCGCGCCAAACGTTGCGGACGGACAAATCGCTATCCAAAGTCCCCCGACCCGCTTACCGCCGCCAGAATCCATGTTCTGCATCCGACTGCTGACGGCAGCCGCATTACCCCTGCGCATAACCGCGATAAACGGTTGCTAACTGCCGGCGCTCGACGCGGTTCCGGCTTTCCACCAAGGAAAAGAACCATACTTCTGCAGTTCGTAGTAAAGCAGCATCGCACCCACGGAAAGCGCGATGAACGAAAGCAACAGCATCATGGAATAGATGTTGAAGCTGTGCTTGGTGGTCGGTGCCGTCGTAACGGGGCTAGTTGAGCCGGGTTGTGACATGGTCATCCTTCTTAATCGGAGCCTTGCGATACTCGGGGATGATCTTCGCGATCGCCTTGTTGCCTTCCGTCTTCAGCACAACCACCTTGCCGAGATAATTTGTCCCTCGGTAAACCTCCATCGTGTGTCCTTTGTGAACACCGTCGTCCGATCCAACGGAGATTTCAATCAAGTCTTTTTCGCTGACCGCCAGGACCTTCGCATCCACGGCGGGCGGGATCTCCTGAACCAGCGTGTAGGGGCCAAAGCCGAGCTTGTCCGCCACTAGTTTCAGGTCGGCATATTGACGCAGCAGCGCCGCATTGATTTCGCTCTGGGAACGTTCGATCCCTTTGGCTTGATTCAACTGATCGGTTAACGCGACCACCGACAGAAACAAACCGTCCGCCTCTTCCCTGGTCTTCGTAATCAACTCGCGCTGTTGTTCGACTTCCACCTGCAGCTTGGCTTCGTTCTGGGCGGTCGTCGAAGCCAGGGTGGTTTTGTTGGCCACTTCGGTCTGTAACTGCGCAAGTTGGCCGTCCTTTTGCTGGATTTGAGCCTCCAGCTGGGTCAGTTTCGACTGCAAGGCGCCCAAGGAGAACGCTCGCGCCATCTGTTCCGCGGCAAACGTTCGCTTCTGGGAGTCGATTTCAAGTTTCAGATTGTCGTTTTCCAGCCTCAGACGCTTGACCTGCGTCTGATAACCGTTGGCCGAAGTGATTTCCTCTTTCCATGACTTATGGGTAGCAAAAACCATGACTGCAAGGGTCATAAACACAAGGCTCATGACGAAAATGAACAAGGTGAGCATCCGCCCGATGAAACCCATGGCAAACCTTTCCTGAATTCCCGTGATTGCCAAGCCGGCCCGTGATTGCCCAATCGGCAAAGACGTACGATGGCCAAAAACTGCTACCCCAGGTATCTCGCAAGTATAGTTACGGCCGAATCTGGAAGTCAACGAATAGCAAATAAATTCGTTCGACCGTCTCCCAGGAGCCATCCCCCCGCCAAAAACAGCCCCAATACCACGATCGTCGCCAGGTCACCCAGGGGGGAATAGAGGCTGTTTTGGGCCTGTTTGGCGACGGTCGCAACGATGGTATGGACGGTGCGGCGCTCGCTCTCCCGCTCGATGACGCCGTCGGCTCGCACCCACGCGGAAATCCCCGTATTGGCGGCGATCAGGAAGGGGCGGCGGTTCTCGATCGCCCGAAAAACGGCGCTGTGGAATTGCATATCCAGCATCCCCGACCCCCAAAACCAGCCGTCGTTCGTCATATTCACCAGGAGGTCCGGCGATTGGCCGTTGCGCCGCAGCGAGGCCATCTGCCCCTGAATCACGTGAGGGACCGTGCTTTCAAAACAGATGCTGGGTGAGATACGGAATTTCCCCAGGGGAAACGATCGCGGCTCGACGCCCGCCGCGATGCCCGCGCCAATCGGTGAAAGTTGCGCGAGGGAAGGGAAGCTGGCAAGGAACGGAATATACTCGCCGAACGGCACGGGATGCTGCTTGAAATAACGGCCAAGCAATTGACCGTCCGGAGATATAAACAGGCACGAATTGTACGCCTGGGGCGGATTTTGATTGTAGTCGATCGTGTCGGTCCCGACGAGAAAATGGGTGGCGCGCCGCGAGCGCGTCGCAACCAGATCCCGAAGCGCCCGCAGCTTGTCCGGAAACCGCTCGCTGCGGAGGCGAACAAAATCCTGGTATTCCGCTCTCCGCTCCTCCAATCCGGGCGGCGCTTGCAGGTCGTCGATCGAATCGACCAGCTGATCAGGGATATTCGAAGTAAAGGCCGACTCGGGCCAGACGATCAGATCAAGATCCGGGTCCTCGTTCAGGACCCGCGCGGTGAGCTCCAAATATTTCCGAAACATCTCGATGCTCCGCTCGACGTTCTTTTCCGGTTCCCCGTCAAAAACTGTGTCGATCGACTCCTGCAGCAGCGCGATACGCAGCACGGAATCGCGTTCCCGGGGCAACTCGCGAAGGTCGTGCAGACGCCACCACCCGTACCCCATCGAACCGATCAAGATCACCCCGATGCCAAGCCACGGAGCGATGCGTGCCGGCAGACGCCGACCGCCAGGCCGGAATGCGAGCATCGCCAGACTGGCGACCGTGAGCACCATCCAGCTGACGGTATACGCGCCCAGCAAATCCGCGATTTGTATCAGCCAGGATTGGCGTACCAAAGCATGGCCGATCAAGCCCCCGGAAAAGCCGCTGAGCAAGTAGCCGCGAGCGACTTCGAGCAGCGTCCACACGGCGGGAGCGGCGACGACAAAAGGAATCCGACGCCGATGGACAAGGTGCCGGCTGATACGGACGAATGCCGGCACATACGCGGCCAGGTAAGCGGACAACGCCAGCCACCCCAGGTAGAGCACGGGGTGGGCACTGCGTATTCCCCAAAGATAGTGCAACCAAAATGCAAACGTTGCCGCCCAAAGCCATACGTAACCGCGCCGTCCTGGCGGTTGATCTCGCAGCACCAATACCAGCCAGCCGATCGGAGCCAGCCAGATACAATAACTCCAATGCACTGGCGGCAATGATAACCCCAGGCAGATGGCGCTGAAAATCGACAACTTCGTGGCTGTCATCCAGCGCGCGTGCCAGCAATCCACCCCGGCTTGCCGCGAGCGGCGACCGTCGTCGGGCTCAATTGCCGCCGAAAATCCCGATCGACTCGCTCCTTGCTTGGATCGCACAGGTTACTTCACTTCCAACATGCGTTCCAACGCGATTCGAGACCAGGCCGCCGTTTCGTCATCCACGCGGACAATGTTCACGGGCGTCCCGACCTCGAGGTTCTCCAGGCTCCAGCATAAATGGGCCAGGTCGATCCTGTACATCGTGGCACACATGCAGACCACGGGCGAAAGAAAATGAATCTCCTGTTCCGGATGTTCCTGCTTCAAGCGATTCACCAGGTGCAGTTCGGTTCCAATCGCCCATTGGGTGCCCGGCGGTGCCTGTTCGACGGCGCGAATGATCGCATTCGTCGAGCCCGAGACGTCGGCGAGGTCGTTGACGGCCTGCGGGCACTCCGGGTGCACCAGAATCTTGATCCCCGGGATCCGTTGCCGGAACTGTTGCACATGCTCCGCTCGAAACATCTGATGGACGCTGCAATGCCCCTGCCAGAGAATGACCCGGCTGTCTCGAATCGCGTCCGCGCTATTCCCGCCATTTTCCGATGCGTGGGGATTCCAGACCGGCATCCGTTCGTTGGTGATTCCCATCTTGATTGCGGTATTTCGACCCAAATGCTGGTCGGGAAAGAACAATACGCGGCCCGTTCTGGCAAACGCCCACTGCAACACGGCGGCCGCATTGCTGGAAGTGCAAACGATGCCGCCATGCCGGCCGCAAAACGCCTTCAAACTGGCGGCCGAATTGATGTAAGTGACCGGCGTCACGTCGTTCACGTCAATCAACCCCGACAGCTCCGCCCAGGCCGATTCGACCTGTTCAATCGCCGCCATATCCGCCATCGAACATCCGGCGGCCATGTCGGGCAGAATGACATCGACCCGCCGTCCCAGCCTCGCCTGTAATCGTTCCGGCCTGTTGACGAGAATGTCCGCGGTTTCCGCCATGAAATGGACCCCGCAAAATGCGATCGCATGACAATCAACACTGGCCGCTGCCATCTGGCTGAGCTGGTAGGAGTCGCCGCGCAGATCGCTGAGCGCAATCACTTCGTCCTGCTGATAATGGTGTCCCAGAATCAACAACCGCGACCCCATTCGGCCGCGCAGATGCTGGATGCGCTCTGCCAACTCCCCGTTGGAAAGCGACTTGTAGCGTGCTAATGGCAGCGGGGCAGGGGGGGCCAGGTGCGTGGCCATGATTACCTCGATTTCTTCCGAACTGTTTCCCCCGATTATAAAGGGTTTCACTATCTCGCCAATGTTACCGAAATCGCCAGCGGCTGATCGTCGCGCGAATTTGGGAAAAACAAGGCAAAGTTCGGACCGCCTAGACCCGATATTGGGGGCAGGAAACGGGCCGACCTCGACCCAGCATCGGGAGCTCAGCATCGCAAGCCCAGCATCGGGAGCGAAGTACGCACTAGAGATGGCTGATCAGGGACCAGAATTCGACTCGTCAATCCATTCCGCTTGCCTTGCCAACGCCGGAGAAGCAGCGGCAGCGTTAGAGCGCGCCTTCGGCGGGAGCTGGCAGTGGTCGTTTTCCCCGGTTGCGTCGTTGGAAGAAAACGCCGCAGGCCACGCCGCCGCCTTGGGAATTCCGCAGGCCGTAGCGACGGCCGGAAACGCAGCCGGTTGGGGCTGCAGCTTTAAGGTCAATCACACCGCAGTGCTCCTGTTGGCCTCGGACCCGGCCAACTGGTTTGCGGTTTCGAAAGGGAACCAAGAACCGCTCCCTGCACAAAAGCTGCAGGTGCTGGCCCAGGAACTCGGTGCCGCACTCGTCCCCGATGTGGCTGCCCCCGGCGATTGCCGTTCCGGTCGGATCGAGGACTTGTCAAAAGGGCTGCAGGCCGCCTCGGTGCGGGCAGCGGCACGCTATATCCAGGCGACCCTCACCCGGGACGGTGAAAATACCACCGCGTGGCTGCTCTGGCCGGTCTCCAACGCCGAAGGTCACTTTCTGGACCCGTCGGCGGCCCCATCAGCCGAGCCGCGTGCTCGAACCTTCACGACACCCCCCGCCCCGCATGCAGCGAATCCCGGCGGATCATCGCCGCTCCATCGCATGGTTCAGTTCCAAGACCTGGAAGACGGCCTGCCCCTCCTTCCCCAGTTCTCGCGCAGCCTGCTCCGAATTCGCGTGCCGGTCGTCGTGACACTCGCCGAAACCCGACAAACCGTCGGGAAAGTTCTCGAGATCTGCCCCGGCTCGATCATCCAATTCAACAAGTCCTGCGAGAAAACTCTGGCGCTGGAAGTCGGTAGTTGTAAAGTCGCGGCCGGGGAAGCAGTGAAGGTCGGTGACAAACTCGGCTTGAGAGTCACGCAGATCTGTCCCCATCAGGAAAGGTTCCGAACCGTTCGCGGTCGGAACTCGTGAGATGCTCGGCGTTAAATGCGGTCGGTTGGGCGCTCTCGAAACAAGTTTCGAGCTACTTACGGAGCGGCAGGTTGGTGAAGTCGCGCACGCGGTCTCGAATCGCAGGCTCCACCGGTAACCGCTCCATGCTGCTCGCGCCGTAGAATCCGACGATCCCTTGTGTATGTTCGAGGATATATTTGGCGTCATCGGGTTCGGCGATCGGTCCGCCGTGGCAGAGGACCAGAACCTCCGGATTGATCCGCTTGGCGGCGTCATGCATCGCCTGGACAAGCGGCACGCAATCGGCCAGCGACAAGGCGGTTCCGGCGCCGATGGTGCCTTTTGTTGTGAGTCCCATATGTGGGATCAGGATATCGGCACCCGCGCGGGCCATCGCCGTCGCTTCGTCCGGATTGAAACAATAAGGAGTCGTCAGCAGACCCATTTCATGCGCAGTGCGGATCATATCGACTTCCAGACCGAACCCCATGTCCGTCTCCTCAAGATTCTGGCGAAACTTGCCGTCGATCAATCCCACCGTCGGAAAATTCTGGACTCCGGAGAATCCGGCATCGTCTACCTGCTTCAAAAAGAGCTTCATGACGCGAAACGGGTCCGTACCGCAAACGCCGGCGAGCACCGGAGTACGCGTCACCACTGGAAGGACTTCCCGGGCCATATCCATCACGATGGCGTTGGCGTCCCCGTACGGCATCATGCCCGAAAGCGAACCCCGACCGCCCATGCGGAACCTGCCCGAGTTGTAGATCACCAGCAGGTCGATCCCACCCGCCTCACTCATCTTGGCGCTGATCCCCGTGCCTGCGCCGCCTCCAACGATCGGCCGCCCGCGCGCAACTTTGTCGCGCAGCCTGTCGAGTATCTCCTGTCTGCGAAAGAGGGCCATGGTTGCTGAATCCTCACAAAATGATCCGTCCCACGGATGATTGAAAAGGGAGACATCACGAGTGCGCTTCGGCGTCGACTCGATAGTATAGCGACGGATCGCCGCCCGTGGAGCGATTCAGGAGAGGGGCGACTCCACTGCGGATTCGGGTACCACAGGCAAACGCAAGGTCACGATCGTTCCTCGCCCGGCGGCCGACGTGATCGATACTTCTCCGCCATGCATTCCGACAACGCGCCAGCATTTGGCCAGACCGAATCCGAGCCCCCGCCCGGCCTCGCGCCCGGAATAGAAAGGGTCAAACGCATGTTGTCGCGCCGCGTCGGATAATCCTGGTCCGTTGTCCGATACGGTAACCTCGACGAACGAATCATCGGCCTGGCGACAGGTGAGGACGATGCGACCCCCCTCACCCAGTGCCTCCAACGCGTTGCGGACCAGGCTTCGCAGGCAGCTCATTAAATGATCGCCGTCCGCGACTACGCTCAACCCGGCGGGGCCGGTCTGATGTTCCAGCGCCGTACCCTGATGCACCGCATCCGAACTCGATTCGGTCACTGCGGACGCCAGCATCCCGGCCAGTTCCAGGCGCACCGGCCGAAGCGCCGGCGGTTTGGCGAAGAACATCAAGTCGGAGATCATTTCGTGCGCGCGCATCGCCTGGGTGTGGATCGTGGCGAGCTTGCGTCTTCGATCGGGGTCGCGCTCGTCGCGCAACAGCGACTGCGCGCGGGTCGAGATATTTGCGAGCGGATTATTGATTTCGTGGCTGGCCCCGTAGGCTAATTCGCGAAGTGCGGAGAGCTTGCGTTGTTCGAGCGTACTCTCCAGACGCTCGATCGTCGCTTGCTGCTCGCAAAGTCGGGCCGCCACCAACGGCAGAATCAGATCCTGTCCCCATTCATCACGCGTTGCGACGGGATGCTCGTTCCCGTCACCATCAAACCCGCCTGTATCGGCCGCGGTTGCTTCGGCCAGCGAATGCAGCCAGTTCGGAACGATCATGCTCGAGGCGTCGCGGCCGGAAGTCCGAGGGGCCAAACTGAGGCGCCAGCGCACCAGAAACTCCGCGACGCCCTGCCAGAACGTGTCGGTTGGCGAAAGAGCACTTGTCGCCAACGCCGACGAAGTCCGCTCCGCTGCATCCGCTGCCGGCGGCCTGCCGGTCAAAGACTGCAGATAGACCAGCAACCGTTGCCAGGAAGGGCAAGCAGCAATCTCCGCGGATAGAGTGTAGTCCGCTTCACGGGCTCGCCAGATGCCAGGCGATCGAGAACAGAGCCAGTCGGCCAAGATCCGCGGTGCGACGGGCGCATCAAGCACGCCGTCCAACGATGCATCGAGCGGCGACATCACGGACGACGCCCGCTGGGCCGCGCAGAGCACCCAAAGCGCCAATGCCGGGTCGGATTCAAGCTGTTCCGCCCATCGTTGGCGCGACTCCTCCTGGGAGTCCGCCAGCAACGCGCGAACCGCCGCCACGGACGTGCGCGGCAACAACGGAAGCGGCCAATCCGGCCCTTCCGACGTCAATCGAGGAAGTCGCCACATCCGTTTTGAACCCGGTTTCGAATCACGCACCCAGTGGGATGGAACCGGGTGACCAGCCAGGCGATCAGCCGGCAACCATCCGTTCGATTTCCAGCAGGTCGCAGGCCCGTTCCAGCAGTTTGTCGACCGTAAATGGCTTTTGCAGGAAATCGTTGGCGCCCGACGCACGGAGGTCGGACACCTTGTCCTGCTCCACCATTCCGGAGATGCAGATGATCTTCACGGCGTCAAGCGTTTCGTCGCTACGAACGCGCTGGCAGACTTCCTTGCCGTTAATATCGGGCAACATGACGTCGAGCACCACCAGGTCGGGCCGAAACTCTTTGACCTGCATGCCCGCGTCGAAGCCGTTATTCGCGGTGCGGATTTCGAAGCGGCCATCCCGCTCAAACCCATCCACCAACAACTCGACCAGTTCCTGATCGTCATCGACGATCAATACTTTTCGCTTGCTGCTTTCCAATGCGTCGGTCGGAATACCGTTGTCTCGCATGAAGGCGAATAACTGGTCGCGCGGGATGCGACGAAAACGACTCCCGGGAACTCGAAATCCTTTCAAGGTTCCATTATCGAAGCAGCGGATAATTGTCTGCTGACTGACTTTGCAGATTTTTGCTGCCTCGCCGGTTGTAAAAACTGTCTTTGTGCTCATGACTGGCAACCGTCCTTCCTAGCCGATTGGGGACCCCCGGGCGAAGGCTCTCGACCGGCAACCATGCCGGCCTGGGAACCCGATGGCATGCCGGTTCCCCAGCACGCCACTCGTCCATAATCCCGTCGTGTTACAAACTCCGTCACATCCGCAATTCGTGCAATCCTCTGGCTCGACGTAACCGGGAATGTTGACCGGTTCTGCCCGCTTTGCCAGACTTGCCAAACGCCCGAATTATAGCGGGGTCGCCCAGAGCGTCAAGATTGATATTTTTTCCACAAGGCATTGCATAGAAATAGTTTACGGCAATCGGTCTAAATTATTCTCTGCGTGCCGACGCCGCTCATCCACGGTGCAGATGCGCCAGCAAAAGCGCCAGGTCCGCCGGCGTGATGCCGCTGATGCGGCTTGCCTGGTCCAGATTTCCCGGGCGAATGCGCGTGAGCTTTTGCCGCGCTTCCGCCCGCAGGTGGACGATCAGTTCGTAGTTCATGGAATCGGGAATACGATGTTCCCGGAGTCGGTTCAATTGCTCAATGCGCGATTCCTGGCGGGTTACGTAACCCTGATATTTGACGTCGATCGACACCTGTTCGGCGACATCGGTCGGGACGCTGGATAGCTCCGCGAACCTCGCCGCCAGGTCGGAAAACTCGACTTCGGGGCGTCGCAGGAATCGGTCAAGCGGCACGTCGCCCACACGCAATCGAGCCAACTGCTCCATCACCGCCTCACGACGAAGCTCTTTTTCGAGTAGCCGTCGCCAACGCTGGTCGTCGATCAGCCCTGCGGCGCGTCCGCGCGGCGTGAGCCTCCGATCCGCGTTATCGTGACGCAGCACCAGCCGAAACTCCGCCCGACTGGTGAACATCCGATACGGCTCGTCCACCCCTCGGGTCACCAGATCGTCGATCAGTACTCCGATGTAGGCCTCGTTGCGCTGCAGCACCAGCGGTTCCCGGCCCGTGACCGCAAGCGCGGCATTGGCGCCGGCGATCAAACCTTGCGCGGCCGCTTCCTCGTAACCCGTTGTTCCGTTGATCTGTCCGGCCAGAAAGAGTCGATGGACCGATTTGGATTCCAGCGTGGCGGTCAGTTGATCCGGTGGGCAGTAGTCGTATTCGACCGCATAACCATAGCGCATCACCTGGGCTTGCTCCAGGCCGGGAATCATCCGCAGGATGGTATCCTGCACGTCCCGCGGCAGGCTCGTCGAGATTCCATTGACGTAGACTTCATACGTTTGCCGCCCTTCCGGTTCCAGGAACAACTGGTGTCGTTCCTTGTCGGCAAATCGCACCACCTTGTCTTCGATCGAAGGACAATATCGTGGTCCGGTCGATTGAATCCGCCCCGAGTACATCGGAGCGCGGTGCAGGTTGGCGCGGATCAGTTCGTGTACCGCCGGATTCGTGTATGTAATCCAGCAGTCCATTTGTGGAGTCGCAATGGCGTCATGAAGGAACGAGAAAGGGCGAGGGACGGTGTCCCCCGGCTGTCGTTCCGTGCGGCTGTAGTCGATCGTGCGGCCGTTGATTCGCGGCGGAGTACCCGTTTTGAAGCGACGTACTTCGAAGCCCAGTCTTGCCAGCGCGCCGCTGATACCCGTCGTCGTGCCTTCGCCCGCGCGGCCACCCGGCGTGGTGGCTTCACCGGTATGCATGATGGCCTGCAGAAAAGTGCCGGTGGTCAGCACGACCGCTCCGGCCCGATAAACAACATCGCCTCGCGCCTTCACCCCGACGATTCTCCGCGTGCCGTCGCTGCCGGTTTCCGCGATCAGGTCTTCGACGATCTCCTGCCGCAGTTCCAGGTTCGGTTGGGATTCGACAATTCGCTTCACCTCAAACTGGTAGGCTTTCTTGTCGGCCTGCGCCCTGGGACTATGCATCGCCGGGCCCTTGCGGACGTTCAACATGCGAAACTGAATGCCCGTTGCATCGATGGCCCGGCCCATCACTCCGCCCAGGGCGTCGATTTCGCGTACGATCTGGCCTTTCGCGACGCCGCCGATCGCCGGATTGCAGCTCATTTGAGCCACCGTGTCACAATTCGTGGTCAGCAGGGCGGTCCTTGCGCCGATGCGTGCGGCCGCCAATGCGGCTTCGGTGCCGGCATGCCCGGCACCGACGACCACGATGTCATATTCGTATTCGATCATGCTGCGAGCGAAACGCGAGGGCGGAAAACTGGGCGTGCGGCACGCTGCGCCCGTGGGGACTGCGTCAACTCGGTCGAGAACCCGGTCGAGCGCGTGTGTATGCGATCAGCCTAACCAAATTGTGCCGGCATGTCAGGAGGTAACGAATAAATCCCGGCAGGTGCCAGGCAAGCGGTGCCAACGTGAAACCCGAGTACCGATTCGTGTGCCACGGGTGGGGGTACTCCCGAGCCCGTGCCCAGTCCGTCGGAAATGTGCAGCGAGAACCGCTAAAGCCCCGGCATAATCGTTCCACCCGTTGCGCATGGTACACCAATGCGGTCGGCGAAGGGAAAACTCTACAAAATGGCGCCTCCTGAACCGCGTTCTATGTTTAGGTATGCCGAAACTGGAGCAATACCAACACGATCCTTCTCGGTGCAACCGCATCCGACATTGCGCAACGCGCGCCCGTCGACGCTCGGCATTCACCCTGGTCGAGATGATGATTGTGGTTGTCGCCATGGCGATCATCGCTGGGGCGGTGATTCCACAAATGGAGGATGCGGTCGAAGATTCCCGGCAAAGCACGATGCTCACCAGCCTTCATCAACTCCAGACGATTCTCGAGCGCTACAAAATGGAGCACGACGGCCGAACGCCGGTGCTCGTTTCCGGCTCGCTTCCCCAACTGTTGGGACCAACCGACAAGCAGGGAAACAGTAACCCCGGGGTGCCGCCAGTCTTTGGTCCTTACCTCTACGAAATCCCGACGAATCCGCTCAACGATTCGTCGGTGATCGAGGCTGCCACAACGATTCCGCCCGAAGCCGAGAAATATCCCGGCTGGCTCTACGACGCGAACACTGGACAAGTCTGGGCCGGGCTTAGTCGAGGTGGGTCGTGATGTGGCTTGCGTCGACGCAGGCTGGCAGAATGGGCAGGGGGAAAAGGAGTGCGACGGGCTGGCGAGCGCCAGGCCGCCGCGCGCCAGCGTCAGTACACCGGTCGCGATGAGACACCAGGCCGCGATCCGCCAGAATCGTCGCCGCACGTCGGCCGGTACCGCCAGGCCACTCAGCCCTGTAAGCACCATTGCGGGAGCGGTACCGATGCCGAATGCAGTCATCACCAAAGCGCCGCGGAACATCGAGTGCGAGCTGGCGGACAACCCAATCCGTAAAGTGGCTCAGCTTCTGGAAGGTCATCGTCACCTGCAAATCGCATTGGAAGCAGGTAATGAGTAGTAGATTATGCCGGTGTAGAATCAGCGAATCGGCAGATTCCCGGCCAGTATCCGGCCCCGGCCCCGAAGCGTCCCCATGAAATCGATCACCACGGTAGCCACCACCAGCTCCACGGCGATCGTCGAAATCACGGCACCGTACTGCAGGAACATCGGGATCGGCGTGTAAAGGAAATGGTGGATCCCCTGCAGCGGATTCCAGTGCACAAGCTGTAGTGCCACCAGCAGCCCCGCCGACATCGATAGAAAAAGGTAAGTCAGCGCTGCATAGAAGTACCAACGCACCAGCCGGGCTTCGACAATCGCCGGGCCGGCCGGCAACGTCGTCGCTTCCAACGTCGACGAACTCATGATTCCTCCGGTTGCAATTCGTACGGCTTATACAGCCCCCATGGATAGACCAGCGCCATCGTCCAGCCAAAAACCAAGTGCGTAAAAGCGGCGACCCAGAACGGCACGGCATCGAGGATCCAGCTCCCGCCAAACCGGAGCGGCTGCAGCCAGGAAATCACGCCGTAGTAATTGACAAGCCAGATCAGCAGCGCCACGACCGAAGCCACTCCCAACCTGCCCAACAGCGTCGCCCGATCGGCAAATCGGGTCAGGGCCATATGGAAGGGAATTCCAAGCAGCATGCCGGCGGAAAGGTCGGCGGCGAACGCGGTGCGGCCCCAACTGTCTTTGCCAACGTGGAACTGGCGATTGCCGGCTCCGCGGCTGGAATTTCATCAGCGGACTGCTCTAATAGGCGGTCGATGACTCGCCCGCCAATCCATGGAGCTCTTCCCGATGATCCGCTGCCTCCATTCGCATCGCCTCCCAACTCCCGCGACGACCTCCTTCCGATCGACGGTTCTTTTTCCAGGAATTGCCGGGACGCTGCTGACATTTTTGGCACTGGGTGTTTCCGGACGACCGGTGACCGCGCAGCCGAATTCGATTCCAGACGGTTCCGGAGTCTGGCACGCCAGCGGCGCGAACGCGGCGGTGGTGACGGGTGGCGCGGAGGCGACTTCCGCTGCGATCGAACTACTCAAAGAAGACGCGAACGCCGTCGATGCGACCGTTGCGGCGCTACTCGTTCTCTGCGTTACCGACTCACGGAATTTCTGCTTTGGAGGTGAAGTTCCGATCATGGTCTTCGATGCGCAGCGCGGCGCGGTGGAAGTACTGGCGGGAATCGGCGGCGCGCCCCGATTGGCCACGATCGACTACTTTGAATCGGCGGGTGGCATTCCGAAAACAGGACCGCAGGCGGCGGTGGTTCCTGGCGCGCTGGACGCAATGCTGGTGGCACTCGACCGATTCGGCACCATTTCGTTCCAGCGAGCCGCCCAGCCGATGCGGAACGTGCTGGCGAACAACCCCGATCCGTGGTGCCGTGACCTGGAACGCACCATCGCGACGCTGATCGCCGCCGAACAGTCGACCCGGGACCGTAAAGAGGGCCTGCGCCGGGTCGCCGATGAATTCTATCGAGGCTCGATCGCGCAACGGATCAGTGACTGGTCGGAAGCCAACGGAGGGCTGCTGCGACGCGCCGATTTCGCCACGCATAGCACCAGGATCGACTCGCCCGTCCGATTTTCCTTCCGAGATTACGAAGTCCTCAAATGTGGCTTTTGGACACAGGGGCCGTGCCTGCTGCAGTCGCTGGCGCTGCTGGAACCGCACGACCTGAAACAGCTGGGACATAATAAGGTGGCGTCGATCCATCTGACCGTCGAAGCACTGAAGCTGGCACTGGCCGACCGCGATGCCTACTACGCCGACCCACTTTTTGTCCCGGAGCCCGCCGCCCGCCTGCTCGCGCCGGAATACAGCAAACTGCGTCAGACATTGCTGAATCCCCGTGAGGCATCGCGGAAAATTCAACCGGGTGATCCGCTCGGAATGCGCGCCGTGCGTCCCGACGCCGTGAAATCGATCGCCCTTGCGACACCCAATCGCGACACAACGACCTGTCTCGTCGCCGATCGGAAGGGGAATGTGGTCGCTGCGACGCCGAGCGGCTGGGGAGGCGTATTCGCCGGCGACACCGGCGTACAACTCAATACCCGGCTGCAAAGCCTCAACAGTTGGCGTGGACATCCGAATTGCGTCGAACCTGGAAAACGGCCCCGCATCACTTTGACCCCAACCCTGGTCCTGCGGGACGGGAAACCAATCGCGGCAATCAGCGTCGCAGGAGGTGATCTGCAGGACCAGGTGACGCTGCAGGTCTTGCTCAATTCGCTCGAGTTCGGACTCCCAACTCCGGAAGCGGTGGCCGCGCCGCGATTCAGCACCAGCCACCATACCGGGTCCTTTGGCCAGTCCGTACCCAGGCCGGCCAGCCTGGAACTCAACGAAACCATCCCGGCGGAAGTCGTTGCCGGCTTGCGCGCTCTGGGGCACGAAACCCAGGCGTCAAAAGCGCCTACCGGCCATCCATGCCTGCTGCGGATCAATCCACGGTCGGGAAGCAAGGAGGCGGCTGGCGACCCCAAGGCTCATCGTCGCGCAGCCGCCTACTGAATTGACCAGTTTCGCCCCGTTCGGTTGCGATACCGACTATTCAACCTTCAGCGTGTACGACAACGCCCCGATCGGCTCGCCCTCTTTGGCTTTGTTGTAAACCTCATGACACATGATGCACTTCTTCATGACGACCGGCACGCTGGTCGCCATACGCAGGTAGCGGCCGTCATCGCGGGTTTCCACCTTCTCGTAAGTCGCTTTCCCTTGCTTCAACTGCTTGATCGCTTCCTTCTCAAAATCATCTTTGGCGACGTTCTTCTTGTCGTACGGCTCTCCCGTGGCGTCAAGCAGTCGAACTTCGTGGTGCCCCTTCTTCTTGATCGCGTCGAATAACGCAATCGCGGCGGAACCCGCCGGGAACGATTGTTCGTCCTGCACATATTTGTCGGTGATCAACACGACCGTCGTCTTGTAAATGTCGTCCAACATCAAGACCTGCTTGCGCGTGCGCTCCAGGGCCGCATCCTTCGAATCCGACTTGGCTTGACCCCACGCTCGACCAGGGATGACCGCCAATGAAACCGCGAAAACGCAGAAGAAAACACGAATAGTGGACATGTCAGATTTCCTTCCAATCTGGACTGGCAACGATCATGCGACGCATGGGACCGCCCCGATGACGCATGACTGATCGTTTGTTGCGTCCCTTGTATATCGCTTCAGGATCAAAAGTGCAATTCGTCGTCTGGCGCGAATGTCCGGAAACGGAGCGCAACTACGCCATCTGTCGATCCGGCGAGCATGTCGGTAACCTCTATTTGCGTGACATTGATCGGCAACATCGTCGCGCGGAATTGCATATCTTCATTGGCGATGTGGGCAATCGAGCGCGGGGAATCGGGACGGAAGCGATGCGGTTGGCGCTCGAGGAGGCCTTTGGAGCGTTGGGATTGCAAGAGATCTTCCTGCACGTGCTGGCTACGAATCAGGCCGCGATCCGGCTGTGCCAATGTTGTGGGTTCACGTTCGACGGAAAGCGCACAACCCCCGCGGACAAGCGTGGCGCACCGGTCGACGTCCTGCGAATGAAGTTGCGGAAGGATCAGCGACCTGAAGGGGAAAGATAGACCTTGGGTGTCGAGGTCTTCCTCGACGGTTGTCGGATGTTGCGCACGACGCCGGGTTCGATGTCATGGCGTGATCGCCACGAGCGTCAACGATGCTGAACAGAAGCAGGTTCGGCGATGGATCGAGGCCAAGTTCGGCGGCACAGCCGAGTGGCGCGAGGTTTCGCAGTACTACGAAGGTGATTTCTATTCGCTGACGACGTACCGCACGGCGAACGATGTCTGGATGGCCTGGCAGTTCGACAAATCCGAAGACGGCGCAGTCGTGATCCAGGCCTTCCGACGTCCACGAATCTGTCCGAGATGCTCGATGAAGGCAGCGTTGTCGGGATCAAACTACTTTTTGCGATGATCGCGTGGTTTTCCGCACTCGAAGTTGGTGCTGACCTGGGTGAGCCTATCAAAGATCCCATTTAAGGCGTTTCGCTTTCTTGGGCCTTAAGGTAACCTACAATGCAAGGCGGTGCTTTGGATTCGTCTATGCTCGCGCGAGGATTAGAGATGCGTCGACAAAGTCAACGATGTGGGTGTTTTCTCCTGGCAGTTTTTGCGTTTCTGGCAGCGAGCAACCCTTTCGTCGCGGCGGACGACCCAGCCGGTGGTGAGCTGCTCTACAACGGAATCCGCTTGCCTGAGGAATGGCCGCCCCGGCTGAAGATCACCCGCGAGCCGATGCCTGTTCCCTATTTGAACCAACGACCGGCGGTGGTACCGATCGACGTGGGCCGGCAGCTGTTTGTGGATGATTTCCTTGTCGAGGAGACGACACTTCAGCGGACCTGGCACGTGGCGGAACCGTATTCGGGAAATCCGGTACTGCGGCCCGACCGTCCCTGGGAAACGGCCACCCAGCGTGCCACCGCCGACATCTACAGCGACGGTGTGTGGTATGACCCTGCCGACCAGCTGTTCAAATTGTGGTACTGGGGCGGCTATGCTTTCTCCACGTGTTACGCCACGAGCAAAGACGGGATCCAGTGGGACAAACCGTCGCTGGACGTTGTCGAGCCCGGTTCCAATGTCGTCCTGTTGCACCGGCACGACTCGGAAATCGTGTGGTTGAATCACGACGAGGCGGATCGCCAGCGGCGATATAAGATTTTTTCCGTCACGCCAAACCTGGTCTTTCAGTTGCGGTACTCACCGGACGGCATCCGCTGGTCGGAGCCGGTGGCCACTTCTCCCGGCGTGGGCGACCGGTCGACCGTCTTCTACAATCCGTTCCGCAAGATGTGGGTGGGCAGCATTCGCAGCGGTTTCGATGGCAGGTCCCGTCACTATTCGGAGCACCCGGACGCGAGGGTATTGGTGGAGAAATTACCCGGTGCGGTACCTTGGGTCTGTGCCGATCGGCTCGATCCGCGCAACCCCAATCCGCAGTACGGCCAACCCGACCCACAGTTGTACAATGTCGACGCCGTGGCATATGAGAGCGTGATGCTCGGACTGTTCTCGATCTGGCAGGGAGATCCTGGAGCGCCTGGGGGTCAGAAGCGTAATGAAATTCTGCTGGGTTACAGCCGCGACGGATTCCATTGGCATCGGCCCGACCGCCGGCCGTTTGTGGGGACTGATGAGACGGACTCGGCGTGGAACTGGGGAAATGTCCAGTCGGTCGGCGGCGGCTGCCTGGTCGTCGGCGACAAGCTCTACTTTTATCACAGCGGGTGGCGAGATAAGCGGTCAGACTCCACGATCAGCGGCGGGGTAGCCTTCCTGCGGCGCGATGGATTCGCATCCATGGATGCACGGGCTACCGAAGGAGTGCTGACGACGCGGCCGATACGATTCAACGGCAAGCATTTGTTTGTGAACGTGGATGCGGATCAGGGCCAGTTCCAGGCTGAGATTCTGGACGAATCAGGTAACGTGATCGAACCCTTCACCCGATCCGGTTGCACACCTGTCAGCACGGACAAGACGCTCGTTCCGGTCACCTGGCAGGGGGGCGACGACCTTTCGGCACTGGCCGGCAAGACTGTGAGGTTCCGCTTTTATCTGAAGAGCGGCTCGCTCTATGCCTTCTGGGTGAGTCCGGCTGCTTCCGGGGCAAGTCACGGATACGTGGCTGCCGGCGGTCCCGGATTCACGGGCCCGACCGATACGGTGGGTGTTGCCGCGCTCGAGGCAGCGCCAGAGATTCCCGCCGTGACCCCAGCCGCGCTGACTACAACGTTAGAGAAGCCTGCCAAAGGGCGAGACAAAATTCGTGAAGGCGCAGCCGCGACAGTTGTCCGCGCTGTCGACATCGAGTTGGTGCCCGTGGGCGATCTGAACAACGCCGGGGATCCGTCCGGCGACGGCGTCGGCGTCGTCCGCTACCCCTTCCGGATCGGTAAGTATGAGATTACGGCGGGGCAGTACGCCAGCTTTCTGAACGCCAAAGCCAAATCCGATCCCTATGGACTTTATAGCGCTGAGATGGACTCGGAGTATGGCTGTATGATCGAGCGTTTGGGCAGCGATGGAAACTACACGTACATCGTGGCTGCTGATTGGGCGAACCGACCAGTGAATCATGTCAGTTACTGGGACGCGGTCCGGTTCTGCAATTGGTTGCACAACGGCCAGGGCAGCGGCGATACCGAATCGGGAGCCTATTCACTGAACGGCTACAACGGTACGGATGGGCGAGGGACCGTTCGCAACAGGATCGCGAAGTGGTTCTTGCCGAACGAAGACGAGTGGTACAAGGCGGCGTACTACGATCCGCGGAAGCCGGGGGGCGCGGGCTATTACGACTATCCCACCAGGAGTGACTCCGCACCCGACAATGCATTATCCGAGACGGGCACCAACAATGCCAACTACTACCACGGCGATTACACAATTGGCAAACCCTACTACCGAACGGAGGTCGGCGCGTTCAGGAACTCGCCGAGTCCTTACGGCACATTCGATCAGGGCGGTAATGTTTGCGAGTGGAACGAACGGATTGGTTATGAACTCTCAGGGTATGCGTCGCGTGACTTCCGTGGGGGCGCGTTTGGCAATTTCTCATCCTTCCTGCTCGCCTCCACGCGCGGCATCGAAATCGTTTACCCGACCTACGAGCACCGTCTTCGTGGGTTCCGCGTGGCAAGTGCCTCGGAACATCCGTTGCAAGACCGATATGTTGTGGCCTGGGCCGACGCCGACAACACCTATGACACCGTTATGACGGGAATCAATCTGGGACGGAACAGTCAGCATCTGCTTGGGCTGTGGGCAAGCACGGAAAAGTATGGCTTCACTGTTCGCTTCAATTTGCCGGCCTATCGCGACCTGGTGGCCCAGGGCGATGGAATATTCACCCTATACGTGAATCCAGACTCGCCCTATGTCATGCCGGGCAGCAACGTGGACGGAGTGAAGATCCAGCTCTACACGATGGATCCGAAAGATAGCGACTGGGTTGAGATGTTCGCGACATATAACGGCAAGGCACCTGGGGAGCCATGGGTTGCAGGCAATCCCTATGCCCACAAGGGCACACTGGTTTCCGAGTTGACGTACTCTACCGCAAAACACGGCAAGGGTCCTCTCGACTTCACGATCCCCAAGGCCGTCATCAATCAGGCCATTGCGAACGGTACGGTAAACTGGCTTGTGAGGACCAATAATTGGGATGGCAGCTTTGGAACCAATTCCGGGTTTCGGGTCTGCGC